>Ga0265298_10001927_pt1 | contig 30020 bp, 20 predicted proteins | sample AusTroGonzalo_MG_3_FD_193486 | JGI IMG/M metagenome (GOLD analysis project Ga0265298, IMG submission 193486) | Bovine rumen microbial communities from tropical cattle in Woodstock, Queensland, Australia - Gonzalo_01 | ecosystem: Host-associated > Mammals > Digestive system > Stomach > Rumen ...
AGTGCTTTAAGGCACGCGGCCGCACCGACATAAAGCACTTTCAGCCGCTTGAGCAGCTCGGAATTGATGCCGTCGTCACCGAGGAAGACATAGGGCATGTGGATCTCTTCCAGAGTCTGGGAGAATCCGAACGTTCCGGGCGGCATTTTTTCGGTCTGGTCGTTGCAGACGCTGCCGAAGGAATACAGGATGCCGGTCTGCGCCATTTCCCGGCAGAGCCGCCGGTTCATCACGTCCGGACTCTGTTCGAACGGAAGGAAGTCCATGGCACCCGGCGATTTGTCCTCGAATCCGCCGCCGTAGTCCAGCGGCAGCTGGGCGTTCATCAGACAGGTGGAGAAGGCGAAATAACTGGTCTTCCAGTCCTGCGTGCTGCACCAGGTGTAGATCGGAATGCCGAAAGCGAAACGGAAATAATTGTAGAACTTCTGGCTGGCCACAAACATCCGGGCGTTGGCGATCACGTTCGGAGACTGACATTCCTTGCCCATCAGGCTGGTGCCGCGGCCGGTTTTCATCAGATTGGAGTTCCACGCCCAGAGCCCCCAGGGGGACAGCACCAGGTGGAACGCGCCGTAACCCGGCAGCGCCAGATTCGGATTGATTTTCCGGAATTCCTTTTTGATGTTCGTTTTCCACTCCGCGGATTTCTCCCGTTTCCAATTGGAGAAGGCGCGGTAAAGATCATTGTCGTAGCTGTGGTAACAGCTGTTGGTTTCATCCACGGGCAGATACCAGCCCGTTTCCTTGTGGAATTCCTCCCTGCAGGAGGGACAGCTCCCCGCGTGATTGCAGAATGTGAGCTCATCCAGCTGGAGCGCATCGGCTCCGGCTTCCACCAGCCGGCGCAGATAATCCATGCATTGTTTCCGGAAATACGGGGACAGGATGCAGTACTGCACGCCGGGCAGCTGGCTCGCGGTCGAACGGTTGACGCCGTCCAGGGTTTCCGCCAGCAGACGGAAGCCGCCTTCCGAATTCCACAGCAGGGTCGTGTCATGATGGTTGATCACTTTCAGCCCGCGCTTGTGGGCTTCGTCGCAGAATCTTTTGAAATAGCGGATCGTGCGGTCTTCGCTGTTGCGATAGGTGTGACGGGAATGCATGCCGCTGAACATGATCGTATTGCGGCCTTTTTTCACGGCGTCGTCCAGAATGGCCGCCATGACTTTCGGGTCTTCCATTTCCTCGAAGCTGGCGGTGTTGTTGCCGACGCGCTCGATTCTCGCATCGAAGAGCCAGTAATTTTTCGGATCATCGAAATCCACCGGGATCCTCGGGGCCTGCCAGTCATGGTATTTCCCGGCCGTTTCCCGGCCGTGCGGCGGCAGCACCGTTTCCTTCACCGACGGCCTGAATTCCGTGGCGTATGGCCGGTAGTTCGCGTTGGTGAACAGGGCGGAAGGCTCATGGCCGTCGGTCACCCAGAAGCCCCGGCGGCACTGGAAGTCTTCCCGGTTGGAAAGCAGGAACTGGCTGCAGATCGAGGAGACGATGTAATCCCCGTCGAGCTTGATGTCGGCGGTGCCGTGGTCGATCCACAGCGGCAGGGTCGCCGTCAGGAAGCGATCCTTGGCGATGGTCGTTCCGGAAAGCAGTTTTTTTCCGTTGACCGTGACCGAAAAACGGTTCGGCGTTCCGGCCGGATTGCCCGCGCCCACTGTGATCAGATGCAGACCGTCTTTCAGACCGCTGAACCGGTAATGGCCGTTTTTGCCCGCCTGGTGGGAGTAATAAGCGCCCGCACCGGTGGTGACAGTTTTGTCCGGCATGGCGCCGACCCAGCCCCAGCCGCGTTTCGCATCGAAGGCTTTCCCGTCGGCGGACGTATATTTTTTACCGTATTTCTTCGATCCGAAACAGAGCTGATACTGCGCTTTGAGAGGATCGGTATACATGAAAATCCTGAGGGCATGGTCGTTGTCGTAATCCTCGAACCTGCCGTCCTTGATCCGCATTTTTCCGGCAACCATGCCACCGAAACTGTAGATCGTGTTGGGCCAGCGGATCTCCATTCCCTTTTCATCTGCCTGAATCCAGGCGATGCCGCGGCAGATCCCGACCCCGCTGTTGGATTCGAAGTCGCCCGGTCCTATCGGATTGATGTCGAAGATCACCGAATCGTCGCCTTTGCGGAGGGTCAGATAGCGCCAGTATTTCCGGAACGGGAACTTGGAGAAATCGGTCAGCGAACCCTTTTTGCGGTTCCAGACCCGGGTGTTGTCCATCAGTCCGTCATATTCGGCATCCCGGTAAAATTCCGGTGCCAGCTTGAAACCGAGCAGCGGCTGGGGCTTGGTCCTCATATCGGTCTTGGCCGGACGGGAGGTCGAGGCGGTGATCTCCAGTTCGCTGCCGCCTTTGAGCAAGGCCACTTCCATGCGGCAGTTCAGCCGTGGATCGGTGCTGGTGAAATTCCAGACCGTTGAGCCGTCTTTCAGCGTCTGTTTATCGACCTTATATTTGTATGGGCCCTCTTTGCTTCCGGTGATCGGATTGCCGATCGTGGAAATGAAGGGCTTGCCGTCGCGGAGGATCCGGCAGGACGCTCCTTCCGGAATGACCTGATACGTGGCGCCGGCCAGTGCCAGCGAACCGGCGAATGCAGCGAGTATTGCAGTAAATTTCATGGTCAGATCCTTCCTTAACGCCATGTCAGCACGCCGCTGTCGTTGAACGACGGGTTGAAAAAGACGTCGCGGTTGTTCGTCCCGTTGGCGGCTTTCCCGATATATTCCGCGGCGGTGATCTTATCCGCATGACCGTCAAACCGCAGTGAGTTGAAGGCGCGGTCGTGCCGCAGGTAAGGGGTATATCTGGAACCGAAAAGTGCTCCGGCCGGAATGCTGTAATCATGGACCACATAACAGCTTTCATCATGCAGAGTGAACCCGAGATCCTTCGGGACCGTGTCGGCGAAGACCAGCAGTTTTTCGGTTTTTCCTTTGCTGGAGATCACACTGCGTTTGACGTTCGGCGCATTCATCGGAAATCCGGCGCCGGCGAAAGTTCGGGCGTTGATCCCGTAGTTGACGTTCGCGGAGTCCCATTTGAAGATTTTTTCGCGCGGGCATTTGAACATCGTCTTCGGCATCCCGAAATTGTTGTTGAATTCGACGAACCAGAATTTGTATGCGTTGGTTTCGGTCCGTCCTTTCAGCAGACGGCTGATGCACCAGTCGTCATACGTGTCCGCATAAAGATTGAAAGCAAGCCCGAGCTGTTTCAGATTGCTCAGACACGAAACGTTGTGGGCGGTGTTCCTTGCCCGGTTCAATGCCGGCAGCAGCATTCCCGCCAGGATCGCAATGATCGCAATCACGACGAGGAGCTCTATCAAGGTGAAAACCCTCGTGACATTGCTCTTTTTCGGCCTTCGGTTCAGGATTTGTTTCGTTTCGGTTTGCTTCTTCATGTGATGCTCCTTTCTTTATTTTTTTGTCTGGTTGACGGCATAGGTCAAAGTTTTTCCTGCAATGAATGCAGTTTTCGAATATGAAATCCGGTTCTTTTCCGCGATTCCGTGCTCATAGAAATCCAGCAGCAGCGTGACGCTGCGGTGTCCCATGGAATAAAACGGCAGTGAGATCGTGGTCAGTTCGTCATCATTTTCCGTGAGCCCGTCATAACCGACCACGGAAATATCCTGCGGCACCCGGAGACCGAGTTCGTTCAGCGCCCGGATCGCCCACCGCGCCACCACATCGTTGTGGCACCAGTAAACGGCAGGCAGGTCGCCGCTCTGGATCTTTGCCTTCAATTTCGCCAGTGTCGACTGATAACTGCCGCAGTCGAAAATATGATAGCGGTCCGGACACCGGATGCCGCTGTCTTCCAGGAGTTTCCGGATGATTTTTCCGCGGAAGCGCATGCTGTATTCGAGGTACCGGTTCGGACCGAGGTCTTCCCAGTCTTTGAACTGGAGCATGATGCCGATCTCGCGGTGGTTCATTTCGCGCAGCTGGCCGATCAGTTCCCTGATCCCCGTGGTATTGTCTTCGATCACCGCACCGACATTGTCCATTCTGGGGACTCCGCCGATATACACCTGCGGCAGTTCACGGGTCCGCAATACCGCTTCCAGCGGCCGGTCCGGAAAATGATCCCGGCCGCCGATGTGGACCAGCCCCAGCAGACGTTTCGTCAGGCTTTCACAATAGACATCAATTTCCGTCTGCGAGGCATCGAAATCCGGCAGTTCCAGCATGACGGTGGACAGCTTGTGTTCCATAGCGGAATCGATGATCCCCTTGATGCAGGGCGCGGCTCCGATGCTCTCCTTGTTGGCCAGCAGGGCCGAAAAACGGCAGGGCAGGATGATCCCGACGCTCGGGAACGGATCCAGCACGGCCCGGTTCTTCCGGGCTGAAACCTGATACCGATATGGCGATTTGCGCTCGATCAGCTGCCGTTTCACCAGTTCGCCATAGGCTTTGCGGACGGTAGCGCGGTTGATTCCCAGCAGGGCGGATAATTCCAGTGCGGAAGGCAGCAGCGTTCCCGGCTGCGCGTGGCTGCGGATCAGCCGGCCCAATCCGTCCGCCAGCTGGTAATACAGCTGCTCCGGCCGTTTCCGGTCAAGCTTGATTTCACGATAATTCCACTCGGTTTTCATCCCTGCACCATTTGTCTCTAAAAAATATTATAAAGGTTTTTCACCTTTCTGCAATGCCGTTTTTCAAAAAAACGAAAAAATATGTCAAAAATTGCTTATTGTAATAATCAATTTAAGAAACGGCTGATCTGAAGATTTTATTGCCCGGGTTGATTTTTTGATCTTTTCAGCGTATATTTCACTGCATTTCAACCGATTCAGAAGAGGAGCCTGTTACGATGAAAGATCTGGAAAAAACCTGCGGCCTGCTCGGTTCGCTGCCGCAGTCGGAAACTCTCGGTTCACTGGAAAAAGGGATCAGACTGGCGGAGCAGGGGATCCAGGTGTGCATGCTCTCCGTGGGCGAACCGGACTTCGATACGCCCGATTCCGTCAAGGAAGCCTGCTGGGAAGCGCTGAAAGCCGGCGAGACGAAATACACCATTCCCGCCGGGATCACCCCGCTGCGGGAAGCCTGTGCGGCCAAGTTCCGGGCCGACGGCGTGGAGACGACGCCCGAACAGGTGATCGTCACTCCCGGCGGCAAATTCGCCTGCGCCGCGGCCATCACCGCGCTCTGCGGTCCCGGCGACGAGGTCATCATCCCGGTTCCCTATTGGGTCAGCCATCTGCACATGGTCGCGGCATCCGGAGCAACGCCGGTCCTGGTCCCGACTTTCCCGGAAAACAATTTCGAACTGACTGAAGACGATCTGCGGCGATATGTGACCGACCGGACGAGGCTGCTGATCCTGTGTTCGCCGTCGAATCCGACCGGCGCGGTCTACCGGCTGCGGGCGCTGGAACGGCTGGCCGCTTTCGCCGTCCGGAAGAATTTCATGATCCTTTCCGATGAAGTTTACGAAAAACTGGCGTATGACGCGGACCGTCCGCATATCAGCATCGCGTCGCTGTCGCCCGAGGTGAACGCCCATACGGTCACGGTCGATTCCTTCAGCAAAAGTTATGCGATGACCGGCTGGCGGGTGGGATTCCTGACCGCGCCGCCGTGGCTCAGCAGCAAGATCAACGCGCTGCAGACTCATTTCGTCGCCAACGTGACCACGTTCGCGCAGTTCGGCGCGCTGAAAGCTCTGCAGAACGGCAATGCCGACTGCGAACGCATGAAAAACGCCTTTGCCGTCCGCCGCGAACTTTTCTGCCGTCTGCTTTCGGAGATCCCCGGACTGAAATTCTTCCGTCCCTCCGGAGCCTTCTACGTGTTTGCCGATATTTCCGCATTCGGGCTGGACAGCACGACGTTCTGCGACCGTCTGATGGATGAGGCATATATCGCGGCTGCGCCGGGCTGCGGCTTCGGAGCGGATTCATTCGTGCGCTTTTCCTACGCGTGTTCGGAAGAAGTGCTGCGCCGGGCCGCGGCTTCGCTGAAAGATTTCTGCGCCCGTCTGGGACAAAAATAAACCGGCTTCTTACGCACTCCGGACGATCGATTTGATGAAGACGACCGCTTCGGCAATGTCTTTTTCCTGTTCCGGACCGAGCGGAAGTTCGCGCTCGATGATGAGCGGTCCGCTGAAGCCGCCGGCCAGCAGTTTCTTCAGCAGTTCCGCAAAATGCGCGGATCCTTTGCCCAGCACGGTCTCCTTGCCGGAGGTCTTGCCCGGCTCGGGCGGATTCGCGTCCTTGCAGTGGACGACCCGGATTTTGTCCGCCAGCTGATCGACCAGCTTGGCGGGATCGTCGGTGCCGTAGATCAGCAGGTTGGCGGGGTCGAAATTGATCCCGACATTCGGCTCGCCGATATCTTCGATCGTCTGCTTGAGGCCGGCGACGTTTTCGGTTCCCGTTTCGAACAGGAATTCCTGGCCGTTGGAGGCGGCGAATCTGACCAGCAGTTTCAGGTCGGCGATGAACCGTCCGTAAAACTCATTGCGTTCCTCCGGCACGAATCCGGCGTGGCAGGTGATATACCGGATCCCGTAGCGTTTCGCCCAGTTCATCTGGCGGCAGGACAGGATCATGCGTTCGGCGCGGGTTTTTTCCGGGACCAGACCGATCCCTTCGCGCGGATGTTTCCAATCCTGATTCGGGTAGGACATGAACATCGTCGGCACGGTGATGCCGTATTTCCGGAAGAGCGCGAAAAACGCATCGGACGCCTGCAATGCGGCTTCGCCCGGCGCCAGCCAGTCTTCATAAACGCCGGCGATCTGGAGCGAATCCAGGCCGATCTCATGGTAATAAGCGATCCTGCGTTCATCGATGCTGCCGCAGCGCAGCAAGGTTCCAATGGACGGCATGTTCATGATGCAAAGTCTCCTTTTTTCCGGTTCCGGACGGCCGATGGACGACCCGTCTGTTTTGCGCATAATATAGAGGTTCATCTGCTTGAATGCAATGCACGAAATTCGCAAATCCATATACTTTTTTCATAAAAGCGGTTGATTTTTCATTTTCAGCGGTTAAGTTGATGCGGAAATGAGGTTTTTTCAGGGAGAAGCTTTTATCGATGGAACCCAATCGCTATTTCGAAGGCTTGACCTTTGCCGGGGTCGGGATCCGGGCCCATGCCGACGAATGCTGCAATGCGCATCCGCTGTATTACGGCATCCAGTATATCCATTCGGGTCCGATCTATCTTTCGGTGAACCGTGCTCCGGTCCTGCATTTGCGCGGCCCGGTGGCCTTCCTGACCTCGCCGGACAGCGTGTTCGCCTACGGTTCGGAGAAAAACACGACCCGCGAACATTATCACATCCTGACTACCGGACCGCGGATCAGATCCTATCTGGATTCGGGATTGTTCGTGCCGGCGGCACAGCGTGAAAAGCCGTATTATCCGATCCATGCGCCGAATCAGTTCCTTTCGCACATGCTGGAACTGATCCAGCTTTCCCGCGATCCTGACATGCACGATTTCGCCGTGGCCAAATTCGAATACATGCTGCTTTTGCTCGGGAGCGGACCGGTCCGGCGCGAAGGAAACAGTTTCTACCAGCCGGATCTGGAGCGGATCGTGCAGCGGATCATGATCTCGCCGGAAAAGGAGTGGGATTTTGCAGCCGAGGCGGAAAAACTGAATATTTCCCTGAAGCATTTCATGCGGATCTTTTCGGAACAGTATAACGAGCCGCCGCATCGTTTCGTGCTGCGGCAGCGTCTCTACAAAGCCGCCACGCTGCTGGTCCAGAGCACGGATCCGATCAAGACCATTGCCTGGAAATGCGGATTCCGGAGCGAATTTTATTTTTCCCGCCTGTTCCGGAAATATCTGCTGTTCACGCCCGCCAATTACCGCCGGACGCATCGCCATCCGCTGTAACGGCACCTACGTAACCCGCGGGGAGGTTCCGGAATTCCGAACCGGCATTACCGGTGCCGGCGGCGGAAGGCATGGGGGGAAATTCCGAAACGTTTCCGGAAGGCGAATCCGAAAGATTCCAGGGAAGCATAACCGACTTTCCCGGCGATCTCCCCGACACTCAAACGGGTTTCCATCAGCAGACATTTCGCTTCTTTCATCCGCAGCGAAATGAGATACTGATGCGGAGTTTCTTTCATGTAGGTCTTCCAATAACGGTTGAAAGAACGCTCGGAAAAACCGAACCGGCCGGCCAGTTCGCGCCAGTCGATCGGAGAGAGCATGTGGATATGCAGCCAGGAAACGGCACGGCGGATCTGCTTTTCATGAAGGTCGGTCTTCGGGGCGATCACCTGGTTTGCCAGCAGGATCTCATGAAGGATGCTGAAGCACAATTCATCGACCCGGTCGCAAACGCCGTCCTCTTCGATATGGGGCAGGAGTTCCCTGGCGTTGCCGACCAGCGTGTGGATACGCGGGGTGAGCTCCAGCGGAAACAGAACCAGATCGTCCGGGATCAATTTTTCGATATTGGTCCTGGCATCGTAAATCATATCAAAACTGTATTGAACATTGTCGTCGGCACAGGTTATCCGATGCGTTTCCCCCGCCCGTTTGATGTAGACCCGGGGACACTCCGCGGCATATTTCCTGTCGCCGATCCGGACTTCGAACGGAGGCACGGTTTCGGAAAAATGAATGCAGACCTGCGTGTCGATGAATGTTCTTTCTTTCGGCAGAGAATATTGGTTTCTGTGGGAAAGCAGGCGGATGAGACGCGGGTATAAACTGGTTTTCCGTGGGAGGTTTTCCGTCACCACCCGGTAAATTTTTTCCTGTTCATCCATTGGTATTCTCCGTAAGGTCCGCGTTTGCAGGAAATGTAGCACGGATTTTGTTTTTTGCAAGGACGGTCACAATTTTTCGGGCGCTTTCATTTGGCAGAAAATATAGGATTATTTGGCAGGTTTTGATTTGAAAATCCGGGCGATGCGCTTACATTGTTGCCAGCAGATCATAACGCAAAAGGAGGTCTTTCAGAATGAAACTTCACAGTTTTTTCCCTATGGCCGTTTTGCTCTCGCTGCTGTTGTCCGGAAATTCCTCGGATGCCGTCCGTCTGAATGAACACGGCTGGCTTTTTCCGCTGAGCCGTTACCATGACTGGAAAGGAAAAACGGCCGGATATTCGAATGACGGTAAGACGGGAATGGCGGCCGTTTCCTGTAAAGGTTCTCCGAACCGGACCGGCATCTCCAGCAGAAAACTGGAAAAGGATCTCGCAGAAGTCCATCTGCCGGACTGGGAATACAGCGAGATCACGCTTCCTGCCGTGATTGCACCGGGCTTTTCCGCATCGACCCTGCAGGTCATTGCCGGACGGAAAGGCCAGATGTTCCGCGGCACGTTCATCATGCATGGTCCGGACGGCATCCTGCGGACTTATCGCAATCGAAGTCTTTATACGAGAGACCCCAGCCGGGTTGGACTGAAATTTTCCGAATTGAAAAACCTCTATTTTTCCTGCCGGACCGCCAAAGACGCCGTATTGCAATTCGGCGATCTGCAGATGGAACTGCGGGGCAAGGCCGCCCTGACCGCCGTTCCGGTAGCGGATGCGGCGGCTGCCGATCATGTCCCGGCTGAAAAAGACTGGAATGCAATTCCAGCAGCTTATACCTTGAAAGGAACGTTGAAAGCTCCGGTCTCCGTGAAGATCCTGCATGACGTCCAATGTATCTATGTCCGTTTCGAGCAGAAAACCGATACCTCGAAACTGGTCAGCAAACAGAACCGCGACGGACAGATCTGGCGGGATGATTCCTTTCAGATCCTGCTGTCTCCCGGAAATGACAATCGCAGTTATCATCAGTTCGTGGTCAATTCCGCAGGGGCATCGCAGTCCTATCACCAGTTTTTCGACCAGGTCGCCGACTGTTATGTCCGGAAAAACAATTTGAGGGAAAAGGAATGGCAAGTCAACGTGGATCGAAAGCCGGATTCCTGGAGTGCGGTCTTTTCCATTCGGAAGACGTTTCTCGATAAGTATCGGAAAGAGACCATTCACGGACTGCAGCTTTTCGCGGACAATTCGGCGTCGGGCGGCGGCAAGGCTTTTCTCCGTGAAACCGACCGGATCTATCATCTGAGCGAAGCCGGGGTGCTGCGTCTGCTTGCCAAAGGGCAGCCGGCCAGTCGGCCGTTTCCGGAAAAACCGGCGCTCTTTTTCCATCAGGGCAAGCTCCTGACCGGCGTTCCCGGCGATTTCGAATTCCGTCTGGCATGTCCCGCTGCAAAGATCACCGGACAGGGCGTGAAGGCCCGGGATTTTTATTTTCTCAAGGATTATACCGGATCGAGCGGAGTCCAGCGTTTTACGATCTGCAATGATCAGACCGGGTGTATCTTTGCGGGAAGAACGGAAGCACTGCATTGGCATCCCGAGCTCGCATACGGCAGCACTGTCCTGGTTCCCGAACCTAAAAATATCGTATGGAGCAAAGAAAAACTCCCTGCCGCGGGATTGACGCTCTTTTATCCGGAAAAGATGGAGAAAGCCGTGCCGGCACGGCTTGCGGAGATCTGGTCCGGATTCCTTCAGGAAAAACTGGTCTACAAAAAGGCTCCGCTGCCCGCAGATACCATTGTGATCGGCAATGATCCGGTTTCCGCCGAACTCCCGGCCGTAACTCGAAATGAAGGATATGCGCTTGCCGTTTCCGGAAAAGGAATCACAATCCGGGGAACTGACGCCGCCGGCCTGGGGCACGGCATTTCCACGCTCGAGCAGCTGGCGCGGTATGCCATGCTCCGCAATGAAAATTTTCTTTCGGGCGTCACCGTTTCCGACTGGCCGGATATGCCCAACCGTTATCTCCAGCGCTGGCTTGACGCCTGTTATTGGCTTCCACGCAAGGATTTGAAACCGTATGCCGACAGTTTTGACGAGATCAAGGCGGGGATGTATGATTTTGCCCGTCGTTTCTGCATTCTGAACAAAATGAATTACCTCGGACTCCGGAATCCTTCGCAGGTGATCTACGAGACGCCGGACGGCAAAAAACTGAACCGTTCCACCAGTCATCTTTCCTGGCGGGAAATGCGCGATTTCGCGGCTTTCTGCCGGAGATATCATCTGGTTATTGTCCCGGTCATGCCGAGCTGCTCCCATGCGAATTATCTGATGACCAACAATTTCCCGAAAATGATCCTGAAAGGCTATGGACGGGGCGATGCCGATCCGCTTCATCCGGATTTCTGGAAGTATCTCCATGCAGCGCGCGGCGAATGGATCGACGAGATCAGACCGAAGTATTTCGACACCTGCAACGACGAGTGGTGGCACTATCCGCAAAAGAATGTCGAGCCGACCCAGAACGGACGTCCGCGGCGGGAAATTTTCCGGGAGACGATCCTGAAAGAGCATGAATTCCTGACGAAAAGAAACGTGCGGATGCTGATGTTTTCCGATATGCTTCAGCCCGATCATAACGGAGGGAAACCGTTCGACAATTACCTGAATCTGGACAAGCTGCCCCGGGATATCGTAATGATGAACTGGTCCGGCGGAGAACAGGGTGTGAAACTTTTTACCGGCCTCGGGTATTCCGTATGGGGCGTCTTCAATCAGTCCGCGATGGGGAAGCTGGATCCGGCGAAAATCGGACACGATCCGAAATTCGAGGGGATCGGCTGTATCCTTTACGGTTCCAACGGGGATCCGGAGGAGACTTACGGCAGCCACAGCGTGATCACCACAGCCGAAGAAGCCTGGAACTTCTACAGCAAAAAACACAGCACGATGAACGACTGGCTCAGCGAAAAAGGCGCCGCCGTGATGCCGATGTACAGCGTGCGTCCCAATCCGGCTGCAGGTCGCAGTTTCAAATCCGTTGCGCTCACCGGACTGAAGCCGCTGCCCGCTCCCTTCAAGGCGGTTCCCGGCGGCAGACGGACGGTCGGATTCATTCCGATGGAACTTGCCGAAGGGAAGGGGATCAAAACCGGTGTAAAACCGGTCAAGATCAGCATTGATGCCAAGGCGTCGGCGCTCATCTTTCTGCATTCCGAACTGGTCACCGCCAAGTCCCCGATCATCAATTCCCGCCAGAGCCGCTGGCTTGCCGGGATCAAAAGCGCCATCTTCACGATCCATTATGCCGACGGGAAAAACCTCGACATTTATGCACGTCATGCGGTCAACACGGGGAGTGCATTGCCGCGCCGGACCCGAACGGCCAGTCCGATCCAGAACCGTTTTCTCCATGATGTCCGGTATGTCTGGCAGTTGAAAGACGGCAAAGCGCCGTTTTATCTTTACCAGTGGGAATGGGTCAATCCTCGTCCGGAAACTGCGATCCGTTCGATCACCTGTCGGAATCTGGGAAAAATCGTTCCGGGGATCGCGCATTATCTTTTTGCAATCACCCTGCGGGAAAACAAATAACGGAAAGGAAACAGATTATGAACAGGTTTTCATCTCTTATCATTCATCTTTCATCATTTGAGCGTAAACGCAGCTTTACGCTCATCGAGCTCCTCATCGTCATAGCGATCATCGCGATTCTGGCGGGGATGCTCCTGCCGGCACTGAACAAGGCGAAGGAAAGCGCCCGCCGGACCGGCTGTATTGCGAACATGAAACAGCTCGGCACTGCCATGATCATGTACTCGGACGATTACAAAAGACTGCCGAAAAACGGCAGTTCATCGGTCACACGCTCCTGTTGGGACGCATTGATCATAACCTATCTGGGCCGGAACAGCGAAGTCGGCACGAAACATGCCTACAAGAGTTTTGTCTGCAATTCGCGCAAGGGAAGCATCACCTCGGCGATCTCGCGGAGTTATGCCATGAACGAGCATGTCGCCACCTCGGACCTGATGGCAAAACCGACCACCCTGAAGCATGATCCGGAACTGATGATCCTGCTGGAGGCCCGCAACGATAATAACAATAACGAGTATCTGGCCCTGTTCGGGAAAACCGGGAATTACGAATATCTGACCAGCGCGAATAAACACATCCCGTATCGGGCGTTCCAGCACAGCCAGGGAACCATGAATTACATCCGGAAAGACGGAAGTCTGCAGACCACCGGCAGGGGAGATTTGTTCTATCAGATGGGCGAAAGCATCATCTGGCTTTACAACGCTTCCCAGGGCTGGTACCGCAACGGCGCATATTTCGACAAATAACCGGCGGAAGAGATCCCGCAATCAGTTGTTGGGTGCCAAGTCCACCAGCGGGCCGACCGGGACTTCAACGTCCGTAGATTTCATCGATGATCGCGGGATCTTTGCCGAGCATTTCCAGATACCGGGCCAGCAGACGCCGCGACGACCCCCATTCGGTGTTGGGGCTCATCAGACTGAAAAATTCGTAGGTGATGATTTTTTTGACCAGCGGCGAAGCCTCCAGCAGTTTCATGTAGAGACTGCGGTAGTCGATCTGACGGTAGACGCCGCTCGGTTCGCCGTGCCCGGGGAACGGCTGCTGAAAGGTTTCCACGTTGGCCCAAAGTTCGATCCCGCAGCGGTCAAAGAGTTCTCCGACTTTGGTATACCATTCCCTGATGCCGTTGTCGAGAATTTTGCCGTAACGGCACGCCGGACAGGTGATCTTGTCCTGCGGCGCGCAATAATCGAGCAGTCCGGCGACACGCTTGAAAAAGTAACGACCATAGATGTCCACCCACTCGTCAACCGAATACTGCGAACTCATATCGCCTTTCAGACCGCGGAAGCCCGGCGACATGAAGGTTTTCATCTGCGGAAAGTTTTTGCGCATATAGATCAGCACTTCGGTGCAGATGTCCAGAAAGTTGAAGTGCCACGGCAGCGCCTCCAGCGTCACATAGAGCCCCCGGAAGCACCGGAATTTCTCGTATTTGGCCACGGTGCGGTCATAATAGCGTTTGGTGTCATCGACTTCCTTGTGCCAGTCGCCCTTGTGCAGATTGGTGATGCTTTGGGGCCCGCCCAGATAGACGGTCATTCCGTAATCTTCACTCAACCGGAAAATCATGTCCAGCAGACATTCATCTTGCGGCCAGGTGGTGGAGCGGGGATCTTCGGCCGAAAGATAGACGCCGTTCTGTTCGCATTCGGTGCGGATGATGAAAATGTGATCCATGCCAATGGCTTTCATCATCTTGAAGTCGTTTTCCCAATCTTTCAGGCCGGCATTGACGATCCCGGTGTCCGAAATGAGCATGTTGGCAAAGGTCCCGCTGATGGGTTTGATCCCGGCATTTTTCAGCATGATCGGCAAATTCCTTTTCTTGTGGACGGAATTATTTCGTGACACCCGGATTCATGACGGCATCCTGGCTGTCCAGCGGTTCCAGAATGAAGTTGTCAAAAGTGACTTTGCCGGCCAGATTCGGCCTGTAGAGGCTGAGTCCGACGGCACAGCTTTCGGTTCCGGGCGGCACGGAAAACTCCAGAACCACTTCCTGCCAGGGAAGATCTTTCTTTCCGCGCAGCGCGACCAGGGCAGCTTTGCTGCCCGTGCGTTTTTTCGTGCCGTCGGCAAAATGGACCACGTTCAGTATCTGGACGGACAGCTTTTCCTGCGGCACGTCCGGACAATAGACTCCGTCCAGCCTGCACATGACCCGGGCGCGGCAGCGTTTCCCCGGAACGCCCTTGAACCAGTATTGCAGCAAATCGTAACTTTTATTCGGTTTCGAACGTTCGTAAACCAGTCCGGGGGAGCCGTTGTCGCCGGTTCCGGGGACGATCTTGAAAACCTGCCGTCCCCGCCACATCTTCCAGTTTTCCAAGCCGTTGGAAAAATCATCGGAAAATCGATTTTGAGACTTTTCTTCCGGCTTTTTAATCTGCCCGCCCAGCCGTTCCAGAATGAAATTGTCATAAGTGACTTTGCCGGCCAGATTCGGCCAGTAGAGGCTGAGGCCGACGGCAGAGCTTTCGGTTCCGGGCGGCACGGAAAACTCCAGAACCACTTCCTGCCAGGGAAGATCTTTTTTCCCTCGCAGTGAGACATACGCAGCTTTGCTGCCCGTGCGTTTTTTCGTGCCGTCGGCAAAATGGACCACGTTCAAAATCTGGACGGACAGTTTTTCCTGCTTAACATCGGGAGAATGGACTCCGTCCAGCTTGCACATGACCCTGGCGCGGTAGCGTTCTCCGGGAATCCCTTTGAACCAGTATTGCAGCAAATCATAACTTTTGTTCGGTTTCGAACGTTCGTAAACCAGTCCAGGGGAACTGTTGTCGCCGGTCCCGGGGACAATTTTGAAAACCTGCCGTCCCCGCCACATCTTCCAGTTGTTCAATCCGCCGGAAAAGTCATCGGAAAACCGGACTTCCGACTTTTCTTCCGGCTTTTTGAGACTATCCGGAATCCCGGCGGACAGCATCAGACTGCCAAAAAATGCCGACAGGACAAAAAAACCTTTTTTCATTACAACATCTCCTATTGGTTTAATAATCTGTCAAAACATCGGACCCGATGTCATTCCCGGTGAAACGGTAACTGCCGTCTTTCTGACGGACGGTATGTCCGTAACGGGATTTGAGTTCGGGATCGCCCGGGATCCGGAGTATGGCGTCGGCTTTTCCCGGACCGTCGCAGGTGATCACGGCACAATTCTTTTTTCCGGTGCGGTAAAATTTAGCCTCAACCTGATTCGTTCCTGAGACCGTGCATGGAATTGAGATCACGTCATCAGTAAAGAAGAAATCTTCCAGTTCGCGGAGGAGTTTTGCCACGTTGGCAACCTGCGGCCAGAACCATTTGCTGGAACCCGGATCGTGTTTTTCCTGCTGATTGAAAATCGGACTGTGACTGTAAAAGCAATACCCTTTCGCACCCATATTCATGGCGAGCAAAACCATGGACCGCATTTCCTCTTCCGTGGGATAACGGAATTTCGACCAGGGCTCCTGATAGGCCCCCCAATGAAAGGTCTGAGGCACAAACCACATCCCCATTTTCGCATTGCCGATGCCGCTGGTGAAATGCTGCCGGATATCCCCCATCGAACGCGATTCCTTCCCCCGGATCGGATAACGGTCTGCCATCAGGATGTCTCCGGTCGGGCCGAATGCAATATGGTCCGCCGGTTTGTTGGTCAAAGTCAGCACGGGGTGATACGGATCGATGGTGCTGAGGGTCTGACGCAGCTGCTTGACGATCGGCAGGTCGCCCGGCTGGTTCTCATCGGTGATATACCAACCCAGGACCGCGGGATGGCGGCAGACGGTTCGGCAGACATGTTCCGCCACATTCAGATTCCCCTTGACGTCATCGAACAGATAGACGCCGCGGCGGATCTGCGACATCAGGTCGAACATGATTTTGATGCCGTGCCTGTGCAGGGCATCGAGGTTTTTCATCAGTGCCGGAGTGGTTTTCTGCTGACCGCCGAAAGCCGACATTTTCATCGAATAATACGGCATCACCGCATTGAATCCCGCATCATGGAGACGTTTCAGTTCCGGTTCGGTCATCATGGCGTAACCGGAGAAAATACCGACCGGCAGAAAATATTTGCCGTCCACTTTGACTCTGCCTTGACGGTCCGTTTCCACCGCACCCTCCGGCGGAGTTTCTTTGCCGCCGACGGTAAAGACATATTTTTCGTGCCCGGCAACGGTTTTGGTCTTTTCATCCAGCAGGTAAACTTCGACCGGCAGTTTCCCGGAATCGGGAACGGGGACTTTGACTTCCGTCAGCCCGTTTTGCACGGGGAAAAGCAGACTCTTTCCCTGGCTTTGGACGCAGAATTTCAAATCTTTTTCAGGTCGTCCGGCATAATCGTAAACCCGGAACTCCATGCCGCCATCCCGACTTAAATGGAATTGTTTCGGGACAACGGGATAAATGACCGCATTCTGCTCGCCCAGCCGTTCCAGAATGAAATTGTCATAAGTGACTTTGCCGGCCAGATTCGGCCAGTAGAGGCTGAGTCCGACAGCACAGCTTTCGGTTCCGGGCGGCACGGAAAACTCCAGAACCACTTCCTGCCAGGGAAGGTCTTTTTTCCCTCGCAATGCGGCATACGCACCTTTGCTGCCCGTGCGTTTATTCGTGCCGTCGGCAAAATGGACTACGTTCAGGATCTGGACGGACAGTTTTTCCTGCTTTACATCGGGACTATAGGCCCCTTCCAGCCTGCACATGATCCGGGCACGGTAGCGTTTCCCGGGAACGCCTTTGAACCAGTAATGCAGCAGACCGTAACTTTTGTCCGGCTTCGGGCGTTCGTAAACCAGTCCGGGGGAGCCGTTGTCGCCGGTTCCGGGGACGATCTTGAAAACCTGCCGTCCCCGCCAGATCTTCCAGTTGTCCAATCCGCCGGAAAAGTCATCGGAAAACAGGACTTCAGACTTTTCTTCCGGCTCTTTATACCCTTCCGGAATCCCGGCGGACAGCATCAGACAGCCAAAAAATGCCGACAGGACAAAAAAAACTTTTTTCATTCCAACATCTCCTATTCGTTCAATAATCAGTCAAAACATCGGACCCAATATCATTTCCGGTGAATTCATAACTGCCGTCTTCCAGACGGACGGTATGGCCGTAACGGGATTTGAGTTTGAGGTTGCCGGGGATTCGGAATCCGGCTTTGGCTTTGCCCGGACCATCACAGGTGATCACAACACAGGTCTTTTTCCCGGAACGGTAAAGTTTTGCTTCGACCGGATTTTTCCCTTCGAGATTACAGGAAACCGGCTGAACGTCATCGGTGAAGAAGAAATCTTCCAGTTCGCGGAGGAGTTTCGCCACGTTGGCAACCTGGGGCCAGAACCATTTGCTGGAACCCGGATCGTGTTTTTCCTGCTGATTGAAAATCGGACTGTGGCTGTAAAAGCAATACCCTTTCGCGCCCATATTCATGGCGAGCAAAACCATGGACCGCATTTCCTCTTCCGTGGGATAACGGAATTTCGACCACGGCTTCTGGTAAGCCCCCCAATGAAAGGTCTGGGGCACAAACCACATCCCCATTTTCGCATTGCCGATGCCGCTGATGAAATGCCGCCGGATATCCCCCATCGAACGCGACTCCTTCCCCCGGATCGGATAACGGTCTGCCATCAGGATATCCCCGGTCGGTCCGAACACGATATGGTTCGACGGTATGTTGGTCAAAGTCAGCACAGGGTGATACGGATCAATGGTGCTGAGGGTCTGACGCAGCCGTTTGACGATCGGCAGGTCGCCGGGCTGGTTCTCATCGGTGAGATACCAGCTCAGGATCGCGGGATGCCGGCAGACAGTCCGGCAGACATGCTCAGCCACATTCAGATTCCCCTTGACGTCGTCGAACTGATAGACGCCGCGGCGGACCTGCGACATCAGGTCGAACATGATTTTTATGCCGTGCCTGTGCAGGGCATCAAGGTTTTTCATCAGTGCCGGAGTGGTTTTCAGCTGACCGCCGAATGCCGACATCTTCATCGAATAATACGGCATCACCGCATTGAATCCGGCATCATGGAGCCGTTTCAGTTCCGGTTCGGTCATCATGTTGTAACCGGAAAAAATACCGACCGGCAGGAAATATTTGCCGTCCACTTTGATCCGGCCCTGACGATCCGTGACGACCGCACCCTCCGGAGGCGTTTCTTTGCCGCCGACGGTAAAGACATATTTTTCGTGTCCGCCAACGGTTTTGGTCTTTTCATCCAGCAGCCAGACTTCGACCGGAAGTTTTCCGGAAACGGGAGCCGGAACCTTGACTTTTGCCATGCCGTTCTGCACTGGGAAAAACAGATTCTTATCTTGAACCTGCACGCAGAATTTCAAATCCTTTTCAGGACGGTCGGCATAATCGAAAATCCGGAATTCCATGCTCCCGTCCGGTTCCAGACGGAATTGTTTCGGGACGACAGGATAAATGACCGCATCCTGATTGCCGAGCTGTTCCAGGATGAAATTATCATAAGTGACTTTCCCGGAAACTTTGCCGTTGCGGAAATACAGACTGACCGCGGTTTTCACTCCGCCGGGGGGAACGGGGAATTCGACTGCGGCTTCGGTCCACGGCAGTTCCGTTTTTTCCCCGAGTTTGATTACAGGATAAGTGCCGGTCATCCATTTGCCGTTTTTGTCGTAGTATTCCGCGCAAATGGCGAAAAGCCGGTTCTTCGGCGGCGGATAGACCAGATCCTGGATATTCTCCGCTTTGACCATGACCCTGGCACGATAACGGCGGCCGGGCACGCTTTCGAAGAAATACTGCAGCAGTCCATAGGGTTCATTGGCGTCTTTCCGTTCGTAAACCAGGCCGGGCGAACCATTGTCACCGGTTCCGGGAACGACCTGGAAAACCTTCAGTCCGGATGCCTCTTTCCAACTGCCGAGACCGCTGGAGAAATCATCGGAAAAGATGACCCCGCCTTTTTCCCCGGAAGCCTTGTAACCGGCGGGGATCTCCGCAGTCATTACTGCAGTGCAGGCCAGCAGCAGAAACAGCGTGACAATGTCGTTGCGCAGCATCAGCGGACCCCCTTGATGATCTTGTCAGGATAATCCCAGACGTTGAACCGCCAACTGGAATTGGCCTGGACATACACAAAATTTTCCACCGCTGCATGACCGTCGAAATACAGCTGGGCGCCGCCGCCCGGATGGGCACGGAGGGTGCCGACATCCACCCGGGTACTGTCCGTGTAATACGTCAGATAACACTGGTAAAAACTATTCGGATCCTGAATACGCCGGTTTTTATAGCTGTCCATCATGACCGTCGACTTGGAAGGAACCGTATTGCGGTTGGTGCGTTTGATCTGCATGGTGAACCCGGATCCCTGGATCAGTCCGTCACTGGTGGGGCCGATATGGTGGTTGTAGGCATAGTCGCACAAGGTCATCCGGGAAATCTGGTTGGACGCCGAAGCCGAAGTATAGATCCGCATGGGTTTGGGATTGGCAGGACAAACCAGTGATTTCAGCAGGAAAGCGGAGTTGGTCAGATAATAATTGTTGACCTGGCTCATCACTCCCCAGGTGTGGTACTGCCGCAGGAAATCCGCCCATTCGAGATAAGTTGTTCCAGCTACCCCGGCATGCGGAACGCGGGCGGGCAGATAGGCTTCGTTGTTGTCATCGGTATACTGGATCCAGTGAAGACCGTTCTGTTTCAGGTTGTTCAGACAGCTGGTCTGTTTCGCCATGTTCCTGGCCCGGTTCAGCGCCGGCAGCAGAATCCCCGCCAGAATGGCGATGATCGCGATCACAACCAGGAGTTCTATCAGTGTAAATAATCTGATTCGGAGTTTTCCGGCTGGAGTCCGGAACGTTGTCGGCTTTTTCTGTTTCATTGCAATCTTCCTTTCCTGTTGTTGGTTTTGCATTTTCTATTGAAATTCAATTTTCAAACTGCCACACAGCTGCGCCGCCGGTCAGGGAACAACGGCAGACCGCGGAAGCGGACTGCATCCACAAACGGCTTCGGTCATCACCGGCTTCCTGGATGAAAACCGGTTTGTCCGGACCGGAACCGAACTCGCGGAGGAACGCGGCTCCGGCGTCCCCCGCTCCGGGATGGAGCAGGAAAGTCATCCGCTGGAGACCGTCAAAGAAACCCGTCCAGGCGAAACCGACCGGTGCTCCGGCGGCATTTTCGGCGACGGCGATCCGGCCGTTTCCGTTGAGGGTTTCCTGCATGCAGCAGCGGTAATCCATCAGCTGGCTCCGCGGCGGTTCCTCATGAAAAGCCCGACAGTAACGCAGGAATTTGTCGATCCGGAACTGATCTCCCAAAACGCCCGGACGGAAACGGATCGGCGCGGCATCGGCGAAAAGCCGGGCATCCAGTTCATTGAATGAACCCCATTCCGGTTTCACCAGCGCCATGGAGCCGGTCGTCCCCGGATAGATCAGTTTCAGCCCGTAATCCATATAGGTCCGGGCGGCGAATGGGGTACCGGTGGCACAGGCCAGACATTTTGCGGGAGATTCCTCGAAATCCTTGAGGAAATGAGGCATGAGCCGGCGCAGAATGCCCCGCCGCCGGAATTCGGGGACGGTCAGGATATTGCCGAAATTACCGAAATCACTGGCGGGGGCGTAAGCAAACCACATCCGGGCGGCAATCTCGCCATTCACCTCGGCCAGATAGAAATAATCCATAACTTCCGGATAGTTTTTTCCTGCAAATGCATCATGAAAGTAAATGCGCCAATACGAAAGGTCGCGGCGGCCGTTCCGGGGATTGTCATTGCCCGTGGTCCCCTGGATGAAACGCAGGAAACGGACGGCGCCTTCGGTCGGCGTATCGGTCTTTACCCGCCAGATCTTCAGTTCATCGTCATTGAGTTTTTCCGTGCTGATCAGTTCGAGCATCGCTATCCGCTCCTTTCAGTTTTCCAGATAATAGAGCCTGGTGTCCGGGGCGGCGAATTCATCCTGGAAGGAATCGCAGTTTTCCCCTTTGACCGCACCGGAGAAAAGTTCAACGATCCGGCGCACCGGTTTTTTGAGCCGGATTTCCTTGATACCGCCGTCCCGGGTGTGGGCGGAAAGGAATTCCGGGGAACTCCACACCTTCAGATCGGAATCGTTGGTGAAAAAATGAATTCCGGCATCCCGGCCCGCCGCCCTGAACGCTTCCGCCGTGCAGGCGTCCGGACCGCGGAACACAATGGATTTCCATTGTTCAAATTGTTTTTCGCCGCCGCCGGTTCTGCCGAAAGGAACTCCGCAGACATTTTTCATCCGGGCGGTGTCCACGCCATGTTCGCTGGCCACGCCGGGCTGATTGCACCAGACCACCACGCGATGATCCCGGCAGACCCGTTCCCGAATTATTTTCAAATCCTTGCCGCTTAAATAATCCGTGCAGAGAAATACGATCATTTTATAGCGGGATAAATCGGCCTCGTAAAGATCGTTGACGACGGCGGTCGTGAACGGGATGCCGGCTTCCGGCAGCAGACGGCGGCGGACCTGGCTGCCGATCATATCCTCGCCGAACCGGCAGTGCATCGAGGCTTCCGGAGAAAATACCAACAGGGTTTCGGCATCGCTGCCGGAGGAACGGCCGGCATATTCCTTCCATAACGATCCGAACCGGCGGAACAGCTCCCGGACTTCTTTGCCGCGGTAGGAACCGCCCCAGATATTGAAGAACCAGAGGGAAAAACCGTGAACCAGGGCGATGGCGAATTCCCGTTTCAGACAGGCGACATCCTCGGCAGGATTCTTCTGGCGGGCCTGAATCCCGGATGCAGGAACGCGGACACCCGGACCGATATCGACCTCGGTTGTGCTCAACTGTCGGTCGCAGGAATGCAGATAACCGATATGGAACCTTTTCAGCATCAGCTGGGCGGACTGGAACCCGCCGGCGCCGCCCATCGGGATTTCGGAATTACAGGAGGGTCCGATATAAAAATCCGGAGCGGCTTCGCGGCAGAACCATTCCGCGTTCAGGTGTCCGCTGCTGCCCAGGTCATGGATATTGGCGAAAACTCCACCGATCAAAACGCCCGGCCGGACCTTTTTCCGGATCCGTTTGAAGAAGTATGCGGCACATTCGGAGATCAGGGAATTGCCGTATTCCCGCCATTGAACCAGATGTTCCGGCAGAACGGGGGCGTCCTGATAACGGTCGTATTCGCCCTGTTCCGGGATGGCCAGGGGATGCTTCCCGTGACCGGAGCACCATTTTCCATAATTTTCCACCCGGCGCGGCGAGGGACGATCCAGGTTGAGGTCAAACCATTCCTGCGTCCGGCCGCCAGCCACATAATACGCCATGATCCTGTCTGCATAATTTTTTTCCAGATAAGCAGTCAGTGCATCCTGATATGCGGAAACCAGACGCACCCATTCCGGGTCGAGAAAACATTCACCAAGTTCGAGGAAACTGTCTTTCCCCGATGCTTTCACCAGCCAGGGCGGGGAATTCAGGTCGACCATCGCGATGAACCGGGCATCCGGATTCCATTTGAGGATATCGCCGATCTGCCGGTCAACCACACTGAAATTGTATTCCTCGAAATCCCGCCAGATCAGCGGATATGGCGAATACGGGATCCCCATCCGGCTGAACGTGTTGCTCAGGATCAGCTTGACCGTATCGATTCCGCACGAATGCATGAAAGCATAGACTTCGAATTCCTTCAGGTAATTTTCACCATAAGGCGGACTGTAGGCAATCAACGGTTTCATATTTTCCGCCCTCCCTGCAGACGCTGCAGCGTGAGAGCCACCGGACTGTTTCCCGGCGGCAGGTCCATCCGTGTGCGGAACAGTTCGAAACAGGCTTCTTCGTAAGAAAGCCCGCGGAGTTCGGAAATGATCCGGCAGGCGCGGTCCACCAGTTTCTTATTGGAAATATCCAGATAAATCATATAATTGGAACTGACCCGCCCCAGTTTTGCCATGGTTCCGGTGGAAAGCGTATTCATGATCAGTTTCATCCGCAGATGTTCGATCATCCTCAGTCGGACCGGCGCGATGGGAACGGGGATGGAAATTCCGGAAGCAGTTGTTACCCCGGACGGTTCGGAAACGATCCGTCCCCGGAAAGCATTTCTGCGGGCAGGGATCGCTTCATTGCCGATTTGAATTTTGAGCAATTCCCGCTCGGAAATCCGGGGCAAACCTCTGGCCAGCAGTTCATCCAGCCCGGCGGCACGGTAAGTTTCGGGTGTCCAGTCGATGCAGCGGGGAGCCCGGCCGAGACAGATCCGCCAGGCATCCGGAGTGGATACGCCCGGATGCCGCACCATCGCCCAGGGTTCCGGCGCGTTCATATCGGAGCAGTGATACGGCGGGGTCATAAATGTGGGGGCCCGTTCCGTCGTGTCGCTGATGAGGTCGATCAGCAAATCGTCCGCCAGATAATCGATCAAACCGCCCTGCCGGAAAATTTCACTTTCGAAATCGACCGATTTCCCCAAAGCGGATAGCGCTGCGGGGGAAAACAATCCGGTCAGCATTTCCTCATAGGCTGAAAACATCCGGTTTTCCCCGAATACCGCCTGTTCCAGCGCCGCGGCGGCAAACAGCAGTTCGACCGTGCTGGACTGCATCCGGGTGGACCCGGTCAAAGCCATCGGCCCGACCGGCATGGAAAGCACGCGGACCGAAGGAGAACCATACAGTTTCCGGCAGCGGGCCAGCCGGGAAGACGGTTCGGCGGGATCGACACAGATCAGCATGAAAACTTCCGCCCCGAGCCGGACTGCCTCGGCGGCACTGCCGACCGTGGAAGTGGTTTCTCCAGTGGCAGTGATCCCGACCAGCAGATCGCGGGAGGTCAGACCGATTTCACGGACCTGAAGCGCACCGGACATCTCGTAATCTTCAAAATTCTCCACGGCCCGGACCAGGGCAAAATCGCCGCCGGTCAGCAGGGAAAGGACCCGTTCGTCGCCGGGAAAAGTCTCGCGCCAGGCACTTTCCAGCAGGACGGCGAGACGCCCGGCCGCTCCGCAGCCGGAAAACACGATTTTACCGCCCCTGCCAAAACACTTTTTGATCGACTCGACCAGCAAGCGGAATTCCGGGGATGCGGAAACCCGCCGGATCAGCGGAAGCAGGGCCATATCGCAGGAAAGGAGCGTCTTCACCCCGCGATCACTGCCAATGGCGAAATCGCGGTCCAGGTTCATGGTCAGGGGATTCCTGGCTTCGCTGCGCAGAAAACCAAGACGGAATTCACTGGCCCCTTCCAGAAATTGCCGTGCTTCTGTTTGAAAATCCTTCATCTTCAGCCCCGTTTTTTCCTGTTTTCAAGCATAATATAGCTTGATTTTTACAAAATACTATATATATTATGCTGTATTTGACAAACATATTGATAAAAATCACGGACAGGCAGAATGATTGCGGAACTGAAAAATTTTTCCAGGTTGCTGAATGATCTGGGGCAGGCGGCGGGTCTCCATTTCGCCTGGCATTTCGTCAATTACGAATGGAGGGAAGAAGTGGCGGTCAGCCAGAGGGACCACGGGTGCCTGTTCTGCCGGAAAGTCAAACTGGAACACTCCCGCAGACATTTGCGGAAATGTATCTGGGAACATCATGAATTCGAGTTCCATCAGGCGCTGAAACTGAGGAAACCGTTTGTGATCCGCTGTCATGCCGGTGCGATGGAACTGGCGGTGCCCGTTTTCATCCGGGAGGAATTCATCGGCATCCTTACCGCGGGGACCTTCCGGTTTCCGGGCTCAGTCGGTTATCCTGAATATGAGAAAGAATGGAAAACCCTGCCTGCGATCCAGGAGGAAGAACTGGCCCGGTGGGGAAAAGTCCTGACCGGCCTGGCGGAACAGTATCTGGCCGGCCTTAATATCCCGGTCAGCGGTAAACCTCTGCTTAAGCAGACACTGTGTTCGGACACGCGGATTCTGAAAGCAGTGGTCCTGCTGCGGCTGAATTTTCCGAGGAAGATCATGGTGAAGGAAGCCGCCCGCGAGGCGGGCATGTGCCTGTCCAGGTTCCTGCATGTTTTCCCTCGGGAAACGGGTTACAGTTTTTCCGATTTTCTGCAGCGGCTCCGGGTCGAACATGCCCGGCGGCTGGTGGAAGGAAGCGACCTGCCTTTTGGCGACATCGCCAGACGCAGCGGCATCACTTCCCAAAGCCGGATGGGGGTGTTGTTTCACCGTTACCTGAATACTTCGCCGAGGGAACTGCGGAAACGTTACCGCGAACTCTGTGGCCTGCCGAAACAGCTTGTCGAAAACGGGGAACGCAATTCGCTCTGATTGCGGCAGCTGGCGGTCCCGAGGCTTCCCGCCGCTTGAACCGGTTTCCCCTTCCGGGATCAGTGGTTGGGCGGCAAGTCCACCAGCGGACGGTCGAGACGGTCGGGATACGGTTCCTCATCGGGTGCATCCGGAAACAGCTCGCGGCGGAGTTCGAACATCGCTTCGACCGCGGTGTTGACCAGCGTCAGACCGCCGAGACTGCCGAACTGCTGGGTATTGCCTTCATAACCGCCGGAAATCAGAAAATTGGCCGGGCACATGTAGGAGAAATCCGAGGTGGCGTAATACGCGATGAACGCTTTTCTGAACGGGGAATGCCATTTGATCTCCTGTCCCAGTTCCGCGCAGACTTCGCCCGGCATGCCGACCAGACAGATGTCGCCGATGGAAAAACACTGGATCTCCAGCGTGACTTCGGTTTTGCCCTGATATTCGGGCGGGACCCGTTTCTGAAATTTTTTCCGGATCGGCACGGTGAAGGATCTGATCTTGCCGCCCAGGACCGGATCGGCAATATGAAAGCGTTTCCAGTTGCGCTGACAGTCTATCATGCCGCCGATGGCGGCCTTGGCCAGGCGGATCCCCATGCCGGAGGCGGCATCGATGCCGAGCTCGTCTTCATTCGGGACCATATCCCCGGCGGCGCCGGAAATGAACATACATTCCGCTCCGGTCTGGGCCGTGACATAATTCCGGAAAAATCCGGGATAATCCGCTGAAAAACGCATGCCGCCGAGTCCGGGCGAATGTCCGGCCAGAGGATGCGCGGCATAATTGCCGACCAGATAAAGCGGGTCTCCGGTCGCGGGATCGAAGAAACAGAGTTCGCCGAGTTCCCGGTCGGCATATTCCAGCGCCAGCGGCACCACTTCCCGGCGGTGCGGCGTGAAACTCGTCCGGTTGTCCGCGGACACATACCGGCGGTTCCGGTTTTCATCACAGCGGCAGGAATAAAACGCCGCCGAGCATTCGCGGAAAACGGTCAATTCCCGGACCGAATCCAGAATGGTCTGCTCCAGCCGTTCGATGAAGGGACGGTTGAGCTTGTCGCTGTTGGGCGCGAGCGGAGTCGCCGCTTCCGGCCCGGAATGGTTATGGGTGCAGGAGAAGAGGATCTGTTCCGGGCGGGTCTTCAACAGGTCCGCACATTTTTTCCGCAGGGAGCGGATATACCAGCCGTCGAGCGCGAGCAGATCGAGGCTGACGAGCAGGGATCTGCTGCGGCCGTCGTCGAGGCAGAGGCCGGTGACCATGAGGTCGTCGAGTTTCGCCACGGAGACATCGCCGGCGGTATATCCGGCGATGAGGGTGCCGAGTTCCGGCGTGATGACTTTTTTGAACCAGGCGATCTTCATTTTATGTCAATTCGCTCCTTTGACTTTGCGGAGGGTTTCCAGCACGAGCAGCTTGAACATTTCGCCGCGTTCGGCATAGTTTTTGAACATGTCCATGCTGGCGGTGGCGGGGGAAAGCATCACCACATCGCCGGGCGCGGCTGCCGCCACGGCATCCCGCACGGCCGAACGGAAATCGCCGGAGAGTTTGCATTTGACCTTGCCGGCAAGCTGATTGAGGATCGCCCCGCGGCAGCTGCCGGTCAGGAAAGCCTGCTTGATATACGGGAATGACACTTCCAGTTCGGAAAAATCCATCCCTTTGTCCAGCCCGCCGAGGATCAGCAGCAGATTGCGGCCGTCGGCGAACTGCCGGACAGCGGCATTGACCGCATGCGGATTGGTCGCTTTGGAGTCGTTGACATAAGTGACGCCGTCCCGGCGGGCGAAGACTTCCATGCGGTGCGGACCGGACTTGAACGCCGCCAGCGCTTCGGCGATCGCCGGAGCGAATATCGCCTCGTCGCCTCTGACTGCGCGGAGCAGGGCAAGCGCCGCCATGATGTTTTCCGCATTGTGCCGGCCTTGCAGCTGTCCCTTCGTCAGATCATAGACCGGCCGTCCGCGGAAAGTGACGGTCTGTCCCTCGAGCGTGAAATCGGCATCTTCGGTTTCGGCAGAGAAAGTCGTGACCTCGGTGTCCGGCAGGAATTTCTCCAGCCAGGGCCGCAGATTTGCATTGATGATCCGCTGTTCCGCGGGCAGTTTCGCGGCCAGGACCTTGAACTTGGCCCGGGCGTAGGCTTCCAGGGAACCGTGCCGGTCGATATGGTCGCTGGCGAGGTTGAGGACGGCCGCGGGGCAGGCGGGAAACTCTTCGATGTTTTCGAGCTGGAAGGAACTGGTCTCGATGACCAGAAAACCGATTTTCTGTTTTTCTGCTTCCAGCGCACATTCGCTCAGGGCAGTGCCGATATTGCCGGAAGATGCGGCATTGATCCCGGCGGCGCGGAGCAGGGCGGTGGTCAGTTCCGTGGTGGTGGTCTTGCCGTTGGTGCCGGTGATGGAAACAAACGGGCAATGCACCTTTTCCAGCGCGAATTCGAGTTCGCTGAGCCATCTGCCGCCGGGGCGGAGCGCGGCCCGGGCCGCCTTGTGCAGGGGACTTTCCTGCCGGATGCCCGGACTGATGACCACGCAGTCACAGGACGGCAGAGGGTGGCCCGGCCGCCAGTTGGAGAGGAATTCCACTTCGGGATCTTCCCGGCGGAGCGCCTGGGCGGCGGCCCGCATTTCCAGGGAAGAGTGTTCATCGGCAATAATGACTTTTCTGCCCATGGCGGCGGCGAGTCTGGCGGCGGCGCGTCCGCTGACACCGTATCCGCAAATCAATATATTTTCCATTTTCAGTTCCCCGTTTTCTGGTTGTTCATTCATATTTGCCGGAGCGTCCCGCCTTGATCTGACTGCGGCGGGATTTGTCCTGAAGCCGTTTTTCTTTGGACGCGCGGGTCGGTCTGGTCTTCTTCCGCTTCCGGGGTTCGACCAGCGCCCGGCTGATCATTTCCGCCAGGATCTCCCTGGCACGTTCCCGGTTCCGGGTCAGACTGCGGGTCTCCCGGCAGGTGATCACAATCAGGCCGTTCTCATCTGCTCCTGCCGCTTTTTTCAGCCTGTTCTGCGCTTCCGGTGTAAGCAGCGAAGAAACTGCGGGATCGAAGAACAGCCGCACGGTATTGGCAGTACGGTTGACATGCTGTCCGCCGGGCCCTGCGGCCGTGCAGAGGAATTCCTCCCGGAGTTCGTCTTCGGGGATATCCTGCGCGGTGATGGTGCGTGGAACATTCATATCCGGCCTCAGAAACCGCCGTAAACGGCATCGAACTGTGCATCGATCCGGGCCTGCAGCTGTTCCGGGATCCCGCGAATGGGATCAAGGTTTTCGCAGTCGGCCAGACCGGAAAGCAGATCCGCCGAGGCATGGACCAGCTTCGCCGCCTCGTCAAACCCGATGATATCCGGCGTGTTGTCGGCGCGGTGATGATAATAATTCCCGCCGATGCAGTTTTTTCGGTAGAGCCAGATGCCGGGAACGCCGCAGGCGGCAAAGGGGAACTGGTCGGTATAGGGACACGGCGCGGTAAGTTCGACATAATAGATATCACGCCGATGGAAAGTTTCCGCGATCTGCCGGCGCAGCGCCTCATTGGCATTGACGGTGAATTCCGCCCAGCCCAAGGCCGAGCCCATGGAGTCGAAATTGCACATGAAAATGCCGTTGCGGGCGATTTCTTCGCGGTGTCTGCGGACATACGAGGCGCTGCCGAGGGAGAGCTGTTCCTCCGCGCCGAAACTGATCAGGCGGAAAGTGCGCCGGTGCGGGCGGCCGCCGAGCAGACGGGCAAGCTCGATCATGCAGACACTGCCGATCGCGTTGTCATCCGCACCGACCGTTCCCGCCTGGGTGTCATGATGTCCTCCGCCATAGATGATGCCGCTGTCCGGATCGGTTCCGGGCAATTCGCAGATCACGGCCGTAGTCTCACTGGGACGCATGGCGCCGCTGACCGTGATCATGGCGCGTTCCGCTTTGGTCTGAAGCCACTTCCAGGCATCCATATAAGCCACGTTCAGACTGGGGACAGCACCGTATTTCCTGACATAGGCGGGAAACAGGCCGTCGGCCAGCTGCACGGTCCCCGTAAAACGGGTGTCCACGAAGAGAATAAAAGCGGGTTTCGCTTCCATCAGACGGCGGTAATTATCCTCGCTTTCGATATGGCAGCCGAGATGGACAACCGCCTTGCCGGTCAGGAAAGAAAGGTCGGGCCGCTGATAGCCCGTGGCAGTGTCGAAAAAGACCAGTTCCGCCTCAATGCGTTTGCCGTCGGTGGACGGAGCGGAACTGAAAAGCGAACAGGGGAAATCCTGCCATTGGCCACCGATCCGGACCTGGAGCTGTTCCGAGGAGACGCAGCGTTCCATGACCGGGTATTTTTCAATGGTCACGTGCGGCGAATACTGCCGGAAGGCATCGGCAATGAATTCCGCTGCCTGCAATTCC
>Ga0265298_10001928_pt1 | contig 30019 bp, 25 predicted proteins | sample AusTroGonzalo_MG_3_FD_193486 | JGI IMG/M metagenome (GOLD analysis project Ga0265298, IMG submission 193486) | Bovine rumen microbial communities from tropical cattle in Woodstock, Queensland, Australia - Gonzalo_01 | ecosystem: Host-associated > Mammals > Digestive system > Stomach > Rumen ...
CGTGCCTCGGGCGATTACTCGCTTACCGATCAGGTGATGCTCTCACTCGGCTATGACCACTTTGGAGGCAAGCGTGGACAACTCGCAGGTTACAAGAATAACCGCGAAGTTTGGGCGAAAGCGAAGTATTACTTCTAATAAAATCTAATGTATTCTGAATTTGAACCTAAACCCCGCAATCCCTATTCTGCGTTCACGATGCGGCGAGTATTTTGCGTGGGCATTGCTATCGCTGTCTTGCTGCATGTGGGCTTTTACGCCTGGGGATTTTTGAAGCGAACACAGGTGGTTACCACCCGCGAAGATGCCGAGGTGATTCATGTGGAGCGCCTGCTGCTCCAGCCACCTCCGCCCCCACCTGAAGTCAAAAAAATCGTGCAGAAAGTGGTTCGCGCGAAGATTATCCCCAATATCGTACAAGACACGGTGCCGGAACCTGAACCCGAACCGGAGCCAGAACCGATTGTGGTTACGGACGCAGAACCCGTTGTAGAGCCCCCCGCAGAACCTGTGGCACCGCCACCGCCGCCTCCACCACCTCCTCCGCCGCCGAAGCCCTCGAAGGATTCGCTGATGAAGGTGACAAAGGCCTACCTCATCGGGCTTTCCAAGGCATTCGAAAAGCAGAAGGACTACCCCGCTACAGCCCGTCGCCTCAAGCAAGAGGGCACTGTGCGCGTACAGTTCACAGTCGCAAAAGACGGGAGCATCAGCGGTGCAGTCGTTGCAAAACCGTGCCCGTATTCTTCGCTGAACGAAAGTGCGCTTGCCGCCGTACAAGCCGTCCCCAAGTTTGACCCCATTCCAGCAGTACTTGGCAAGGACACCTGGAAAATGGAGATACCTATAAAATACAACCTGCATTAACACTATTTTCATTGTGCAAGCTTTTCTGCAGCACTCGGCACCCATGTCATTGCGAGCGTAGCGAAGCAATCTCAATCCAAAATTTGGTAAGAGATTGCCACGGTCACTAAGTGACCTCGCAATGACAAAGTAAAGACTTAAAAAAAGGAAAGATAAACATGAACTACATCTTAGACTTTATCCAACAGGGCGGCGTCATCGCCTACGTTCTCGTAGCCATGAATTTCGTAGGCTACTCCATCATCGTGTGGAAAATCATTTCGCTGATTCTTTTTAACAGGAGCATTCGCAAACGTCTCCCATCCAAAATTCTACATCGTGTGGTGACGCACAATACCGATCACCACATCATTATCGAAAGCATCCGCACCGAAATCGCGCTCGCATTTTCTCCATTACAAAAGGGCATGACCACGATTGAAAACATCGCAAGCATTTCTCCGCTACTCGGCCTCTTGGGCACTGTTTTCGGCATCTTCAACGCATTCAGTGTCATTGCCGTTTCTGGCCTTTCTGACGCAGGTGCATTTGCCACCGGCATCAAACTTGCCCTCATCACGACCGTGATTGGCCTTGTGGTTGCCATTCCGCACGTCATTTCGTTCAACTACCTGAATGCCCGCATGGAATCGGAGCAGGACAATGTGGAAAACGATGTACTTTTGCAACTGGGCCGCATTCTGAAGGAAAAGGACCACAGACGCTCTCAGGGGGTTGCCGCGTCGCCTTCGGCACCTCGCAATGACATTATTGATGAGGATGCATAAATGGCAAAGCGAACCCGCCGAATCCGCCCCGACATGACGCCGCTGATTGACTGCGTTTTCTTGCTGCTCGTATTTTTCCTAGTGACATCCGTCTTCAAGCAAGACGAATCTGTGCTCAAGCTGATTTTGCCCGAAACTCAGAGCGAAGTCAAGCGCGACACGCCCGAGGGCCTGTACATCGAACTTTCCGAGACAGAACTTGCCTTTAATGGCCAGCGTGGCACGCCCGACGAACTCCGCGAAAAAGCCGCTACGGTACAGAATAAGAAATCCCCTGTCGCAATCAAAATCGACAAGGGCACCACTTACGAACGCATCGCTGTCATCCTCGATATTTTACAGGTGCAAAAACTGTACAACATCCAGCTGATTAACGAAATGGAAAGCGCGGAATAACACCGTTTGCGGCATTTAGCCACAAGGGATTACACGCGACCCGCGAACTGATTGGCAAACAACAAGAGCCCCGAAACAAAGATCAAGAGCCCGCCCACAAGGGTTGCTACAGTGTAAATCTTCGTAGCAACGTGCGTGTGGGCGCTCCCCTTGTCAATACCCTTGCGGAAGGCTACAGCGGCAATACCGAATGCCACGTTTGTAATAGTCATGCCAATGCAGATGACTAACGCTCCTAAAAGTGAAAGCGCGACCATTGAATTCAGCAGGCAGAACAGCACAATCAATGCGACAGCCGGGCAGGGTACAACACCGGTAACCGCAGCAACACCGATAATTTCACGCCAACGTGCAGTCGGCGGGAGCGATTCCTCTTTTTCTACTTCCCCACAATGCTTACGCTGCGTGAAAAAGTCCTTGACTCCAAGCACCACCAGCAAAACACCCGTGAGCATAATCAATGCGTAGCTCGCCCTTTCAATGCCAATACGCCCCGTCTCGAACGCATTAAACACAGTCGCTTTGAAAATTGCATATAAAATAAACAACAAGAGGACAGCACTCATCGTATGCGTCACGGTAATGCCCGCGCCAAGAGCAACGCCTTGCCGCCAGCGACCACGACGCGCAATAAAATACCCCACAACAATCGATTTCCCATGCCCAGGGCCAAGCGCATGCAGCATGCCGTACAAAAGGCAAATAACAAGGAATTTCCAAATGGCACCCCAGTCACCGCTCTTCATTGCAGAAATCGCAGCCGTCAGTTTTTCACGGAGGACCTTTTGCTCACGTGCAATGAGCATATAGAAGGATTCTGATTTTTGTACAGGCTTTTCAGGTTCTGCAACAGCCGGCGTCACCGATACAGCAGATTCATTTACAGGCGTTCCATCCATTGCAGCACCTTCCTCAGGCACCACGACCTCAGTCGCGGCAGGAACATCCCCCGCCCCACCGACATCAAAACGCTTTTTCTTGACCGCAGCAGGAGCTGCAACCGCAATCAAAAGAACAAGCAAAAATACAATAGACTTTTTCATAGAGCACCAACACAAAATTTCCGCAGATTCTAATATAATAAATATGAAGAAATGTCCGCTTAAAACTACTCCAGATACGTCACTTCGCCCATTTGCGGCATGAGAACAGGTTTACCCGATTCTTGAGCAGCGCGGCGAGCATTTTCAAGCGGTTCCAAATAGCTATGCTTGCTCAAGCAGAAACGGGAATGATGGACTGTCATATAACGGGCTGCGCCAAGTTCCTGCATTTCTTTCGCGAGAAATTCCGGCATCGTGTGGATAAGAGCCCAATCTTTATTGTACTGTCCATTTTCGAGAATTGCAAGGTCAATCTCCGGGAACTTTTCGCCCACTTTGGCAAAATGCGGCCCGTAACCCGTATCGCCACCAATCCATACCGTGCGTTTGGGAGAAACAATGGCAAAAGAAGCCCACAGAGTCTTATTCTGGCGCAAGTCACGACCCGAAAAATGCCTCGCCGGAGTAGCCGTTACCTTGAAACCGGCTCCTAAATCAGAAGATTCCCACCAGTCAAGTTCCACAAGTTTTTCAGTCGCATAACCCCAATATTCAAAATGCTCGCCCACACCGAGACCTGTCACCACATGCTTTACGCGAGGTTCAAGTTCTTTTACCACCTGATAATCCAGATGATCCCAGTGGTCGTGCGAAATCACGAGAAAATCAATATCGGGCATATCGGCAGGCTTGTAAACGTCGGTTCCTTTAAACATCTTGTTCACGAAACTCACCGGCGAACCTTGATAAAAAACTGGGTCCACAAGAACTTTTTTCCCAGATAAATTCATCAAGTAAGACGAATGACCAAACCATACAATCCAGTCACGATCGGCAGGAAGAGACTTCAAGTCCGTCTTGATTACATTCAGCGCCGTGTCGGGAATTCTTTGCGACTTGTCGCCGAACATAAAATCCTTCCATATCGCAAGAGCCCCCTTGTCCCCAGTCATGGTGACAGTTTCAACCTCGTTGACAAACTGTTTACCGTCGTAATTCGGAGACTGTTTAATCCGTTCAAGTCGTTTTCCCTGTGGAATACGCCCGAATTTTTCCTGACTCAAGAACAGCACGCCAGCATCTCCTAGAATAAATAGAATGGAAAGGATAATTGCAGTAATCATAATTCGCTTTCTCTTTGGGGACATCAAATCAAATATATATACTTTCTATTGATCTACCCCTATTTTATATCTTCAGATAATATAATTTTCAAAAAAGCACACTGCTAAAAATGTTGTATATTTTTTAACATGAGAAGTCTTGCATGCACTATTTTATTCGCCACGGCATTTGCCCTCGCACAAGAGGCTGATTCTACGCAAGAGATTTCTCCGTTCGATCACCTAGGCCAAAACATGCTCCTGAGTGCATTTGGGTGGCCGCTCGGATTCCACATGCTCGGCGGGGCCTTGACATACCGTCTTTCCATGGAAGACAAAGACCTGATGGTGGCACGTTTTGCCGCGCGTCAAAACGAAGTCGCCTTTGGCATCGCATTCACGCCAGGGATGGCAATGGGTACATTCTTCCCCTTTCTCGTTCCCGGATACATGTACTTTATCAGTAGCAACAAGGCTCTAAACAATACCGGAGCCGTTGCAGCGCAAGCAACCGCCGTCGCATTCCTTTACAACAACCTCCTCAAGGCCATCTCGGGGCGTGCACACCCCGATGCCGAAAACAACAACGGAGAACTTTCACGCGATTTCAAGTGGGGATTCGGCAGGCGTGGCGTATTTTACGGCTGGCCCTCGGGGCACTCCATGACAAACGCTTCGCTTGCCATGAGTATCGCAAGCTACAACCGCGACAAACCGCTGGTCGTTGCCGGTTGCGGGCTTTACGCAGGCTACATCGCCACAAGCATGGTACTTGGCGCAAAAGGCGAAGCTCACTGGTTTTCTGACGCCGTCGCAGGAACGCTCATGGGGGCATCTATCGGCTGGTACATCGGCAGCGTATTCTACAAGGACAAAGTCGGTGAAAAAGCCGAACCGTCAAGAGTCGCTATAGCACCGCTATTTTACGACGACACCAAAGGCGCCGTCGTTTCGTTGAGTTTCTAATTGTCTATCTACGCTTACCTAACGTCCACACGCTGTACTTGTGAACCGACGCGGACCATGTAGGCACCAGCCTTCGGAACCTGAATTTCGAAACTGGCTGCATTTACCAGGCCATTCTGGACGACAACGCCCTGCATGTCATAAACGGCAAAGCGTTCACCCGTCATGGAGGTATTCACCTGAATGCGGCGGTCCATTGCATAGACTTTCAGGAGCCCCACACTTACACGGGATGCAAGCAGGGCATCCTTTTTCTCAACTTCTTTCTTCTTAATCGTAAGGCTTCCGTCCTCGACTTTAAACACCACATTCGTATAATTGGCAGATGTATTCTTGAAGTTCTTCGTTGCAAGGCCCATAGCGTAGGTCTTGGGCTTGGTTCCGGACGCAATTGAATCATCCTTATAGCTTACGAAATCCAGAGAATACGCCTTAAGGCTCGATTTCATATCAAAGCCCCGTACAGAATGTTTCTTGCCGTCATACACCACGGTATCCTTATGTCCCTTGACGGTGACAACGATTTTTGTGGTATCCGGATTAATCGTGAACAGGCCATCTTCAACGCTCAGAGCATAATTCGAATTGGCAGCACTGTCAATCGAAACATTGATAGCGTACTCACCAGCATCCTCGCCCGCTTCACGAGTCAAAACGACACCCTTCAGGGAATCCTTGGTTCCGTCAATCTTGAGAATGCCCTCGACAGAATACTTCAGCTTAGGATCCTTTTTACCATAGGTCTTGGAGGCGTTAGCCACCGTCAGCACAGCCGGCTTCGGAGTAATCACAAGGTTTCCGTCCGTGATATCAAAGACCACGTTAGAATAGTTAACCGAAGTATTCTCGAAGTCCTTCGCCACAAGGCCCATGGGATATGTCTCCGCATCTGTCCCCGAGACAAGCGAGTCGCCCTTGTAGTTCACAAAATCCAAGGAGTAGACATCATTATCGGATGTCATTTCAAAGCCCCGCACGGAACGTTTCTTGCCATTATATTCCACGGTATCTGTGGTGCCCCTGACCGAGACCACAATTTTCGTGGTATCCGGATTAATCGACAACACACCTTTTTTTACGGTCACAGAATAATACGACGGATTGGCAGCAGGATTAACAGTTGCAGAAATAGCATATTCACCCGCATTTTCACCCGGTTCACGAGTAAGTTCGACTCCATAAAGCCGATCTTTGACACCGCCGAAGCTCAAAAGGCCTTTAACAGAATAACTCCATTCCGGGTCTTTCTCTCCATAGGACTTGGAAAGGGTATCTACAGTCACAACAACCGACTTCGGGACAATCGAGAAGGTCGTATCTAGCATGCCCGCATAATTTCCTTTTCCGGCGAAATGCAGCGAAGCCGTTCCAATGTTGATATTATTTGCATACGAAAGCGTGTAATCAACACCTTCCTTAAGCAAAGCATAATTTTCGTCTAGCACCGTTACAACCGGCTTTTGGGCAGTACCACCATATTCAAGTTTATCAGAAAGCATCACAAGTTTCGGGGATATGGCCTTAACCTTCGGCAGTGTATCCGTTATGAACTTTCCTACATGTTTAAACTTTTTATTCAAAAGATCTTTCAAGAAATCCACATATTCATCATAACTGGCTTTTTCTTCGCCATGTGGATGATAAACCCATACAACACTGTCTGCCACAGAAGCTGCTCTCAGGTATTCTCGCATTTTTTCAATTTCGGCACTTATTTTGAGATCTTTGGAATAAGTATCCCAAATGCGCTTTACTGCAAGAATGAACAATGGGGACTTGAACAATGCGTCGTAATAGATAGACTCACGAAGATATGTTGTCCTTGTAGTTAAGGAACTCCAGTCAAAATCCCAAACAGGGCCAGCCTTAAAGAGATCTATATCATTCTGATAGGTGAAATAGCAACTCTTAGGATGCTGCAGCTCAATATTATCCATAAGGTCGTTAATCAGCCAGAATTTAGCCCAAGAATCGACATCGATAATATTTGAATAGCGTTCGTCAGGAGGCGCGGCATTATTCGTGTTCATTCCGCTGACATAGTTAGGATAAAGCAGCTTCTCCAAGTTTTCAATTTTTTTCTGGAAGCGGGTCAATCGGGCATTGCCGCCAGCTGTCAAAGCACCGTTACCGTCAACCATATAATCGTCATTCTTGATCTTATACGGCATTTCTCGTCTCGACGTCTCGAATATCGGATTTTCGTCATAATTCTTATCCATTTCGACAAGGAAATCCTTATCTTCTTTATCCGACATTCCTTTATAGCCATCATAAATATTTACACGATTCACATCTACCTTGATAGCCTCCCCCAACCAATAAAGGCCCTTGTACTCACCATTAAGGAAGAGGTCAACATATCTTCCTTGCACGGTATAATCCATTCCGAGTTTTTTGCTCATATAAAAGGCAATATGGTTTTTCAAGAAACTATTGTCCAGATAATTGGCAATCAGAACCCAACGCTTATGTTGGGGCATTCCCATAATACTCATAGCCTTGTCTAATTTAAGCGCAAACGGTTTCTTTGGCTGGACCAAAGTAGAATTGCCGCGCGCGCGAACACTCGTTTTCACACTAGTAAAATCCCATTCTTTTTTTTCGGTGTAAGACAACGAAATAGAAGCATTATCGATCCATTTATCTTTTGAGACAATATCAACGTTACCAGGGGTACTCACATACAACTGCGGTAGCCCCGTACTGACCACAGCACCCACTTTAGACTTTAAAATATTTCCATTATACGTCGCTATGCAGTAAAAGAAGCGAACGTCCCCTTCATTCATCGTATTCGTAGCATACGCACTACTGTTAGCCCCTTCAATTTTCTCATCCACCCTCGAAGGGTCACTGTAAGTGCGGTACCACTGGTAAGAAACCGCGTTACCTCCATAATTTACGGAAAAGATCAAGGTTCCCCATAACCCCTTAGGGACAACTGTAATTGGCGCAACTTGCTCTACAATATTGAAGCCACTCTGAGCAAATGCAGCCGTCGTCATGAACAAAGCCACAATTGCGGCTAAAATGCATTGTGTAATCTGCAATTTTTTGGCATGGAGCATTGTTTTATTCCTTATTTTGCAAATTAATGAACTAAAAAGTTTAGGTCATTCGAAAAATGAATAATAAAGTTACAAAAACGATGCAATTCCGGCAACTTTATCTTACGCAAACAGGTATTACAGAAACCAAGCAAATTTTCTCATGCATTTTCCACGATAAGTCGAAGTTTTCCAAATATGGGTGTGACCCTCCGCACAATTTGCCCAAAACGGGCTGAATTTCACAAATAAATAAGTTTTATCCGGAGTGACAAATCCCGCTAAATGATATATCTTTACCCCAACGATTATTATGAAGATGCGTATATATATATTATTGCTTGCCCTACCGTTTGCCGTTCTCGCGAAAGAAGACAAGATTGCCGAAGACGCCATCCAACGACTCGAAGAGAATGCCGCGCTGACTCTTGACGACGACGCCCTTGAATCCCTGAAAGAAATTTCTGACAACTCCGATGCGGGCCTGCACATGCATCCCGGTTCCACGGTCAAAAACGAGCTCCAGGAAAGCGCCGCAGCCGAAGCAAGCGCCGATACAGTGGACAACCCGAACGAAATGACCCAGGAAGAAGCCGACGCTGAACTCGCCGCCTTTACCGATTCCGCATTCGCAGGCCAGGAGCTCAAAAAACTCCAACTGGACATGACCACGGCCATCGTCCCGACCGAAAGCCGCCGTATCGCAGGGCCTTACGGAATCCGCACCTACCGCATGCACCGCGGCATCGACTTGGGCCTTTGTCATGGCGAAAACCGCACCATTGTGGCCGCCTTTGCCGGGAAAGTCGTAAAAGTCCGCAACCAGGGCCGCCGCAGGGGCTATGGCAAGTACGTCATCCTGGACCACGGGAACGGCCTCACGACGCTTTATGCGCACCTCGCCAGCTGGAACGTGAACGTCGGCGACGAACTCCAGGCCGGAGACACTATCGGCGTCGGCGGCAACACGGGCCGCTCGTTCGGGGCGCACCTGCACTTCGAGATGCGCTATGAAGGCATCTACATCGACCCCGCCACCATTTTCAACTTTGAACAAGGCACATTCTGGAACGTGAGCGTCGAACTCGATCCGGAAAAGCTCCTCGCCGCCGAAGGTGGATTCCAGAAGGAACTGTCCAAGCACCGCTACTACAAAGTGCGCAGCGGAGACTGCCTCGGGAAAATCGCCCGCAAGTATGGCATCAGCATCCAGCGCCTCAAGCAGCTAAACAACATCAAGGGCAACCTCATCCGCCCAGGTCAAGTTTTGCGCTGTTCATAAACACACGCTGCAATTATTTGCATAGAAAAAGCGCATCCTGAACAGGACGCGCTTTTTGATTAAGGAAACAAATTACTTGAGCTTCTTGCCCTTCAAGTCGTAGCGGATTCCATTACTCTCGATAAACACCTTGTGGGTGTCGAACCGCAGTTTCAGGGAGCCATTGGCAGCCTTTAACACCGGGCGGCCCCTCGGGAGAGCATCGAGCCCATCGACAGCAAAAGACGGAGCAAAGCCTGAATTGAGCGCCTCTATGGCCCCCGCCAAATAGGCAATCGGGGAATTCCAGTTGATAGCGACCTCGTTGCTCGCATAGCTACATTCGTCGTCCAAGTAGGACTTGGCCGGAGCCCCGTTCACACGGTAGTCCCTACATTCCCATTCGTTGGAACCAATGTCCTCGCCACCAGGTTGCGGACCGCCAACAAGCATCCCTGGTACCGGGTCCTGGATTCCATCGGCCTGGCTCGGGCGGTGGTGCGGGTGCATCGGGGACTTGGAACCGAACCCAGTCACATAAGACATGTCCAACGGATTCTTGCCCAACAGGTAATCGAGCGTACGCACGGCCGAGTTGTAATACTTCTTGTCGCCGGTCAAATAGTAGGCATAAAGCAGCCACACACCCATATTGGCAGCCACGCTGTTCGAGCCCCAGTAAAAGTCACTCTTCGTCATGGGCACGCCAAAGCCAGTCGTAGCGTTTTTCACATATCGGTCAGCAGCCACAAGCAAGGTATCTTTCGCTGCAGCAGCATCATCAAAAACACCAGGATGAGTCGCCTTGCTATAGGTGATCAAACCACTCATGTCGGCCCACCCCGGAATCGTCTTGAAAACACCCTCGCTCTTGTACGAGGCATCCTTGGTCGTCACATAGAGTTCCGCAGCGGCAAAGTTCTTTTCGTCTTTAGCGTCGTTGTCGGCATAGGTCCCCGTAGCCACATCGTGCGGTTGCTTGTAGAACTCGTTCGGGTTCGCTTCGCCCCAGGCATACGCCTTCTTGGCGGCTTCGAGAGCCTTGGCGGCAAATGAGGCATCAAACTTCTCGTACACACGGGCAGCGACAGCCATCACTCCGGCAAAATCAAACGTTGCAGTGACGCTCTTTCCGATGATGTAACGAGTGTCCACATCTTCGTTCGGCATGATTGTTCCGCAGAACTGGAGCGTCGTCAGCTTGTGGTAGACTCCCCCGTCAGCCGCCTGCATGGTAAGCATCCAGTCCAGGTTGTACTTGATTTCGGCAAGCAAATCCGGCAGATTGCCGTCGGCCGGGATGTTCCATTTGAGATTGTCAAAATAGGCAGGGAAATGTTCGTAGAGGCTCAAGAGCGTGTAGGTGGAAATGCCCGAATTTACGATGTACTTGCCGTAGTCTCCGGCATCGTACCACCCCTTGGGGCTATCGACAGTGCCACTGCCACCCGTCGCAGAGCTATGGAACGCCACACCCTTGTCAGGGTGACCGGCGCTGCGTTTCCACTTGCCCGCATACTGTTCTTCAAGAGCCATGGAGGCGCGCTGATAATAGAACCACTTCAAAAGCGCCTTTGAAACATCGCCATAAACCTTGTCCGTAATTTTCAAGTCCTTGCGAACTTCTTGACCGTTCACTTTGATAGTATAAGTTCCAGGAGTCTTGAGTTCGGAGAAATCGACGAGTTGAACGCTTTGGCCACTGCCGTCCCATTTCGCGGCAGTCGAAGGTGTCACAGAAAGCACTGTCTGGCCGGACTTGTCAACAAACTCAACATTACCATTACCCTCGAACAGCGTAAGTTCCTTGAAATCACCCGTTCGATAGCCAACTTGGTTGATATAGGCCGTTGCAGCAAAAGAAGCGCCAGACAAGGCAAGGATTGCCGAAGCTGTCAGAATCTTGGTATTCATGATATACTCCATTGAAAAGGGGCTCACATACATAAATTTATTGAAAAATAATCGAAAATGAGCTCCTAATTTTCCTCAAAAAGTGTTCTCTACGGGAAACAATCACCTTATTTAATGTTTTTAATGGCAAATTAGAGAAGCACCCATATTAATTCCCAACCTTTCCGTAATTCGATATCCCAAAACAATATCACCACCTCCAACAAAATTAAACAACAGCGTTGAAAATTCTTGAGTGACCACTTTGAAAAACTAGATCACGAGTCCACTTCAATTGTAGTCCCATGGTCATATCCATTTTTAAATCACGATCACGAGTAAATCTATCTTCGTATTTATGATTGCTGTACTGAGTCCACGTTCCACCCCAATCCATCGGAAGTGCAATACTAAATGTATGGAAAACAATATGCTCCGTCTTTTTCTCATCACTTTGTGCAAAAGACGTTAATGCCAAGAGCATCACGGCAATAAGCACTATTTTTATCGAATTAGGCATTCCATCCTCCATCAAAAGTTTATACAAAAAGATAAATATAATTTAGCCAAAAAGGAATGTTACGTAGATTTCACTTTGCCGAGATAAAGTCTACATCTTTTTCACATTTATACAAAGTATCTTTTTTGATAACACAATTTTCGTAAGCAACGGCAAACTTTTTCTCATTATCCTGAGAAATCGCCCTGGTCGTCTTTTCCGAAAAATGAATCCAATTCCCTTTTTCGTCAAAAAGGTTTATTTTGGCATACTCGGATTTCTGTTTTTTTATATAGACAGCCTTTTTTATTAGGGTACCCGCCGCATTGAAAGAGGAGCAAAACCGTTCCTCATACGACTCCCCTAGCGCATCAACTTTCCGCACCACCTTGCATTCGCTCATCAAGGAATCTCCATCGATTTTCTTTTCTACGATAGTGTCATTAGAAACCTTGTTCTCCGCTTGAGCGAAGCATATCGTAAAAGGGAATACAAGCAAGATAAGAATTAACAACTTTAGCATTTTCAAACTACTTGGCAGGGAATTCCTCGAACGCCTTTGAATTTGCGTAGAGATCGTTGCCTTTCCAGTCAAAGAGCGCGGGGCCCCAGGCGCCACTGAGCGTCGGTTCCCAGAAGAATGTGCCAATCCAGCGGTCCATTCCCTTTATCATCTCGTTCGTGCGCTTGCGCGAGCCGTCGTAATTGTAGTGGTTGTCCGAATCGCCGCCATTGTATTCCACGACCATAAATTCCAGGTCCGGGTAGCTTGAGGTGACTGTCTGGAAGAGCGATTTCCAATCATCGGGAGCCTTGTCTCCATACGCCGTGTAGGCGGAGAATCCCATTATATCGGCGGGGACTTTCTGGTTCTTGAAAATTTCCGTCATCCACCAAGTGACCGTGTTGGCCTGACGGATGCGTTCGATGTGCAGTACGGTCTTTGTCGAGGGAGAGACTTCCTTGACGGCACGAATACCTGCTTTGAAATACTTGGCAGCATTCGCCTTGCCGCTTGCAGTACCCATGTCACCGTTGATTGCGGTAGAAGCCTTGTCCACGCCATTGCCCCAGCAGTCCGTGCTGTTGTTCGGCACATGGACAAGAATCCCGGGCGTTGTCTCGTTGCCAATCTGCACCATCTCGGGAATCGCGTTCACCTGTTTGAGTGCGTTCATCAAATCAAGGGTGTAAGCATAGACAGAATCGGCGAGTACATCGGAGCTGCTGACCTTACGCCAACGCTCGGGAATAATTTGCTTACCCGGATCGGCCCAGTTGTCGCTGTAGTGGATGTCGAGCAGGAACGCCATACCGGCAGCCTTGATTTTTTGCGCGTAAGCGACGATGTGGTCCTTGTCGGCGTAGGCCTCGGCCTCGTGACCGCAACCTGACGCCGCATAGCCGTACTTTGCCTTGGGGTCAACAAAAGTCTTGAGGCGAATAGTGTTGAAACCATGGTTCTTGAGCACCGTAAAAATGTCCGATGCCGTTCCGTCCACGTCGTAAAACTTGGTCTTGCTACGCTCGTATTCCTGCACAGTCGAGATGTCGGCACCCGTATAGAAGTCGAAATTGAAGAACTGCTCGGAAGCCGTGGACGACGGCTGCGACCCCGAGGACTGCAGCAATTCTGCGGAAGAAGAGAGCGCCGAGTTAGAATCCAATGAACGCCAGGGAGCATAGCGCGAGCTTGAACTCGGATACGGGTCCCATAAAATCAAAGAAGAAGAAAACGGAGGGAAAACGAACGAAGAAGACGAAGAACTCGTCGGCTGCGCGCCTGCCGAAGATGCGGATTCACCGGAAACCGACGAGCCCGCCGAATCCTGCTGCGTATCTGAATATCCCTGAGAAGGCGAAGAACCGTCTACTGTCGAGAACGAGGACGGAATAGTAAGTTCGTCCCCTACTGTTTCGCTACCATGACCTGTCGAGGAATCGTTGCCGGAACTGGAGTCGCCGGAGCACCCCGCCAAGGCAATCAATGTGCATGCAAAAAAAACTGAGTTTGAAAAGCTCCTAATACCCATGCCCTTAATATACATTCAAAATCGATTTAAGGGACGGCCCTTTCCAGAGATTTTGAGCGCTTATCGGCAATAAGCTGTTTCTCCGCTCTCGAAATATAATCCGGTATGGAATCGCGACCACGATTCCACAAGGTATAGCCGATACTCAAGCGCAGAGGGAATTTCAAATGTTCGCAGTTCTTTGTCAAAATCATGAGAATGTTTCGCCGCAAATAGAGAGCATCGGAAAAATCGTTCAATTCAGCAACAACAGCAAACTCATCAGAACCATAACGAGCAATAAAATGCCCAAGGCGCCCACAGACACTCTTCAGCGCTTCGCCGACAATCTGCAAAACAATATCACCCTGTAGGCGGCCGAAATTTTCGTTAATGTCCTTGAACTTGTCGACATCGAGCATGAACAGGAACAACTGCCGGTCCTTGCGAATATGCTGAACCTTTGAATCAAGGAATCGATTCAGATGACTCCGGTTATTGAGCCCTGTAAGCGAATCAACCGAAATACGTTCAGACTGTATGTTGAGAAAGATTAGCAAAATGCATATCGTAAGCCCGATGGAAATAGAAGGAGTCCCGGGAAGGACGCGCATTTGCAAGAACATCGCCGCAAGCGGTAAAACAACAATGGAAGAAAAAGCCAAATTAATGGAACGATCAGAATAAAATCGCTTCATAAAAATTCTGATGAACGAGATGCTACTCGGAATAAACAAGTAAAGCCCACACACAAGCATTTGGAATATGAAATAAGGCCCTCTGCAATAAAAGCCGTTCTCGTCAAGACTAAACAGCCAACCTGTCCAGAAGGAGCTGGCAATCGCAGACAAGGTCACCAGCAACGGAACGGCCGAGAGCACCCTCAGCCACTGTTTTCCCCATAAACTCTTGCACAGTGAACTCATTGCAAACTGATACCACGAAAACGTGAGCAAAAGCCCTACGACGAAATACACCGAATTCAAGAAAAGGTTTAAGACAGGATAGCTGGATTCGTAAAAAATAAAACAAAGGCAGTCGACCAGATTAAGGACCGCAGCATGAGCCACGATGCTAGCCATCAACGTGGAACTGACGTTATAGTCGGCATCCGATTTTATCTTTATAAGTAAAATTACGCAGATAATGGAACAAAAAGCGAGTAACTCTACAAATAAGGGTTCAGTCATACAATCCCCATAATCAATCCAACCAAAAAGGAAAGGTAATAAAAAAAAAGGAGAAAATCCCCCGCTTCCGAAAAAATTATTATTTACGGTATGACCGACCAGAAAGAAATCGATTTTTCGCGTTATTTCGAACTAAAGAAGCAACTGGAAGAAGCTAGCCGCTTATATTACAAAGACGGTTACTCCCCCATGAGCGACCAGGATTTTGACTTTGGGCTAAAAGAACTGGAAAAACTCGAAAAAACGTACCCCGAACTGGCGGGCAAGGCCAGCCTCACCAAAAACGTGGGCAGCGACCTGACCAATGATTTTGCCAAAGTCGCCCATGCGGTGCCCATGCTCAGCATCGCGAACGTATACAGCGCCGAGGAAATGGCGGAGTTTGTTAGGGCCGCCGAGGAAGCCGCCCCAGCCTCGGGCCTCGCACCTCGAGCCTCGGGCCTCGAGCCTCATACCTGGATCTGCGAACGAAAAATCGACGGGGTTTCGCTTTCCGTCATCTACGAGAACGGGCGCCTGAAGCAAGCCGCCACTCGCGGTGATGGAGTCCAAGGCGACGATGTGACATTGAATGCGCTCACGATTGCCGACATTCCCGAAACGCTTGACGCAAAGAAACTGAAAATCGACCCGAGCGAAATACCCCAAGGCACATTCGAAGTACGCGGCGAAGTCTACATGGAACGCGAAGCTTTCGAACGCCTGAACGAGCAGTTTATCTTGGAAGGCAAAAAGATTTTCCAGAACCCACGCAATACGGTCTCGGGTTCGCTAAAGCTCAAGAACGTGGCCGAATGCAAGACGCGCCCGATGCGCTTCTTTGCATACCACATTCCGCAGAGCAACAACAAGACACACGAAGAAAACCTGCAACAACTGAAAAGGCTCGGTTTTCATACAAACGAATACTGGACTGCCAACAACACCGACGAAATCATGAAGATTTCGGAGCAGATCGGCGCAAGCCGCGACAGCCTTCCCTTCGAAATTGACGGCATGGTCGTGAAACTGAACGACCTCGCCATGCAGCGCGAGCTCGGCTCCACGAGCAAGAGCCCTCGCTGGGCCATCGCCTACAAGTTCAAGGCAGAGCGAGCCTATACCCCGCTCCTTTCCGTAGAATTCCAGGTCGGCCGCACCGGTGCGGTCACGCCGGTGGCGAACCTCGCACCCGTGCGCCTCGCGGGAACCACCGTCAAGCGCGCCACCCTCCACAACTTCGACGAAGTCGCCCGACTGGATCTCCACTTCGGCGACACCGTCGGCGTCGAGAAGGGCGGCGAAATCATCCCGAAAATCACCGACGTAAAGAAAGAACTTCGCCCGGCCGGTGCACTCCCCGTGACCGCCCCGGCGAACTGCCCCGAATGTGGTGAGCCATTGACTCATGTGGACGGAGAAGTCATCCTCCGCTGCGAAAACATGCACTGTGCGGCGCAGGTGCAATGCCTGTTCGAACATTTCGTGAGCCGCGAGGCCATGAACATCGAAAACCTCGGCCCCGCCCTCATCGCAAGCCTGATTGCCACGGGCAAAATCAAGCGCATCCCCGACTTGTACCGCCTCACCCTCGAAGACCTCGAATCGCAGGAGCGCATGGCCAAGAAAAGCGCCCAGAACGTCTTTGACGCTATCCAGAAATCGAAAGAAAAGAGCCTGGAAAACCTTTTGCATGGCCTCGGAATCCGTTTCGTGGGCCGCACCAGCGCCCGCAACCTGGCCAAGCACTTCCGCACGCTCGAAGCCATACGAACCGCGACAGTCGAAGATTTGCAGAACGTAAACGATGTGGGTGAACGCATCGGGAAATCCGTCTACGAATTTTTCCATACCCCACTCTACACGAACGAAATCGACGAACTCGTGGCCCTCGGGCTGCCCACCGAATTCAAGGGCGTCGTGAAAACGCTGTTCCAAGGGCAAACCGCCGTTATCACCGGAACGCTCCCGAGCATGGACCGCGACGAAGCGCGCAAGCTCATCGAAGAGAACGGCGGAAAAGTCGCAGGTTCCGTGAGCAAGAAGACGAGCTGGGTTTTGGCCGGCGAAGCGGCCGGTTCCAAACTCACCAAGGCGAACGAGCTCGGCATCCCCGTACACGACGAAGCGTGGCTTTTGGAGCAAATCAATAATACAGAAAGGCCCGCCGCAAGCGGCGAGCCAGAGCAAACAAGCCTCTTCTAAGCTATTCTGTTACCGGAGCCGGATTTGCTGCCGGAATCGAATCTGTGGCTGGAATCGAATCCGTTGCAGGCACAGGATTTGTTGCTGACGTCGAATCTGTTGCAGGCGCAGGATCTGTAGCCGGAATCGAATCTGTTGCCGGAGCAGGATCTGTTGTTGGAGCCGGATCCGTTGCAGGCGCAGGAGTAGCTGTAGACGGATTCTCAAAGTCCGCATCGCTCATTCCATAGAAGCGGATATCATCCAACCAAATTTCCAGCATTTCATCGACAACCTTGCCGTATCCGGCCCCGTTGCTGAACTGGAGATTGCGAACATCGTCATTGTGTTCAAGCCATTCGGCACCGAGACTTTCCAACTCGGACCACGGGCTAGGAGCCCACTCGTCAAACCAGATCGTGTACTGTTTCCACTCCGGAGTCAACGAAATTTCCGTACCGAACGCCCCCCAATTCTGAAGGCAGCAAGTTTCGGCGAAGTCGGATACCCAAGAAACCTTGAAATCGCCCGTACCCTTAGCCCAGAATGTAAGAGCCTTGAGGTTCGCGAAATTGGCCCGCAAACCTTCGGGATAGAATGCAGTACCGAAACCGGCCCACGGATAGGAATCACCCACCAAGTGCAGCTTGAAGTACAAACCGCGCCCCTCATGGCCCCCATTCGTTATCAGTTTCTGGAAATTCGTCTCGGTATAAGCATTCGTCGTATCATCCACCATAATGGAAGTGACAAGCGTGTCCCCGCCATCCATGGTAACAGTGCTCGTAAAGTCACAATAGGCGTACCAGCGGCCAGCCGCACTGTCCACCGGATTGCCGGCAGCAAGCGTCATCTTGGCAGAAAGGGCCGTGACGTTGATATTTCCGCCTTCGTTCTGGTCAAAGTCATCTAAGAGCACATAGCTCAGCGTATCGAGGCTCGGATATTCCAATTCATCGAACTTCATTGTAGGATGAAGCAGGGCTCGCATCAAGTAATCCTTCCACGTTCCCGTGACTTCATTATACACGCCGAAACCGCTACAAAATTCCCAATAGGCCCAGCCGAATCCCATTTTTTCAGCTAGGTTCACCATGAACGAGGTCCAAGTCTCGCGAGAAACGCTGTCCGCAGCCTCGTATGCACCGAATTCGCCGAGATAGACTGGCACTCCCTTGGAATCGGCCCATTCCTTGATAGAGGCAAATACATTCTTTATCGTCCGCATTTCACCAAACGTAGCCTTCCATTCCTTCCCAGTGGGATATTGCGGACTCACAAAGGTCGCCCCCTGGTGCGTGAACGCGAACGGGTCGTAATAATGGAATGTAACAATCAGGTTCGTTGCGTCAGTCGGCAATTTGAGCAGCGATGCCGCCGAAGCATTATTGTAGTTATGCGTACCCACCATCACGACTCGTTGAGGATCAACCGCACGCACGACGTTCACAATGGAATCCACGAGAACATTCCACTTGGCCGAAGTCAGTTTACCTCGAGGTTCGTTCAAAGTTTCCACAATCAAGGAGTCTGCGGAGTATTTCACCACTTCCGTCATCATCTGGCGGTAGACATCCAACAAGCAAGGAATTTGCGTATCAGGATTCGAATCATAGATGGCGTCCCAATGGTGAGCGTTCAAGACGACAACCATGCCATTTTTAATCGCAAGATTAACCGCCCAAAACACCTGCTTCATCCAGGGTTCATCAACAACGCACTTGCCATCCTTTTCTTCAACGTGCTCTTCCCAACTTACAGGGATGCGCATGTTCTTGAATCCGGAATCACCAAGAGCCTTGAAATCATCAGGAACGACGGTCTCGCCCCAATTGCTTTTGAACTGAGTTTCGTCGAACTCTTTAAAATTCGAATTCGGAGCCTCAAACACGTTGCCCAGATTGATGCCCGGTCCCATTGTGCTCACAATGCGCTTGGCAAGCCCCGGATCGACATTGACAGCCACAGGAGTTCCGCTAGAACTGGACCCGTCAAGATCGGGATTCTGCATATCCGAAGAAGATTCCACAACCGGGATATTGGAATCAACCGGCTCCGGGTCCGTAGACGACGAATCGTCAGAACAGGCGACAAAAGCCAATACAGCCCCGCAAAAGAGCACCTTTCCCATACTTTTCAGATAATTCATATTACCTCACCTTTTATTTCCAACTTATAGTATAGAAACATAAACAGCCAAATGCTCCATTTTTGGGACATTTTTTGGTTACACCGGAAAACACGAAAAAACCGCCACAGGGTATCTGCAGCGGATTTTTTTTAAGATTTTAAAGGTTACGAGAATCTATTAGTCGCCCGTACGGTAGTTCGGGGCTTCCTTCGTAATCGTCACGTCGTGCGGGTGCGATTCACGGAGGCCTGCGCCCGTGATGCGGACGAATGTCGCCTTTTTGTAGAGTTCATCGAGGTTTGCTGCACCAGCATAACCCATGGCAGAGTGGATACCGCCAATCAGCTGGTAAACGGTGTCGCGGAGCGGTCCCTTGTACGGAACACGGCCTTCGATGCCTTCCGGAACGAACTTGCGCGGTTCCTGGACGCCACCCTGGAAGTAACGGTCGGCAGAACCGGCCTTCATCGCTCCGAGGGAGCCCATACCGCGGTAGCTCTTGTAGCTACGACCATCGGCGAGAATCACTTCGCCCGGAGCTTCTTCGGTACCGGCAAAGAGCGAACCCACCATCACAGCATGACCACCGGCGGCCAAAGCCTTCACGATGTCGCCAGAGAACTTGAGGCCACCATCGGCGATAATCTTCACGCCGACCTTGCGGGCCATCTTGCCACATTCCACGACAGCGGAGAACTGCGGGTAACCGACACCGGCCACGATACGGGTCGTGCAGATGGAACCCGGACCGATACCCACCTTGACGATGTTGGCACCGCACTTGGCGAGTTCTTCCACGGCTTCCGGAGTGCAGACGTTACCGGCGCAAATCGTGAGCTTCGGATATTTCTTGCGAACGGTCTTCACCATGTTGCGCACACCGATGTGGTGGCCGTGAGCCGTATCGATAATCAACAGGTCGACGCCGGCGTCCACGAGGGCAGCCACGCGTTCGAGAGTATTGGCAGAGGTACTGACAGCGGCACCCACGAGCAACTGGCCGTTCTTGTCGAGGCTAGCGTTCGGGTTGTTTTCGCGCTTCAAGATGTCTGTCATCGTGATGAGGCCCTTCAAGGCACCGGAAGCGTCCACGAGCGGGAGCTTTTCAATGCGCTTCTCGGCGAGGATTTCCTTCGCCTTGGAAAGGCTCACCTTCGGGCTGGCCGTCACCGGATTCTTCGTCATCACGGAACGGATTTTCACGTTCATGTCGCTCACCGTGCGGAGGTCGCGGCTCGTGAGCATACCGACGAGCTTGCCCTTGGAAAGAATCGGGAAACCGCTCACCTTGTTGCGGGCGCGGAGTTCAAAAGCAGCAGAGACCGGCTGGTCCGCATCGAGCGTCACCGGGTTGGTGACGATACCGGACTGCCACCGCTTGACCTTGCGGACTTCTTCGGCCTGGTCTTCGACACTCATGTTCTTATGGATGATGCCGATACCGCCCTGCAAAGCGAGGGAAATGGCCAAAGGAGCCGTCGTCACGGTATCCATGGCGGCACTGATAATAGGAATATTGAGTTTGATATTCGGAGCGAGCTGGGTGCTCACGTCGGTCTGGGCCGGCAAGACAGAAGATTCAGCAGGAACAAGGAGGACGTCGTCAAACGTCAAAGCTTCTGGCAAAAGTTTCATAATGTACCTCTTTTGCGAGGTAAATATAGTAAAAAATCACTTCCCGTTGTAGCGCTCCATGCACTTTTCGATGCCAAATTTGAAGTAGCATTCCACGAGTGCAGGGACCTTGGCGATGGCCTCGTCAAAGACGGGGCGGTCTTCGGGCGGAAACTTGGCCAGCACCCAGTTGCTCAGGTCGAATTTCGGAGGGCACTTACCCACACCAAAACGGATGCGTGGGAACTTGTCGCCCACATGCTCAATGATGTTCCGAAGTCCGTTCTGCCCGCCGTGGCTGCCGTCCTTGCGGCAACGGATGCGGCCTACGTCCAAATTAACGTCATCGCTGAAAACGAGCAAGTGGTCGGTCTTCACCTTGTACCAGGTCATCAGGGCCTGAACAGCCTCCCCCGAGAGGTTCATGTAGGTTTGAGGCTTTGCCAGCAAGCATTCCTCGCCTGCGATATTCACCTTCATGGTGAGCGCCTTGTGTTCACTTTTCCAGTCTTTGTTCGAATCGGCGAGTTTTTCGACCGCCATGAATCCTGCATTGTGGTGAGTGTTAGAATATTGCGTACCAGGATTTCCGAGACCAACGATAATGTACATTAGTGATTAGTAGTTTATTGTTAAAGCTTACACTTGATCAAAGGTCCACTTGACGTGGTCCATCATGAAGTCATGCGCATCAAAGGCCAAGCCAAACTGGTCCTTGATTTTGCTGACATCGAAAAGCATCGGGTCGTCAGACCAGCCGAGGTCCGTTTCCACGATTTTAGACTTGCAGCCGGGTTTCAGGGAAATCATCATCTCGGCAATTTCCTTCCAGCTAATCCACACTTCGCCGAGCCCGAGGAAAATTTCCTCGTTCTTATCGGATTCCAGGACCTTCAGGTAAAGTTCAGCCTGCTGGCTCGCATGAATGAACTGCGTTCCGTCGTTCTTGATGATATTGATATCCTGGTTATCCTTGACGGCACGTGCCATGTCGAAAAAGCGTCTGTCGGGCTGGGAACAGCCATCAATGTACGCCGGATTGCCGAACGTGTACCCCGGACGAATGATGTTGCGTTTCATCTTGACATCGGGGAAATAGCGGCCATAGCCATGCGTAAAGCCAATCACGAAGGCCTCACCCGCCGCCTTGGTCGCCCCGTAGAGGTCCATCGGCAAGTTACTGGTCACTTCGCGCATCACGGGGCGCATACGTCCCATCGCAGCCGTACTGCTCGTGAAGATAAATTTCTCACAACCTGCGCTGGCAGCCATCTCGAGGAGAGCCACCGTAGCACGGGTATCGTTCATGAGGATGGCACCCGGAGTATCGCCCCAACCCAGTGCAATATGGATGCAGGCGTCACAACCCGCCAAGCCCTCGCCGAGCTTGTCAAAATCCGTAAGGGAGGCCTCTACAAAAGAGACCTTTTCGTTGGAGCGCAGTGAAGGCATCTTGTTGGGATGACGAGTCGCAATGACGACATCGTGGCCTTTTTCAAGCAACGCCTTGACTACATAGTGTCCAATGAATCCTGTACCGCCCGTAACGAATACACGCATGCCAATAACCTCACATTTGGTTTATAAATATAATCTCTTTGTCCAAATAAAGATGTATACAATAATTTATCTTAACCATATTTTTCTCGAATATTTAGTTGGCAAGAAAACATTGCACTAATGAGCATGCAATCAATGCATGCGAAAAGGGCGCCTATACGGCGATTTCCCTTTGTTTACGGCAATTTCAAATACTACATTATCCCTGAACGAATACAAAAAGAGGTTTTTTATGTCCCGTTTACGCGTTTTAGTATTGATGGGCGGCCCTTCCACGGAACACGACGTGTCCGTCGTGAGCGGAACCGGTGTCGTGCGTGCCATGGATCCCGAAAAGTACAACATCCACCCTGTCTTGATTGACAAGGACGGAACCTGGCACTGGTCTTCTAGGGAACTTTCCCCCTACCAAAAGATGAATTTCTCGGTCAACTATTTCCATAGTCTCGAAGGTTCGGCAGCCAACTGCAAAAAGTCCCCCGCCCTCTCCGAACTACCCGATTCCGACATTGCATTCCTCGCGCTGCACGGCAAGTGGGGCGAAGACGGCCACATCCAAGCCATGCTCGAAAACTGGGGCATTCCTTACACGGGTTGCGGACTCCTCGCATCGGCCCTCGCCATGGATAAAATCAAGTCCAAGGAAATCTACAGGGCTAACGGCATTCCGACTCCTCCCTACCGCGTCATTTGGAAACATGACTTTACCGGAGATGTTCTCGTCAATGTCGCCGACGAGCTCGGATTCCCGCTGGTTATTAAGGACCCGCTGGGTGGTTCTTCCATCGGCATCGGCATTGCAAAGGATATGGACGAGGCCGGCAAGATTGTACAGGACCTCTTCAAGGATTCCAACCGCCTGCTGTGCGAAAAATTCATTGCCGGTGGCGAAGCGAGCTGTGGCTACATCGAAGGAGAAAAGCCCCTTCCGCCCACCGAAATGCGCATGACGACCCGCGAATACTTCGACTACGAGGCCAAGTACAATGGAGAATGCCAAGAAGTGACTCCCGCGGAATTCGCCCCGGAACTCACCGCACGCATCCAGGAACTCGTGAAGAACGCTCACTACGCCCTCGGTGGTGCCGGTTACAGCCGTACCGATGTCCGCATCACCAAGGACGGTGAACTGTTCGCCATCGAGACGAACACACTGCCGGGCATGACACCCACGTCGCTGTTGCCGCAGCAGGCCGCCTGCATCGGCATCACCTACAGCCAGCTCATCGACTTGATTATCGACAAGAGCATTGCGATAAAGCGATGAGCGATGAGCTATGAGCAGTGAGCACCAACCACTAACCACCAACCACTAACCACACCTTCATGACCTTCGATCTCTATGTAGACACTTCCCGCAAAGGCATCTCGATGGCGATTGCTTCGCCGGACGGTTCCGCCTATGAGGAAATTATAGAGCCATCTGCCAAGGGCGAAACGCTCAGCGCAAACCTCGATACACTCTTGGAACGGTCCGGCGCCACGCTCGACGATGTGAAGCGTGTAATGGTCACGGTCGGGCCGGGCTCGTTCAGCGGACTGAGAACCGGGGTCGCGTTCTGCCAGGGGCTGTGTTTCAGCGGCAAGCGCAACCTGTACGGCGTAACGACACTCCAGGCACTGGAATGTTTTGCCCAGGCTAAAGAAGGCGACCTCGTCGCAGTCGTTATCCGGGCACGCAACGGCTATTGGTACTTGCGCCTAAACGGCACGGAAAAATTCATCGACACGGCAGAAGTCATCCAGGCGTTGGGCAAGAACAAGGCAACGCATGTTGTCGCAGACGAAGCCGCCATAGCCGACAACGAACTCAAAAACGTATTTGAAGAACTCGGTGCCAGCATCTCTCCAGACATAGGCAAACCGCTAAACCAATGGGCCCCGCTGTTCGAAACAATCAAGCCGACGCTTATCCAAGAAGCAAACTACATTCAACCTTCATATTTCGAAAAGCTGAAAGCGTAACCAAGCCTTTTATATGCCTATCCGCGAAATGAAAGAAACCGATTTGCCCCGAGTTCTGGAAATCCAGCAAGAACTGGCATTCCAGGACTGGAACACGGCTCAATTCGCGGCAGAGATACGCGCCAACTATGCACTTTGCGTAGTCTATGAGCCCCTCGCGGAACAAGGCACACCGCAAATCACCGGTTATGCGATATTTCACCTGCTTGGCCCAGACTCGGAACTTTTAAGCATCGCCGTAAACCGGAACAGCCAGCACAAAGGTATCGGCAAGAAGCTCCTGGATGCAGGGCTCTCCCGCCTGAATCCCGAGAGCAAGGACCGTTGCTTCCTCGAAGTCCGCGAAGGCAACACTTCCGCTCGCAAATTCTACGAGAAAAACGGTTTTAAACTTTTCGGCACAAGAAAGAACTATTACTCCGATGGCGAAAACGCCTGCCTGTATTCTATAGAGCTGGAGTCACAAATAAATTAAAGAAGAGGGGAAAAAGTGTCCAAGCTATTATTGAACAAAAAGAAAAAGAATTACGCCAAGTTAGTCAAGAAGGCGCTCATCATCGCCACATCGACGATTATCCTCGCCATCATTGCACTTTATGCCGTCTTTACCAAAAGCGGTCAATGGCTCGTGAACGACGACGAGTTCAAGCACGTGAAATGGGTCGTCATTCTGGACGGTCAATCCGCCGACATGGAACGGAACGACTTTGCCGCAAATCTCGTGGCACAAGGGAAAGCAGATTCCGTACTCATCCTAGGGCGCCGGGTTCTCAGAGACCGGAGCAACGCCGATTTCTACGCCGACGATTTTTTGCGCCATTCCAGCATCGACAGCGCGGCCCTATTCCTCGCCCCCCACGACGACCCCTCCACCATCAGCGAAGCCTATACAATCATCCCCTGGCTCAAGAACCGCAAGGCAGACACCGTACTGTTGTTGACTTCGGCAGCGGCAACCCATAGAGTCTCGAACATTTTCAAGACACTCGCCGGCGAAAAGCCCGTTTTCCTCACAACGGACATCCACCACTATCTTTACGATGCCAACACGTGGTACATCAACCGCGAATCTCGCAAGAGTTGGCTCCGCGAATGGGCAGCCCTACTTTATTCCAAATTCGAACTCATCGGACTAGACACACTCACCGCAGCGGATTCCACCTATTACGTTCCCATACGTTCTGTCAGCGAAGAAAAAAATATGGAACCCGTCGTTGACCTGCAAAAATTCCTAAAGCAGGCCAATTCCAAAACGCAAGAGGTCATCAATAACGCAGCAAAGGATACCACCAAAGCCGTAGAAACAGCCAAGAAGGACTCATCCAAGTCGGAATCCAAGGCCGAACCGAAAAAAGACGATAAAAAAGACGTCAAGAAAGAAGAGTCCAAGAAACAAGAGCCTAAAAAGGACGAAAAGAAAGAAACTAAAAAAGACGAGCCCAAGAAAGAAGAAAAGAAGGACTCCAAGAAGGAAGAACCGAAAAAAGACGACAAGAAGGACAACAAGTCCAGCAGCGACAAGAAAAAGGACGAAAAGAAAAGCTAGCTGAGGCCTAGACAAGGCCCATCAAGCGGCCTTCACCAGAACGCAACATCTTGTCCATATATTCTTTGGCCGCTTTGCAAGCCTCCGGCAAATCCTTGCCTAGGGCCAAATTCGCCAAAATCGCAGCCGACAAAGTACAACCCGTACCATGCTTTTCAACACCGACAAGGCGCGGGCTCGAAAATTTGTACTGACTCCCGTCACGGTCCCAAAGGATATCAACAGCATCGCTGTCCTTGGAATGCCCCCCCTTCAACAGCAAAGCAAAATCCTTGCCCAGTTCAATTTTCCCACGGGAGGCGGCAAGCCCCAAACCGAGGAAACCAAATTCCTCCTGATTCGGAGTCACCAAGTCGATATTCTTCATCACGGGCATGAAATCGTCCTGCTCCACCGCCCTCAAGAAATGGAAACCAGCGCTAGCACTCGCAATGGGATCCCAAATGATAAAGGCATCGGGAGAACGCATGCGGATAAAGTCGACAATACGCTTGAGGACCTTGGCCTTCTCTACAAGGCCAATCTTAACGAACTTGAACGTGTGCTTTTTGAACAAGGTTTCAAGTTGCGCCTCAATCCGCTCCCAGATAACCCATCCCGGAGCGACAAATTCATCTTCGTTCTGCTCTGTAAGTGCCGTACATACAGCTTGAGCATAGACACCAAAATGCGCCATCGTCTTGACATCGGCCAAGATTCCCGCACCGGCACTTCCATCAAAACCGGCAACTGTCAAAACGTAATTCATTTTTTCGGACATACAGACAATTCCCTTTTTGCCACACAGAGGGCTAGAAATAAAGGCCAATAAGAACAGCAGTCACCACGCAAATGCCCAAGACCGCCGGCACGATAAGCTTACGCATGGGCTTCGCCCCCAAGAAAAACACAAGTCCCCCCTTGGTAAGCGTATTCGCAAGGCTTGCAAACAAAATCGAAAGAATCAGTTCCCGGTTCTCAATAGAAGCCTTCATGCTCATGTCTATTAACGAGAATGCCACGGCATCCATCTCGGCGGCGCCCCCCAAGAAACTGCAACCGATAAGCGCTCCGTTGCCCAAGTACACGCGGGCGGCATTCGCGACAAACATCACAACCGTGAACACGAGGCCAAATTTGATTGCAGGCAAAAGCCGGAACGGATTGCTAAAATCCGAACTCTTCTCGGTATGTTGCCCGGCCTTGAACTTGAGGAACAAGGCGTATCCCAGGCTCGGGACCACCGGCACAAGCAGCGGAACAGCAAGTGGCCCCGCCAGATTCGGCACCAAGAAAATGCAAATGCAATACAGGCGCGCATACATCACCGCCCAGCTGAGCACGATGCCCACGGTAAAATCATCAGCATAGCTTTCGTTGTTGCGGCTCCGGCCCACCATATTGAGCGTAAGCGCGGTACTGCTCGCAAGCCCGCCAAAAAGCCCCGTCAGCCAAATTCCCTTGCCCGGGCCAATCAACTTGATCAAGATGTAGCTCACGAAACCGATGCCGCTGATGAACACGACAAAGAGCCAAATCGAATGAGGATTCAGAACCTCGAGCCCCGGCGGGCCAAACGAACTGTTCGGCAAAAACGGAAGAATCATCAACGTGATCACGGCAAACTTCACTGTCGCGATAATATCTTCCGCCGAAAGTCTGTTCGCAAAGTCGTGCAACTGCTTCTTGGAATTGAGCAGCAACAAGAGAACAACCATCCCCACGCACGCTTCCAGCAACCGATTGTACCAACACAATCCACCAAGAAGGTAAACAAGCAACAAGGCGACACTTGTCGTTATACCGGCAGTTCCTTCCTTATGGCTCAGTCCAAATGCAACATGCGAAGCCGCCAACAAAATTCCGATGACAACAAGGCCTGTCACGAACGGAGCCACAGAGCCCAGCAAATCAGAAAAGAACACAGACAAAACACCGCTCAAACCGACCATCGAGAATGTGCGGACACCCGCCGGATGCCTATCCGACGCATCGAAATACGAATGTTCACGCTGCATGCCGATAATAAAACCAATACCCAGCGCTGCGATAAGCTTATAAAAAATATGGAACTCAATCATGCTTGTAAATCTATACAAAAAACGGGAAAAACGTCTATCCCCAGACCATTTTCAAGAACGGGAAAAACCTAATTCTTGCGATTTTTCATCGTACTGACTTTCATGTCGTACATTTTGCTGTCGGCCAGCTTGTAGACATCATTGGCTTTTGCCGGGTCGCCCAGTTCATGTATAGCGTAGCCGTAAGCGGCCTCCAATGGCACCGGCAAGCCGTAGCTATTGCTTTTCTCCAGAATTTTCAGGTCCTTCAACGCCGCTTGCAACTCGTGCAGGTGTTCCGAGCGGACAATCGCCAGAAACTCGTCACCACCCATGCGGATTGTCGTCCCCACGCCGTTGAAAGCCTTCTTGAACACTTCGGCATACCGAGTCAATAGTTTGTCACCGACGCTGTGCCCGTGAGAGTCATTCACCTTCTTGAGGCCATTCATGTCGATGCTCACAATAGCGTATTTGCTGTCGCGACGGTCCAGCACCTCGAAAATCCGTTCGCACTTGGCCCTGTTGTAAAGCCCCGTCAGCGAATCACGGAAAGCAATCTGCTTGAGCATTTCTTTTTCGGTCTTGTCCATGACCACATCGTACAGATAAATGAAATAACTCACCATCAGGAATATCACAAAAACAAGCGCACCCAACGGCAAAAGAGTTACATCGATATTGCTATCGACAACACCAAGGTACCACTGCATGTGGAAGCGCACCAAATCAATGATTCCGAACGAGAAGAAGATGACGATTCCATAAACAAGGATGCGTTCCTGCATACCAAACATACGGTCGTGCAGAATCCTCGCAAAAAGCATGTACAAGAACAGGACTATCACAAAAAGGTGGAAGAACGGAAGGAAGCACGAATAGTGAGCGAAGTTCAGCGCATGGGACACCGTCGACACGACAAAGAACAGCACTGCAACGGCCAAGAACGCCCATAGGCCGTTCATCTTCCAGCGTGCAAGCCTCCCCCAGCGCATATTGATTAACAAAAGACACATGGGAATCGGGACTAGATAAAGCGAAATGTACTCAAGCAAGGTGTTGAAGGCAAAATCCATGGAGAACATTTGGATAACCCTCATGTAGCACATGGTCCAAAGCCCCATCAAAAATGAAATGAAGCCTATCAGGATGAGCCGATAGAACGAGCGCGAATAAGCAAGAGCAATGAAACCGACAAAGACGGAAAGGACGGCAAAAAGGCAAAGGAAAATACCACTACCGGCCGCCAGCGCATGCCGCGAGAAAAAGTCCGACACGATGTTATTATGCAAAATCTTGACGGATGTAGAAGTGAGCGCAGCAGAAGTTTCCGTGACGATTTGTTTTATGGTAATCGTGCGACGATCAACATTTTCGGGCAAATTGATAAAATGGAACCCGCTACCGACCAGGCGCCCTTGTTTATACAAATCATGCCCATAGCTGTAAATGGGCTGGTCGTCCAAATAGACAGAAACAGCAGAGTGGAAAGTCCTGAAGCGCAGCGTGGACAAAGGAAGGACATCGATATTCAGGAGTTTCTTGTAAACAAGCGTGTCGCCAATCTTGACATCTTCGGGAATCTTGTATTCCGCGATATTGACATTATTCGAGGTGGAACCACCATAGGTGACCGACCACCCCTCATCGAAATGCAATTGGTCGTTATCAAGCCCGCGCTTGCTCAGATTTGCGAAGAACACAAAAAAGAGCACCAAGAACGCGAACGCGATGACTGTGAATAAAATCCTGCGAGACCGCCTCATCATGTTTCCCAATCCTGCGGGAGTCAACGCTCCCAGACTTGGAACAATGTAGCAAAATCGTTTTTCTCGTCAGCACTAAAAGATTCTTCGGATACCATTCGCCAGCCATCTCCCCAATCCGGGAAGAACACATCGCCATCTACATCGGAAAGCACTCGCGTCACATACAACTTTTTGACAAGCGGCAT
>Ga0265298_10001929_pt1 | contig 30017 bp, 42 predicted proteins | sample AusTroGonzalo_MG_3_FD_193486 | JGI IMG/M metagenome (GOLD analysis project Ga0265298, IMG submission 193486) | Bovine rumen microbial communities from tropical cattle in Woodstock, Queensland, Australia - Gonzalo_01 | ecosystem: Host-associated > Mammals > Digestive system > Stomach > Rumen ...
GTGAATATATTTGCTCAAAAGCATTAGTGGCACTACTCTTAAAGTTAATTGTAAAGTTTCTGACACTTTTTGATTCAATAGTGTCTGGTGTGCCCTGGAATTTCATAACGGCACATAAGAAATTAGCTAATAATAAGGCTAAATCTTGGTTAGTGTCATCTAATTCTGGAAATTCCTCAAGGCAAAGGAGAGACGCAAGTCGCATTTCTGCAATATTCACTAATGTGGTCCAATTTTCATCGGAACAATTTACATTATGGCTCGTGAATAAAGTGTACTGTTCTTGCGTCAACATAAAATTCTCCTAATTAGCTTTCGCTTTCAGGGCTTAGACCCTTGATAGCAGCAGCAGATTTATATTTAGTCAAAGTACCACCAAGCGGCATCTCGTTCAGCAAGATGTTTTCATTGGTAGAAACATCAAAGAACGGGTATACCCGTGGGCTTCGTTCACCAGTAGTGGTATAGCCATTGCGGACTAATAGGTATGCATCATCATCAGCATATTCCATCCACATCGGGCTGAATACCCGAGCAACACGGAAGATGTCTTCAGCGGTTGCACCTGGCTCGATTAGATAGCGGTTACCAACCTTGGCTTGGAAGGCAGCAGTTAGAACAGTCGGCTTCACGACCAAGATTTGTTCACCTTCAGACCGAATCCATTGGCGAGCACCAACCACACCATCATAAAGGTTATCACCAGCATTTACGGTGTAGTTAGAAGCCACTAAAGTACCATATCCAGATTGTGCAGAACAGTCAGCAGCAATCGGGAATAGACCGGTATTAGTAGCAGAATCAAACATTCGCAAATCAGCATCAGTTCCAGCAGGAGCCGAGCGACCATCTCCAATGAAGATTGCACGCTCTACTGATAGCAAGATTTGGTCAAGAAGTTCACGAGAGCGGAACTCTAATAGTTCAGGATTCTCATAAATTTCCATCGCATCAAGCGAGAGTTTCTTATAAATCATTTTGTCATAAGCAACACGAATGGTGTTGGTGATAGTTTCGTCAACTTTAGTATCACCTTTTTTGAAGCCTTGTGCTTCATTGCCGTATTCGCTAGTGCCAGCAAGGGCATTGTTTCGCAAACCACGACCATTGGTGCCACCGATATGTGCAATATAAGATAAAATGCCATCATTATGTTCCATGGCTTCAGTGAACATATTGGTGATGTTCAATGGAGTGCCAAGACCAGTAACAGCATCTTTAGATTCAAGCACAGAATTAAATTTTTGGTCAAATTTGAAGTTAGAAGCCTTCAAAGCATCACGAATAGCATTGTATCGAGCTTTCTTAGCTTCTACTTTTGCATCTTTAGATACAACAGGCGTTTCGTTTTTCACAGCTCTATCCCTAAAGTTAATGTTAATATTATGGACTACTGAATCCTTGGTTTCTTCAGTTTTTTCTTCTTCTGCTGGTTTTTCTTCATCACGAGCAGTAGGTTGAACTTCAGATTCAGGCACATCAGTAGTAAACTCATCCACGACTTCAGCAGCCTTCTCGACTAAATCTTCAGCGAGTTTCTGCTTCATCACCGTATTTTCTTTCGGAGTGAGTTCATCTTTAGTTTCGCTCATTTGAGTTTCTCCTAAATCATTATTATTATTTTCACCATCATCAGCTTCAATAGCCTCGCTCCCTTGAGCACCTAGGTTTTTATCAGCTTCAATATGGTCAATAGTTTTAGCACGGGGGTCGTTTCCAGTCAATACCATTGAAATCTCCCGTAAAATTCCAATAGGTTCTTCAATATTCAATCCTACACCATAATAACCATCTGGGAACCAATCAATTCCCGTAGAATAACTTGCATCTTCGGAAATCGCATAAGCATGGTCAGCAAGTCGGTCATCATTAGCAAAATACATCCGTGCATGGAGCCCGTCTTCCTCTAACCATACTTTACATGAGCCGAACTGCTTTTCAATGGTGTCAACTAATTCACCATCTTTAATTTCGCCATGGTCAGCTTGAGCTTTCACGGTGTATTCTTCTTTTTGTTTATCTGGGTTAGTATTCAGTGTTTTGATAGCAATAGGTTTACCATCCCTACCCATCACGTACAAATTGTCTAAATCTCGGATTTCCCCAGATTCCATAATTTGTCCTGAATTTGCAAGAATGTTCCTAAAACGCCTATCTTCAGAGCTTTTCGCATCTTTTAACACTTGAGCATCATAGAACTTCATAGTTTTATCATAGCATACTTTTTATGTTCTGAAAAGCCTTTGCACGAAAATAGGCTGCTTAGTTTGAGCAACCTATCTCATTTATTTTTATTTTAGCGAGATGAATTATAGTGTGCATGTTCGCCCAAACAATGGACGCATTTTAATTATACCACATTATTTACGAATAATGGTATCACCTGCATACAAACCATAGCCAGTTCCGTGGGTCCATCCGAAAAAAACTGTATTTCCGGTTGTTTCAGAAACCCAGCTTTGTGCGTAGGCATCCATATCAGCACCCCATTTTACTTCACCTTCACAGCGTAACATAATATCGCCTAAAGTATCACCTTCAACCACGTCAATACGACTACAAGTATCAACAGCTGGTTCCGGTTCTGGTGCCGGAGCTGGTGCGTCCCAAATCAACGGCATAGCTGCACCAATGAAATCTCGTGTCGAAATGTTGATAATATTTGTAGCGGCGCCACCGCTAGCACAATATCCTCCGCCTTGATTTTGCCCAAGTAAAGTAATGTATCCGTTATTAGTGGTTCCTAAGGCGATTCCCTCGTGACCATAAACCCCAGAGCCAAAATAGACGTGTGCACCAGCTACGATTTGGTTAGGGTCCCATATCATCCGATACTTGTCTGGCGTATAATTCTGTTGCCAACACCCGTCAGCAATCACCCCCTTAGCTGCACCAGTTCCACAAGTCGTAAGTACCTTGCCGGTATATTGATAGTGCATTGCGGCCACAAGGTCCCAGCACTGTGCACCATAATAACCGTCTACATCTATACACTGACCAAGAGTAGCATTAGCAAACGCTTGTGGGCTTGAGATGTCTAGTGTCGGAACATAAGCACCTTGTCCACATTCTTCACCCTCTGGACATTCAGGATTATTCACTTCGGTTACTGGTCCATTAGACTCAACGGCTTCAACGGTTTTAATTTCCTCACCGTCTATTTTAATTTCTCCTTGTCCATATTCAATATCGGATAATCCATCAGTTAGTTCAGGAGTAGCCGTTTCTTGTGAATAAGTGATAGTTGCACTAGTTTTACCATTTTCGATATTGATAGTTATAGTTGCACTAGTTATAGCAGCAGCGATACCTAGAATCACTACTATTATGATTGATATTATGGTATTCTTCTTCATGAAAGTCCTTTCATTTTAATGTCTTAAAATAATAATAGCATTTTTCCAACTAATGTCAAATATTAATGTTTTACAAGATTGATTTTACGACTATGAAGGTGTGGGTGCCACGAGCGTCAATTATAAAACGTGCTATTTTATTCCTGGTAAATGGTTCTAGCTAGACTGATTATTAGTGATATTTTATCCCAATGACTTTTCTGATAACAATTTGCCTTTCATTAGTATAACCAGCTATTGACATACCACTAGCAGAGACTCCACCACCGACAGAGATAGATAGCGCCGTATTACTAACAGAACACCTCACAGCATACCAACCGACATTGTTACCATCTGCTCTAACAAGCGGCAAGTTGAATTGACTAAAATATTCTGAGATAATTTTCATTGATGATACATCGTTTTTGAAATCTTTTTGGTTGTAGTAAATCTCAAGAGCATCATAGTCAGCCACTGATTCTGATAGTGTTATGGAATTTACTGTTGTAGTGGAGCTTGATGCAGTGTACAAAACTGAGCGTATAGTCGTAAAATCAATCTTGTCTGATGTTACTGCTCCATCGTTTATTTGTTCAGTTCCAATTGAGGCATTAGCTCCAGCTGCAATATTTTGAGAAGTTATATCAGTTGTACCACTCGTCACTGTTATCTGCGCTAAAATCACATAATAAGCAGTAGTTCCACTTGCTCCATCAGCAGTGATAGCAGTTCTAATAGTCCCATCATTTGGTACTACCGGAGTGTTAGCTGGTGTACCTTGAACAGCGATAATTCCACAAGCCGCTGGGTTATCAGCAACAGAGCTACTACCTTGAGGTGGGTTGTCTACATAGGCTACAATAACATCAATCCTTGAATTAGAACCTGGGGCTGCACCTAAAGTTACATTTATAGGCGAGCCACTGATATTATTGATTGTAGTTTTATTCCCTGCGTTGTCTTCGGCTACTGCCACATCCCTTGTATTCCCATCTCCACCAAGTGAAACAGTCATACCCGAATCTGGCACACAGCCCCATCCGCTCATTATTCCACTAGTATAAGCCGCCAAACCATCATTGAAGGCGTTTACTGATGTCCTGCCATCATAAGCCGCATTCGTTCCAACAGCATTATTAGGGTTTGTCATTGTTTTTTCTCCTTTCTTACTAAATCGTTATATTCGGCAAAACTTGCCACCTTCATTTTAATTTTTACAGCGTTGCATTTAGGACAATTTATCACACAATCAACGCTCTTATCTGTATCGCCTAAAATCCACCCGCATTTAGGACATCTAATTTTAATCGCTCCCATTATACTAATACCTCATCAAAGTAACATCTACAATTTACATGGGCATCTGGAATCCTGCCACTATCATTCCAAGAATTATGTTCCCAACCTACAACACCGTCCTCGGTTTCAACACTATCCGCAAAAGCTTTGCCTAAATCTACTTCTTGTCCAGCCATAGCAGCACAAACGGGACAAACTTTGCTGTCTTGTGATGTTCTCCAGACTAGCTTTACTTTTAATCCATATTTTTCGGATAAGATTTCATCTTGTTCTAAGCGCCCGCTTTTAATTGCATATACAGTCTCATTTCTAGCTATCATTTCAGCTCGTGCTCTTGGCAGTGCTTCTTGAAGCTTTTGTGCGATTTCATTAGCAGTTAAAAACTCGGATGATGTTAAAGTATCTTCAACAATTTGCTTAGTATAATCCACATAGCCATTGGCAAGTTGAGTAGCACGAGTTTTAATTCGCTCTTTTAAGGCATCACTAACATAAACTTCGCCACCAGTGATGGTTTTTAAGATTTCGTTAGCCACATCTTTTTCTGCTAATAATCTCAAGGCTTCTGCACCCTCTAATTCTCCCATTTTAGCGTCATCTTCCAAAATAGAAATCATCTTATCAATTACTTCATCAATATCAACGTTAGTTTCAGGGTTAGATTGGTCCATCAAAGAACCTGCAAGCTCTATAAGTAAATCATAGAGTTGCCGCTCTTCTTTAGTCATTTCTGGTAAAGCATCTAGTGAATGGTGGCAGGTGCAATTATGCCCATGAACTACATCTGCCTTAGATTCTTTTGGGACAGGGCTTACCTCATCAATCGTGGACTTGGCTGGTTCCGGCGCTTCATAATCAATCGCTACCGGTGCATTTAACTCACCAACCAAGCCCTTATTATAAATTCCGCTAGCAGCAGCCTGCCATTCATCTGGCAATCCTAATGCTTTTACGGCAGCCTCGCCAGAAGCTCCTGCACTAATCAAATTCACTAGTGCTTCGCCTCGTATCCTCCCAATTTCGGCTTTGGCTTTTTCCCGTTCGGTCAATTCAGGGATTTCAAGGTCAAAGCTAATTCCATAGCCTAACCCACCAGTCAAACGGTCTAACTCATGTTGAAATTGATTCCAAAAGCTCACTAATGCAGGGTAAACTCTGCGCTTAGTAAACTGATGGTCACTCAATTCTGCATTGTCATATTTAGCACTTGCATCATCACCTAGAATGAAATTAGATACGCCAATAGCCTTATTTAATCTATCATTGACAATATCTACAATTTCTCTAATTGCTAGTGTAGAGTTATTCCCTTGGATAGTTTTGACTTCTACTTGGTCAACGCTCTGACCGGTATCGTTGTCAAATTGTCTCCAAGCGTAAACTGTTTTATTCCTATTCCTAGCACCTTTTAGTTTGTTCTCTAATTCTTTGCGAGTTGCTAAGTATTTAGCTTCTGTACTAGCAGTGATAAAAGTGATAGTTGCAGGAATAGCACCATTTTCAAAATAGGCTCTTTGGTATTGCGCAATTAAATCGTCAATTTGTGCCCAAATTTTAACAGCCGAAGCTGGTGAAACACCTTTTTGGATATTCCTTGGGCTTCTTGAAAATCTCAATCGCATCACCTGTTCTTCGTCTAAGACTTCTAAGCCTTCGGTAGTCATCACTTGCCATTCCCAGCGTCCATATCCTAAATACATTCTACATTCAGGTGGTATGATGGTGTACCCAATGATTTTGTCTCTTTTATCTCGCCATACATGAATATCTAGTTCATCTTCAGTCAGCCAAGTTGCGAACATTATATCTGCAAATTCAGACCAACCCATCTCATCATTAGGATTTCTAAGCCATGCAAGTTCGGGTGTTCTGGCTTCTGGCAATTTAGTACCACGCTCGGTAATACCGTATGGCATTACGCACTTCATTTCATCAATTAAAGGTCTAACTTGTGCAAAAAGATTTTCATAATCAGAACAAATTGGGCTTAAGAAAAACTGATTAGACAACTCTTGTGCAAAATTGCGGGACTTCTTACGCTTTATGGCATCTCTTAAATCAGCTATCAAACTCATCTTCAACCTCTTTCTTCTTTATAGTTTTGCGAGTTTTTTTAGTAGTTTTCTTTGGTTTTGCTAATAATTCTTCTAAAGTATCGGCAAATTTTTTCCCATCAGTAAAAAATGGCATAGTTTTAATGCCGTGTTTGAATATTGCTTCAGAACATAGTTCTTTTCCTTCAGGAGATGCGAAACTGACTTTTTTAACATCTAATCGTTTAGTTTCTATAATTTTTTTAAGTTTTTTACCACGATTTCCACATAATGGGCAGTCTTGGTAAACGCAAATTATTTTATTCATTCATTTCCTCCAATGCTCGGCTGATATATTTTTCAATAGCTCCATCAGTGGCTTTAGACAATCTGTTTATTCCAGTTTCACCACCTACTAAATATGTTTTAAGAACCACCTTATCATCGGTACTAAGTTTTTCACGAATGAACGATTTAGCAAAATCTTCCTCAAAGCATGATGCTAAAATATCGTCTGCTTCTCGTGCCTTTTCGGCAGTATCAAATGATATATTATTTAGGCGCAGTTTTTTTTCTGCGTCAATTTTCGGCTCGCACATATGACCCTTGAAGTCTATTGGCTCAAGCCCGTTGAAGTGTAACATTGCTCTTTGCTCCTGTTTAGCTAATTTAAGCATAGCATATTATCTTAAAAAAAGGAAGTGGGAGCGATATAATATCGCTCCCGTAGATAAAGGACCACCTCCTTTCTTTGAGAAAAGGAGTTATTTTTATTATACCACATCAAAACTGAATTCGCTTTTTATTTAAATCGTCAATTGCGTACCTTAAAGCATCCATCAAGTGGTCTAATCCATCTTGTGGCTCGTCTAGTATTTCTCCTGTGCGTTTTTTACGCCATGCGTATGATAAGTATTCTTGTTTCAGATTTTTTCCATTGTAAATAATTTGCTTTTGACTCACACGGTCAATTCCACGCTTTACCGAACCAGCGTTTTTATCAGCACCTACAATCCTGAATCCTTTATTTTTAATTTCTGCTATAATCTCTGGTCTTGCTGAGTCTGCTACGATTAAAACATTGGGGTCTATATTTTGCGACATTAGAATTTCTGGGTATTGCGACCCTAATATCTTTTTTTGGTATAAAAGCTCTAATATGCCTATTTTATCGCCTTCTAGCTCATAAATTGCTACTAGTGCAGACTCATCATTGCTAAACCCAAAGTCTAATCCATAGCGCAATAGTCTACCTTTTTTGATTTCTTCAACACTAGCTTCTTGCCAACCGGAGTAGATGTTTCCTTCAAGCGAACCAATTTGACCTAGACCATAAACAATCCACCAGTTACTTGGCTCTTCACCTTCTTTGGGTTTGCGACTTTCAATGTTTTCTTTTTCTTGTGTGCTTAAGGCTTCGTTATCTATGTAGGTTAAAAGTAAAAAAGATGTTCTATCTTTATGCTTACCATCTACTAATTCATCATGTGCCCAAAATCTAGCACTTGGGTTGTAGTCTAAAATCACAAAATCACGGGTACGACCTGCTAATTGGTCAAAGGTTTCATAATCTATACCATTAGCTTCGTTCACGAATAATACATCACGGCGAGGACCACGAGAAGTCATATTATCAAGACTCAAAAACTCAATCTGTGAACCATTAGGAAATGTGTATAATTTAGCTGATTTATTATAATTTAAATCGTCCCACCTATCTGTTCCCTTCATAATATTGGTAAAATCACGAATAGCACCTGTGGATAAATGCCCGTAGGTCATTCCAGCAACAGTGATTAAAGAATTAGGGTAACTCTCGGCATATCCTACAAGTAAAATAAGAATCGAAAAAGTTTTTGATGAGCTCATCCCACCTTGAATCACCTTATAAAATGTCGGCTCATATAAAGTATCTTTAATTTTATTTAGCGCTGTTGTAACTGCTATCGGCATCTTCTCTCCATCCACTTGCTCTTATAGCACGACCTTGAGCTTCTGCTTCCTCTGGTGTTTTGTAAATTTTACCTTTACTTCCCCACCTATATCCAATGATTTTTCCACCGGCACTTCTAACTGGTCTTACTGGCATTTTTTACTCCTTTCATTTTAATTATAACTCAAACCTACTTTTTTCACTAAATTTATCCCTAATATATCTTCCGACATTTCCCGATTCAAAGCTAACATCCGAGGTGCTTAAAAACTCCCATCTGTTCATCACTATATCCATTTTATTATATTTTAATACCCTAATTTTCATATCGTGTTTACTCTCCCCTCCAATTTCCCAATAATTGCCATATAAACCTCGGCTCATTGGCTCATCCGGGAATAAATCTAATACTTTGAGCATTTTTTTACGGTTAATTAATATTGGCTTATGGACTGCATAATTTAAAGTACCTTTACCAGCATCATGGAGTGTTTTTACTAGGTGTCTAAGAGATGTAGTAAACCCATCTGGACCATTATGTTTTTTCTCTGTTTTTTCAATATATTTTACCAAATCACCGTTATATTGCGGCGGCATATTCTCACTCATTGGCTTCATGATAAAGAAATCATCATTGAATAGCCAAAAATCTTCGGTGATGTTGTCATTTTTACACGCTTCATATAGCATATTCCTAACTCGTTCCCATTTAGTAGGTGCAATCTGTCTAGGAGAAACATGGTAATCTGGTCTAATCCCATCAGGGCATCCACCGTAAAACCAAACGCTATTATATTGCCAATTGGCTTCTACTGAGCGTAAAGAATATCTTAGTTCCTCATTTTTAGGAGATTGCTTTAGAAAATAAACTATATCATATTTGCCGTTTGGCTGTTTATGGTAACCAAATCTATTGTATAATGGCGAATCTTGATGCTTTTTGATTTTCCTATCAATCCATTGGGCTTTTCTAGGAGTTTTTTGCTTCTTTTTTAATTTCTCAAGCTCGTCTAATAGTTTTTTTAACCGCTCTAAGTTTAATTCACCCCTACATAAAGATTCTTTATCATCAAAATAATGGTTTATCAAGGTTTGAGGGGCATGGTATAAACCATCATTAGCTAAAATGCACCTAATATTAAAAATCTCATCCTCTCCGAATTGCATGTCTTTGATAAACCTAATCTTGTACTTATTCAAAAAACTTTTCTTATAAAGCTTATTCCATACCATTGCCCAGCGTCTAGGTAAGCCATCTAAATTATAATAGCCTTTACGAAAATGGTCTTTATATGCAGTTACTCCATGACATCTGTATTGACCAAATTGGCAAATGTTAAATTCATGCCTAGTGATTCTAGTCATTATATCTAACGCTTCAGGTACTAAAGCATCATCTGCATCTAAAAAAGTAACATATTTATTTTTAGCTTTATCTAATCCTAAGTTTCTAGCTTCACTAACACCTTTATTCTTAGTCTTATAATACTCCCAATTGTTTCTTTTAGCGTATTCTTTACATATTTCACTAGAGCCATCAGTAGAACCATCATCAATCAAAATAATCTGTACATCTTTTTCAGTTTGATTCTCAAGACTATCTAAACACCTAACAAGAAACTTCTTTTTATTATAAACCGGTATTATAAGACTAACTTTCGCCATAAGCTCATTATAGCATATTAGCTGCCATTCTTTTTGCGCTCGGTCAAATTGACTAATGGCTTCGGAGCAGTAACAGTGGTTTCAATTTTTTGCTTAGGCTGACCATAAACTTGGTTCATCATACCTTCGATTTCTTTCCAATTCCCTTTGGCAATGCACATAGCGAGTTTGCGTTCAAATAACGGGGCTTCTTTATTTGCTGCTAATTCTTTTAATTCAGGTTCAGACATCTTCAACATTTGTTCCAATTTATATCTAGCCGTGTCTTCTTTTTTCCACGCTCCATTATGCCTTGGGTTGCCATTAGGTTGTCCAAATTGAGTGGCTTTGTTTATTGGTACTCCACCACGCAATGTTTTTTCTTTCTTGACTAACTCCTGCTTTCTGGTGTTTTCGTTCTTCATAATTTTACTATATAACAAAAAACTTGCCGAATCAAGTTTCCTGCAAATAATAATTCTTATTAATCTTTTTCCTTAATCATTTTTTCTATAGTTTTAGCTATTTTAGCCTTATAGACTGTCCAAATATAAGCATCGTTATTTTTCCATCGCCATTGTCTATCTTTTGTAATATATTTACTTTCATCAAACTCATCACCATAAACATTTTTCAAAGTTTCCAAACATTGGTCATAATATACATCAAATAAACCGTATTGGCACATTGTATCTACTGCCCCCCATAGTGTTCCCTTACTTTCCCTCAATGTTTTATATTCATTTATGTAATTCTTTAATTTTTTCATATTCCCATCCATATGCCCTAAGACATGTTCTCTGAATTTTCTATATTCTATATTAGTCATTTTAACTCTCTCCATATAATCTCATTAGATTATTATTCAAGATATATGCTATTTCTTCTTGTTCGTTAGCTCTTAGGCCATTTCTAGCACAATGATTGTCTTCTATAAGTTTATAATCTTTTTTACCTATATTTCCGTAGTTCATAAAAATTGCGTGTTGTTCTTTTCCGTTCTTGATATAGCAAATCCTCACCCTCCTATAACCCATATGCGGTTTAATAAAGTATCCATATAGAAGTTCTACTTTTTTGCCCATTTTATAATCTCCCTTCATTCAACATTATATATACTGAATTTACCCAAGCTGATTGGTGAGTTAGGTAGATATTATTTTTAGTTAGGTTTTTGAAGTTTATATCAAAGATTACTTGTAAATCATATTTTGCTTCTAATAATTCTCTTTTATAATCCTTATTACCATCACCATCGAGTTTTTCATATTCCTTAACATCTTTGAAAATTTCAATGGCTGTTTCAATAGATTTGCCTTTAGGCATTTTCTCCATTTTACCATTATAGACAAATTGGAGTTTTTCTTTAAGTTCATTATAATCGGTTCGCATTTCCTGCTCTCCTTTCGTTTGTTGTTATAGTATAATTATATCATAAAATAATGCTTCTGTAAATACATTTTACGTACTTTTTTCACATTTTTAACGGTTTTTCCGTATTTGGCGTTTTTTAGGCGTTTTAAGCCTATTAATCGAAAAGATATATAATTTACCATCTTTAGCGGTAAAATGCCCTTAGATGACGTTATATGGTGTTATATTCGCAATCTAATGTTTGTTTATTATCTTTTCAGTAATTTCAAACGCATTTTCAATTACTTCATCCATATCTAAATAAGAAGCTGTTCCTGCTCTACCACAAAAATACCAATTTTTCGTTTCTAGACGTTTTATAGCTTTTTCAACACGTTTTTTCTCCGAGTCATTTATAATTATATAATGTTTCTCTGATGATGCTCTAGGGCGTTCTGCTAATACATCTTCGCTTTTACATCCCACTAGTAATTTCATTTTTGTCGTTCTTGTATAAGGAACTTCATCGATATTGTAATTGTATACAGCTGATAAATATTTCTTATTATCTTTTATTCTTTCAAATCTAGTACCGTTCCAATTTAATTTAATTTTAATTTTAGGGCATTCATCTATAGGTGCAGTCCATATTACTACATCTTCTTTATTTTCAATATCATTTACCTTTTTGGATAAATGTATTTCTATATTGTCGTGTTCGACCATTTTCTCCAAAAATTGGAAGAATCCATTAGACGGTAAGCCTTCAAACACGTCATCAAAATATGAACCACCAATTGTTTTAGATACTTTTAATCTATTTATAGCATCTTTATTATTCCACTTAGGACCCCATTGTTTTTTCGAATACTTTTCTATGATATATTTTTCTATCTTATTTTTGTCATTTTTTATTCCAACATCTAATCTTTCGTTATTTATATCTGCTATTGTTTCTATTGATATTGGTAATCTAGCCAATCCCTTATCTGTAACTGCTAACGGTCTATTACAAAACGCTCTCCATTTAGCAAACCTTAAAACGAATTGTATAACTTCGGGATTCGAAGTGTGAAATATATGAGGTCCATAATGTTGAAAAATGTCATCATTATCTTTATCGTATAATAAACCTCCTATATGACTACGCTTTTCAAATAATAAAACTTTCACCCCTTTATCTGCTAATAGTCTAGCGCAAGTACACCCAGCTAATCCTGCACCGATTATTTTAACTATCATTGTAATTTCCCAACTATTTTCCCATTTTCTTCAAGCGAAATATCTGGGTACAAATTACTCAATTTTGTAAATTCTCTAAACAACACCCTATTTTCTTCTTCTTTTATAAATTGTACAGAACACCATGGAGCTACCATTTTTAAGGCAAATGATTTTTTCCAACTATAATCACTATTATATATCACTGCATTACCATCATCCCTATCACCTTGATTTTGCGTAAAAGCAATTATAGCCAATTCAGTTGATACGGTCGGTGTCAAATCAATAATATTGCGATATATTGTATATCTCCTATCGTCAGAGCATAATGCAGCAAATCCCCAAAAATTTGATTTCCACCCTTTGTGCATCAAAAAATTATTGAAGATTTTTCTGCTAGTCATAAATTTACCACTTGGTGGAGTTGCACCAGTTACACCTGCTATGTCTATACCAGTTATCTGATAAAATTTTTCAAACGCATAAATTAGTTCGCATAATGATTCTTTATTTCTAATACTTGAAGATTTCCCATTTTTTCTAATCGAATACGATGAAGTGTCATCATCTAATTGGAAACATACATATTTATCCCCAAATTTTTCTACTGCTTCAGCAATACCTTGCCTACCTATACCACCACAATTTCGTGGCTTAAACCCGAAAAATTCAAAATCATCATTGATATATTTTTTTTCGTCATAAATGTAAACTTCAATGTTTCTTTTTGTATAACTTTCTTTATTTTCTTCAAATTCTTTAGGTAAACATACAATTGCTAAATCTTGTGCTTTTATTCTTTCTAGCCATTTAACAGTGCCATTTTTATGGTATGGACCAACGCTCATTACAAAAATTTTAACTGGTTTCTTCATAAGTTTTCTCCATTAAGTTTTTATCATATATATCTCCCGTTGTTTTTTCAATTTCCAGAATCCCCTTCTCGATAGCTTCTTTTGGAGTTATAAAGACTAAGTATAGTCTCTCTAATAATTCTTTTTCTTCGGAACTAGCATCATCACTTCTATAAAATTTTATAATTTCGTCGAAATTAAATATAGCACATTGGGTAGCTCGGGTTTTTAATATTTCTGCTATTTCATTTCGGATTTTCCCATTTTTTATACCGTCATCAATTTTTTTCACAATATCGCCATTGATTTTTTCTCTAAATAATTTTTTCAAATTATAATTTACATCATCCGAATATTCGGTAACCGAGCCCGATGACGCTTTTTCTATAATTTCGTCAATATCTTCGTCCCATTTCAATGACACTCCCCAGTCTCCAGTATCAATACCCCATTTTTCTGTTTCGATTCTTATAGCATCTTCATCCCACTCAATATCGGCAAGAGCAGTGGCATTATCAGCTAAAGCCATCTCACGCCCTCTTTCTGAGTTTAGACTCATATCAGTTCTCTTTACAGCAATAATTTCGGAACCATCTGTTTCAATTATCTTTACATTTTCAATCCCAACCTGTCCAGCCGCTTCTACTATACCATTGCCGGCTATAATATTATTATCTTTGTCAATTAAAATAGACCGACCAGCGCCAAGCTCTTGCAGTGATTTGCCTAGTAGCGACATGCCGTATTCGGTGTGTTTGTTGAAATTTTTATCGTCAAATTTTAATTCATTTATGTTGCTCATTTATTTCCTCCATTTTATACAATAATATCACGAATTTACGCACCTTCATTTGTTGTTTCCAATCTAGTTTATTCCACCATTGTTCAAGGTTCATCCTATGACTCCTGTTATAACTAGAGTTACCATACATACGAAAAATCCTAAAACAAACCCTATAATAAACATATCTCCTAAGCTAGTCTTGTCCATCTTCACCTCCTTTATATGGAAAAGGCTTCACCATCACCCAACCTTCTCGTCCATATTCTTCATAAAACATCCTAGTCATTGTTGCTTTATCTAATCCTTTGTCAATTGGCAGAATAGCACGTTCTTTTGAAATCATATTATATATTTCATAATATATTCTATCGTTCATTCTTCACCTCCTTTTCCAAAATTACTTCAGCATTTACAATATCAGCTAATTCCTTTTCATCAGCCGTTTTTACATTCCTCACTTTTTGATATGCATTATATCCTAAATCCATAGCATCTTTTAACCTATTATAATCAGCTTTTGGCAAGTCTTTAATAAGTTCCATCATAGCATCAAACCTTTGTTCTACGGGGTCTTTAATTATGTGCTTTTTTTTAAGAATTTTCATTTATTTCCCTTTTCAATCTATTAAGTGTTGTAGCATAAGGAATTCCAATAGTGCGAGAAATTTCTGCAAATGATTTGCCCTGGGTATAAAGAGTCAATGCTTCATCTTTCTTTTGCTCCCACTGTGAATTATAATTAGCATGCCTTTTAGATATACGGCCACCTATTGCACCTGCTTTTTTAGCAAGTTCAGGGTTTGCATAAAATCCACCTTTTTTAGATATTTTGCCTCCCCTAGCTCCGATATTTGAATAGAACCCATTCCCATATCTTTTTTTGTTAGTTGCGGCGGCTTTCAAACCCCCGGTTAAAACTTCATTCCCATTTTCGTCAATATATCTTTTGCCTCTAATTCCACTCATATTCGCTCCTTTACGATTACGGTGTCCATTTCTTCGGTCGGTGTGGTTTCGTAGCCAGCTACTTTTAATAACCAACCAATCTTCATGCGATAAGCTTTGCCTACAGCTCTAGTTTGTGCCATACTAGCCACTGCATATTCATCAAAATTAGTTTTTCCTGGCTCTTTGTTGGTACAAATAGCGACACCATATCCAACCTTATTTCCATTTTTATCTCGTAAGCTGACTTCGGCACGATATTTGTAAAATGTCCCTTGACTTTGGTTCTCTACAATCTCTACAACCGGAAATGTGCCGGTAAATGCTCCGGCGATTTGCCAGCCTTCTACATTTACATAATTTTTCCCCCGTATACTTGTGTATAATTTATTCTCTACAACTAGATTTTTAAGGATAGTTGCAAAATCTAATACATCTTGCGGACTATTCAAATTTATTTCCGAAGTCCGTTTTGAAATCTCGGTAGTTTTATTCTGCATAGCGTGCGCTCCTTTCTCTTTCTTCTTCAATTATCATTTGCTCCATTTCTCTTTGTGCCCAATAGCGTGGGGTATCTTCATAGTCATATTCTAATGCTGGGTCAAATTTTGACATTTCTATTCTCCTCTGTAACATCTGGGTATTCTTCTCCGAATACTTTTTCGGCATAATCTTTTATTTTACTCATATAAACTCCTTAAACTTTTATTCACATTTTTTATATCATTATTGATTAAATTTATTATATGGTTTATAGTCTTTGGCCCACATAATCCCCATATAAAAATTTCCTCTTTATGAGGTTGATATTCTACTTGTATCTTCATATTCTCTCCTTTCGTTTATTTATAATACTATTATAAATAACAAAAAGGCTTTTGTAAATAGTTTTTTACAAAAACATAATAAAACTGTGGAAAACTTTTGTTTAAGCTGTTCCGTCAATTAGCTTCCTAAACGGACTGCTCGTACGATTTGGTAAATTCGTAACCCAAGTAGAAGCTCCTGTACCGGTAACCGTGATTCCTTTGACATACATTTTGGTAGTATTGAAGTTCGTAGATAAACTATTATTATCTGTAGGCGATGTAGTGGTATTTGCCGTTAGGGCTGAGAAAGAATGACAGCTACTGAGGAAATAAGTACCAATACTAGTTACGCTAGACGAGATAGTTAAAGGCTGATTAAAAGAAAAACAGTTAGCGAGGAAATAAGTACCGATACTAGTGACTGTATTAGGAATAGTTAGTAGTTGATTAAAAGAATAACACTCTCTTAAAAACGAGTCTGAAATACTAGTGACTGTATTAGGAATAGTTAGTAGTTGATTAAAAGAATAACAAGCGCTAAGAAAATTAGACCCAATAGAAGCGACCTTAGGAATGGTTAAAGGTTGGTTAAAAGAATAACAGCTACTGAGGAAATAAGTACCAATAGAAGTAGCATTAGGGATAGTTATGGGTTGGTTAAAAGAAGAACAGTTTCTTAAAAACGAGTCGGAGATACTTGTGACTGTATTAGGAATAATTATGGGTTGGTTAAAAGAAACACAGCTGTTAAAGAAATTAGTCCCAATGCTGGTTATTCCTGATGGGATAGTCAGTGGTTGGTTAAAAGAATAACAGTTGTTAAAGAAACTACTTCCAATACTAGTCATGCTAGACGGGATAGTTAAAGGTTGATTAAAAGAAAAACAGTTGTTAAAGGAATTAGTCCCAATGCTGGTTATTCCTGATGGGATAGTTATGGGTTGGTTAAAAGAAACACAGTAGTTAAGGAAATAATTTCCAATGCTAGTCACCGTGTTAGGAATAGTGATAGGCTGGTTAAGATTCACAAAATAAGCGAATGTTCTAGTACTAAAAGAAGTAGCGCTAAAACTAGAGCCAAATTGAATGCCTACAACTTCATCAGAATAAAAAGTATCACCATCGGCAGTTATTTGTTTTGAGAAAGCATTGCTAGATACTGCGAATTGGCTCCATTCACTAGAGCTGACATTTACAGTACGCACTACTCCCGTATCAGAGTTTTTCACATAAGCCTTTACATAGCCAGTGACGGCTACCTGCCCAGTAACTATCCATTTAGTTGACCATTCACCATCATTAGTTACCACTACAATAGATGTATTTCCTTCTAGAGTGCTTAAATCAATCGGAGTAGTTAGTGTGATACTAGTGCTAGACCAACTAGAAGTAGGTTGTGATACATAGGTGTGGGTATCACGGTCTAGCATATACACGGTACCTGCAGTAGAACCAAAGGCAGAACCACTGATTATACCGGTAGTTGTATCATACCCAGAAATCCTAGCTTCACCACCAGGCTCATTTCCACCACCACCTGCAGGGATAGTAGTAATTTCTGCGGCTAATCCCGCTAGTCCTGTATCACCTACGGTGCCACCTTTAGCCGTAACAGCGTTTTTAGCAGCAGTTAAATTAGTGTGTAAATCAGTTATTTCGCTTGCAATTGTCATTAGCTTTCACCGCCTCCATTATTTATTATATGAAGCGCAGATTCAATATTTCCTACTAGTCCATCTACATAACCTTTGGTAGCTGCATCATGTGCGCTCTGAGGGTCGTATAGACCAGTGAGAAGGCGGTATGGCGAATTGTTGTACCCTAAAGTGCTGTTCGCCCCCTTTCCTAGCGTAGAAATATCTACCTGCCCTTTATTGTTTGCCAAAGACCAATCCCCTAAAGCAACAGAATAAGTGCTGTTATATGCGACTTCTGCTGCATACCCAAGCACTAATGAATTGCTTGACCTACAGACATTGGCGTTCCCTATTGCCACAGTCCTTGTAGCATTGGTTCTAGCGTAAGACCCAATAGCGACTGTATAGTTATAATTGCTATCGCTAGCTCCATTGCCAATCACTACTCTGTCTCGTGTAGCAGGGTCAGCAAATACCATAGATGTCGTAGCGTTTTGGCTCATTACGTCAGTTGTAGATGTTCCGGTAGTCTGCACGACAGTTGGGCCACCTCCGCCTGCTGTATCCCAAGTCCCATCAGCTTTGAGAAACTTCCCAGCATCAGTTGTAGCAGGAGCCGGTACTAGACCTGCAGTACCAGCAGAAACTCCGTCAGTCCCTACAAAATCATTATAAGTAGTATCGGTAGCACTAATGACATTCCCAGAACTTATCTGAACATTAGTACCAGCAGTATAAGTAGTATCAGTAGCACTAATCACATTTCCAGAACTAATTTGCACATTCGTTCCCGCAGTATAAGTTGTGTCAGTAGCCGATATAGTATTATCGCTTGCGATAGCAATATTTGTTCCAGCAGTCAATTTGTCTTGTTTATCAGCTAATAATAAATCAGTGGAAGACTTCGTATAATACGGCCCTTCTTCGCCAATTAAAGTGAATGTCTCCGTCGTAGTAGACCAACGATAGTAAGTGGTTTCATCATTTTGGCTTTCGTCTTGTAAAACTTTAATGATGTCATTATCTTTTAGGTGTTGTGTATCGTAAGCCTGCAAATCAGCATAAGTTCCTACAATATCAGTCACATCTGAAGCTGAACTAATAGCATCAATTTGACCTTGTAAATTTATATCTGCATTCTCACGAGCCGTAGCTTCATCAGTTACATCCTGCTGTGTAGCAATGGTAGTAGTGTCAACGCTAAATTCAGTACCGGTTAAATCAAGCCCAGAACCTGCACTATAAGTAGTATCTGTCGCAGAAATCACATTAGCGTTGGAAATAGATATATTAGTACCAGCAGTTAGCTTGTCTTGTTTATTAGCAATTGCCGAACTGATGGCGCTCTCAACTTCGTCACCAGTCTGATAGTCTGAAGTATTTTCTAAATCTGAAGTTGTTAAAACCACATCACCAGTATATCCATTCACAGAGTTTACTGCGCCACCCCCTGAATAAACATGGATTAGCTCTTGTTGCAAGTCTATTTCTTGTTCTTGGTCTTCAATTTCCATCTAACTCTCCGTTTCGTTTATTATCCACCCAGCAGAATTTCCTACTACAAAATATCCATGAGCTGGTTTAGCTCTATATGTATTATTAGAATCAACGGCGGTAAAATCCCACACATATTTGCCATAAGGCAGATTTTCAGTATCTTGAGGATTTATCTTAAAATGGTAAAAACCTTCTTCATCAAAAGTCATGTCGGACAGGCTTTTAGTTATTAGTGCAGTTTTGTCCGTCCAGCGCTTTTTAACAATAAAATAAATCTCCTCAGCTTGAGTAAGTATCGGTTCATTATCGGCATCCAATCTTTGTGCTTTTAATCCAAGAGAAGTTCCACGGTTTATCCCAATAGTCTGTAAATTTCCTACTATTGGCGTATTATTTGGACAATTCATATTTTTATCATAGCATACTTTTTATGTTCTGAAAAGTAAAAACCTGCTTTTTTTGCAGGCTTTTACTAAATGAAGAAAAATAATTGTGGAAATTTTTATTTTAATGGATGTTTTATGTCTATAAGGTATTATACTTGTATGCCTTATAGTGTGCGAGCGCTAGCTCTAGTTTCATTATACACCATTTTAACTATAATTAGAATAGTTTTTTACAAAATCTATAGCCTCATCAGCCCCTTTACAAATTTTACACGGAATACCGGCTAATTGATAAATTTTTTGCCATTCTTTTTGCTCTGGTGATATAGTACCGCCTTTTTTCCTTTTCATTTCTATTTTAATCAGTTCATAACAGTCTATTGACCTATTTATACCTTTAATTGGCACAAAAATATCATAATCCCAATACCCTTTACTTTGGCCCATCTTTTTTAATTTAGCTCCTCGTATCATAGCATTTTTACTTCCAGAGCGTGATTCGTTGCTTATATGAGCGTGGGGAATATTATTTAATTTAAGCCACTGAACAAAAACTTCACATTCTTGGTCTTCGGTAGGAATTAAAGATGCTGAATTCATATTTTCAGCATAAACAATTATTTTATTTTTGTCAATTTCTTTTCTTGCTCGTTATACCAGTCAATATATTCAACATATTGCCTTGTCATCGTACCATTTCCACCAGAACTATGGTATATCACATACTCATCTTCAATATTATCCCTATTCTCGGGCATTTTGCCTAAGATTTCCACCCTAATAATATCTTGAGTTATCATATTCTGAATTGAGTTTTTAGCAGCATTCCTCTCGGCTATTTTTCTAGCTTCTTCTTTATCTTTTTTGCGTTGAGAGTTTAAGTAGATATTAGAAAATGCTACAAATGTTGTAGCAATTGCAGTTATAGTAGTTGTAACTATTGCAGTAACTATTGCCGTAGCATCCATCACGGCTTGATTATACCACGAAATGCTTATTTTGTTAAGGCGCATATTTTGCGTTTTAAGGCGTGTTTATTTTTTAGACGATAGTTTTACCAACTTTGATGTTAAAATGGCTTACAAGCGTTTTAAAATGCGAAATACGATATATTATTTGTATTGTTCATTATGGATTTCCCAAATATCTCGTCCGTATCGTAAAGCGTTCTGTACACGATGAGGATAATCTGGGTCAACTTCTCGTACCATTGTCAATAAATACTGTATTTGATTTGGTTCTAAATAATATTGTTTCTCATCATTAACTATTGCATAGTGGCAAGTAGCTCGGTAGTATTTGTCATGTTCTTTTTCTATCTTCATTCTAGAACCTGATAAAATGTTGAAATTTTCATCAAGCCTTAATTCTTCAACAGGCAATTTAGTAAAATCATCATCTACTCTAATTTCTTCAATTTCACTGCGCATCATCACGATTTGAGAAGTTTGCACACTCATATTGATTTCGGGAATATTTATTTTCCCAGTAAATCCAGATTTTTGAGTACTAGTTATTTCTAATAATGTTTTATAAGAAACTCTGTATTCCTTTTTTTCGCCCATCAATTTAATTAGACCAAATTTTATAGTTTTAATTTTTCCCCTACCGTCAGTTTCTTCATTTATTATTTGATTGCCATTAGAATCAAATTTAAGGTTAGTTTTTTCTAAAGCGTTATCCATTTAATTCCTTTCGTTTGTTATTTATTCTATTATATCACATTCCTACGGTGATAGTGCCATGTTTCATAAATTCAGACCTTGCGTCAGCTTCAAGTCTATCATAATGTTTCCTAAGGTTAGCTCCAGACCAGATATTTTTTTGCCAAAACGGATTATTCATAGACCATTCAATAGCTTGTTCTATATTCTCCCAGCTTCTTCCATCTATTCTATGCATTTTTTCTATATCTTTGGCCCATCTATTTACACAGTCCTTTTTATTTGCTCCTACATTATTTGGATAGTTTTCTAATATTTTGTTTTTTAATTTTTCAGCACATAAAATCGCTTCTTTTGAAAACCTGTATTTATTATCTATAATAGGTTCTATAATATGTTCTATACTATTCACAGGTTTTAAACAAACTTGAACTTCTGATTTTGAACTTTCTTGAAAACCTGATTTTGAACTTTCTTGAGAATCAGATTTTAAAATAAAGCGTTGATGACGACATTTTATTTGAGTTCCAATAATATAAGTATTTTTAAGTTCAATTATTTTTAATTCAGCTAATTTATCTAGTGCTTTTTTAACTTGATAATCGCTAAGTCCTGTATGAGTCTTCCAATCTTTAGCTGTCTGCCAGGTATATCCATCATCCCGTGGGGTGTTTTTATGTAGGAATACTAATCGGTTTAATACGACCGCAGTAACAATACCGAATTGGTTAGCTAGCTCTACATTATAGCCAGCTTGTATCCCTTTGTTTATTATTTCGTTGCTGTCCATTTTACCTCCTTCTCATTTTTATTTGATAAAAGAACCCCACCGGTGTTTCGGTGGGGAATGTTCCTATTCTCCCCACCATTATAGCACCTATGATAAGCAATGTCAATGAGAATAAGAACACTGCTAATTTAATTATAATACATTTTTATTGAAAAAGTAAATAATTTTTTATAAAAAAGAACCGCCTATGCCAACAAACGAAAGGAAACGCATAGGCGGGGTCGGAGGTATAAATAGCCAACCTCTTATATTATATCATAACCCAATAATACTATCAATTTCTCTAGTAGATAAAACTGTAACCGATGTTGTAGCTTGAGAATATGAGAAAAGATATTGTTGATTCCCTACCGGGGTAGATAGTGCAGTATCAGAATATGATAAAACTTCTGATATTATAGGTTGCGTTCCGTCTTTATAGGTGATACGCCAATAATTGTGATAAGAGCCACTTGAACCGGTTTTGCTATAATATTTAGATGCTGAACTAGCCTGTTTAATTTGTTTTAAGTCTAAAACTTCTTGCTCTAAATTATTTAGTTCTTGATAAAATTTTTGTCCAACTATCATGAAGAGCCTCCCGTGATTCCTCTATAATCTACGCTAGCTGTGAATTTACTGCTGCCAATAAGTTTAATCGTATAATTGAGATTTACCGAGCCTCCACCAGCTAAAGTATTATAATCATTTTGGTTTTGAGACAATACTACTACTTCAAATTTAACCTTACCCGAATCGCTATATATGCGGTTGATAAAGACAAAGCGAGAATCTAAGTTGCTTGGAGTCGCACCATCTAAATAGCAGGCACTAATCATATTGGTGCTGTTACTTGAAGTCATGGTGATGATTGCTCTTTGCGTACTAAACATTTGTCCAGTCAAGGCGTCTAACATCAATGAAAATGAAACATTTTTGTTCAGGTCCATTGTACTGATTTTAGTGGCCGTCTTTACATGAGCAGTCTTTAGCTGCGTTATTTCGTCTTTAAGATATTTTATTTGTTCATCAAATTCTTGTGCGCCATTCATTATGCATAGCTCCAAGTTATTGAGGTTATAGGCTGTGAAGAAACGCTGGTGATTTTCATATCTGCCGAAGTGATAGTCGTACCTGGTGCAATTAGCTGTAGCTTATAGGTCCACTGATTGTACAAATTATTTATACTAAAATCTAAAAACTGTACACGATAAAAACCACTTGGAGTATCCCAACCCGTCTGCACGATTGGTGGGGTTACAGTAGGAGTTTCTATCTGAACAACTACGTTAATAGTAGCGATATAAACGCCGTATGAGCTAGTTAAATTCACTGTAAAGGTTTTATTGCTATGGAAGAAGTCTAAAGTTCCTAATGGTCTATCGTGTGCGGTTTTAAGCGCAGTTAACTCACGGGTCATACTTTTTAATTTGCGTACCGCAATATTGTATGTCATACTCGCTCCAAAATTGGATTGATAGTTTCATCGCCAGCGGCAGTAACCGAAACATTTAATTCATTGACCCTAAATTGGCCATTAGTCATTCCTGTTAAATCTAATGAATTATTGATAGTGATAGTATCACCAACCCAAATTTTATTTGAGCCACTTGGTTTAGGAGCAACTTGTTTCCCATGTAAAGTGATTTCAGGTTTCCAAATTGGATTAGCATTTTCTAATAATTGGGCCTCCATATTATGCGCTAGAACGCTAGGAGTAGATATGCTTGAATCTTGGTAAATGCTTTCCATATACCCGTACTCAATAATAGAATCATTGTCAGTGATAAAATCATATAAAACAGTATTCTCATCAGCATTAGCAGATATTTCCCCAGCACCAAGCCCAATCACAGCACTAGCAAACCCACCAATTTCGGCTGCACTAATGCTAGTTACAGAAGTGCTATTCGGCAAGGTTGGGTAAAAAGCTACCCAGTCATTTATAATATCTCCGAAGTTTGAATCTTTATAAATATCATAGGTTTTATCTGCATGAAAATAAACATCAAAAGGTCCAGCACCACTAGTGTTATCACAACGCTCACAAATCCAATCTTTAACTGTTTTATAATTGTCAAAAGTGTTAGTTATATTAGGCAAAGCATCTACAACTCCTTCTGTGAACCCATATGCTTTACCAGCACTAGTAGCTGTATTATCAGCTAAATCAATCAAAGAGGAAACTAGACTTCCCATCGCTCCGGTTACTGTCCCTAAAGGCAAATTAGTAGCGGTATCCCTAATATAAAAACCAGATAGTAAATTTAAGAACCCATCAAAGTGCAAATCTAAATTAGCGCTAGTTTGTAAAGGAGAATAAGCTGGCATAGTGGCTAAAAATCCACCTATAATTTCAATTCCATTTCTAATTAAACGGCATTCTAAAGCAATTGGCTTTAATAAATCATTGATACTATAATTTCTATCCTGACACCATTTATCAAATAACACATCGTTAATGGTAAAATCTATAGAATCAGCACCAACCTTAGTGCGTTTCCTTGAATAGCTTAAATTTTGTGCTAAACTTCTGCAATCTCCTACTAAAACACCATTCAAATATAGGTTTACTTCATATACTGCAGTAGTTATCATCCTACAATCTCCTGCCAATAGATGGTGCTAGAAGTGGCAGTGGCATTATCAGTCGTATAAGTTACTCTATTATTCCCAGGCTTTAGATAAATCCATTCGCCAGCTACATTTCCAATCACACTAGTACCATTTAATAAAGCAGTTTTATTGAACATATCAATTTTAAGAGTTTGTGTTGCAGTAACCGTACCACTATAATAAAGAGTAGTTCCCGTAGTTAAAATTGACAACTCTGGATTTACAGCTGGGCCTTTGATTTCCCAGATTGGGAATACATTATCAATAGAGTCTATAGTTATTGTTGTAGGTCCGCTACTACTGCTATCTTCCCACTCTGCACCAATATTGTCCCATTCAACCCCTACGGCATCCCAAATTAAGCCACCATCTGCCGAACCAGCAGATAGAGGAACGACTGTGTTTTTGCCATAAACTTCTTCACCGTCATCATCTTCTAAATAAGCATAATAATTCACATCCTCAAAGTTTATACTAATATGATATTCAGGGAATTTTTGGTAAAGCTCTTTTACTTCAGGAGCATCAACTATAAACCCTTTTTTGCGCTGTATCGCAGTCCCGTCGTTAAACACATAAACTACTTTATAATAATAATTTTTTCTAAAAAATGTTAAGAAGTTTTTGCGGTAAATCTCAATATTAGGTCTAGATACCGTAGCATCACCAATATAACCATCAAACTCTTGAGCCGTCGCTCTTCTAACTTGTCCAGCCAAAAATACCCCATCATTCCCTTGTACTTCTACAATATCATTTGCATAAGAGTTGGCGTTAAAATGTAACTGCTTTTTGTTAAATTCATAAGCCCCAGAGCCTAAAAGGAATCTCTCCCCGTCATCCCTAATAAACAATGCTAAGATAAATCCTGTAGGTTTTATTTGGTCTAAATTCATGCTGCCCTCCTGATGCTCTGCATCATTACACGCCCGATTTCTTCAGCATCCAGACGATTATTTATTTGGTTAGTCATATAAACATTTATTTCGCCACCGGTATTTGATTGCTCTTGCATTTCTACTGCTAAAGTTTGTGCTAATAATCCAGCCCAATTGTCAGTATTATTTTCTAGTGGCAAAACTGCTTCTTGACCATCTTCACCTATTATAGCAGCAGTAGCAGAATTGACAATTCCACCTTCTGCTAATCGTGGCAAATTTATTCTAGGAATAGTACCTATATTTACACCTAACCATCCGAACGCATCATTTATAAGCCCAATAAAGCCATTTAGTAAATCAATCGGTGCATTGATAAAGTTCTCAATAAAGGTCAATACTCCGTTGATAGCACCCTTAAATATATCTCCAATAAAGTTACCGAAGTTAGAAGCAAATTCTCCGAACATAGATGTTATTCCGTCCCACAAGTTTCCTACCAATTTACCAAATGCACCAATCAAAGCCCCTAGAATTTGCGGTACAGCCATCACCAATCCTAAGAATAGTTGTACTGCAGCTTCTATAATCATCGCAAGGTTTGCAGGGTCTAATAGGAATGAAACAATATTTGAAATTATTTCCGGCAATGCGTTGATTAGCGAAACTAAAATTTGAGGGATAGCTTTTACAATCTCCATCAATAATGTTAGTGCAGATTGCAATATTAGGCTTAAGAAGTCTGGTCTAGTTAGTTGTTGTGCAATAGTGATAATTAGATTAGTGATAGCTTGAATTAGCTGTGGGATTATAGTTGGGAAAGCCTGAATCATAGCATTTAATACTTGCATCACTCCTTCTACCAAAATCGGGATAGATTGAGTCAATAAATCTATAAACATTGGCACGGCTTGAATCAAGGTCATCACAATCTGAGTAACACCTTCCATAATAACAGGGAGTAACTGCTGTATGATTCCAGGCAATGCCTTCATTAAAACATCAAATGCACCAGTAAAGCCTTGTACTAGAGTAGGAACTAAGGCTACTACACGATTAGTCAATTGATTAATGTATTTGTCCATGTCCTCTAAATTTCCAGCAAGTGCAGCAGCTACAATTTTATTCATAGTGTTACTGACATTTTCTATTTGTGTAGCAATACCACCGGTAGCAGCTTCAGCTTGAGCTTGTAGCGAGGCAAACCCTTGTCCTCCTTCTTTATCTAGTTTGACAATCGCAGCATTGAAATCATCAAAGGTAACAGTACCCTCTTGCATTGCTTTATACAAATCAGCCTGATTAGCAGTCGCACCGACTAAAGATTTAGCTAATTGGTCCATCTGTCCTGGAGCAGCATTGACCATACTTCGCCAGCTCTGCATGTCTACTCTACCATTAGCGAGCATCTGGTTAAATTGTTCCATAGCTGCACTAGCGACTTCTGTTCCTTTACCACCGGCTAAGAACATATCATTTAAGGCTAAACCTACGCTCGTAGCATTTACTTCACCATCAGCAAGATTTCCCATGCTAGCCGCTAATTTTTGTACATCACCCGCCATTGCATCTAGTGATGTTGGCAAACCATCTAGGGAATCTGACATTGTAGAGATTGATTTATCGGCTTCTTCAGCAGAATATCCTAGCGAAGTCATCACTTTAGGGAAATTATTCAATGTGTCTAAACGACCAATAGCTTTACCCATAGTGCTAGTGACCATAGAAGCGACTTTACTAACACCTTTCGCAATCAAGTTACCTGCTGCGACAGCCCAAGTTCCACCCCACTTGCTTCCAGCAGATTTCCCACTTTTTTCTACTTCGCTTTCAACTTTATTTAGGCTAGCTTTAATATCTTTACCATCAAATGTCAATTTAATCACAGCCTCACCTATTTGAGTAGCCATTATCTGCCTCCCTCCGCAAGTTTTTGTTCATTTTTAAGCATTTTAATTGCCGTTTTAAGCGACTTTGGAGCATGACCCGACTTAGTAGGGTTATTAGCACCAGAAACGCTTGCTACAATGATATTTTCAATCCTCAAACGATTCCTGGCTTCTCTTGCTCGTTCTGCTTCTATGTATCTTGCCATATTTGTTTCGCCTATTTCACCAAATTTCCACGCTACATAAGTGTCGTATCCAAATCTAGCTATAATTTCCGCAATATAAGCATCAATTTCATTGAATTTAGATAGCTTTTTGCCTTTGATATTGCTTTTGTGTATTTCATCTATCTGGTCGTCAGTAAGAAAATCAGATGCCCGAAAATTATTCACCTTTACGGCTTCTTTTACCTTCTTAAGTGTTAAATCGGGCATCGTCATTCTCACTCACTCCTAGGAGGACTCATCAACTGTTACATAAGCACCAGTTGTAGCATTTAAGCGTTTCTTAGTGGTTAAATCATAATCACCAAGTCTTGCTGAATATTGCGGGTAGCCATCAGCAGAGTGAAGCCCAGCATTGTAAACAATTGGGTGGAGATTGAGCGTGATAGTAGGCGTATCGCCTGTACCAATCTCAATATCATCATCAACGCTTGGTACACACCGGGTCAATTCTACATCGGCTGACGAACCATCATCACAAATGCCTTGAGCGATTACAGACATATAAGCATCTTCTGCACATAAATCTGAACCATCCCAAATAACATTTCCAGCGGTTGCTGAAGCACCTGCATAGGTTGCAGCGTTCCACTTCTGAATAGCCTGACCTAAGTTCTTAAAGGTATCCATTAAGAAGGTGATAGAGCCAGAAAAGCTATCAAATGTTCCAGAGATAGCCGTTTCGCTAGTTCCTAGACTTGAAGCTCTTGACCTCATTCTTGGAGCAACATTCAATGTCATCACCGTGTCTTGGCCTAAATCATCAGGTTCAAGTGTAAAGACATTCCATGTGCTAGTATCAGCATCCCATTTGCGGAACACCACTCTGCGTAACTGAGTGATATTTTGAACTGCCATGTTTATCCTTTCTTATATTAGTTTATGTCATATACTAGTTCGGCACTAGCAATCTTTACAACTAAATTATTTTGAGTCACTACGAAATTCTGTGGAGTAGTTGTAGGTCTAATCCTGATATTCGTGAACTTATAAGTAGTGCCACCAATGCTTCCGACCATCTCGCAAATACAAGGGTTTTTAATAATCCATTCTAGGATTTCTTGATGTACGGCTTCAGTTTTAGGTTTATTCGCTAAAGCTACATAAAAATCTACCGTAGAACGCAAATTTAAGCCCTTAGGAGAGTTCGCAGCATTTCCACCACGAGTTACCAACCAAACGCCACTTGCCGGTGAACCATCTTTTTGCAACGGGGCTTGTTCCCAAAAGCAATTTTTATCAACTACAAGTCCGGCGACCTCATCACTCACCATTTGTTGTAGCAAGGCTAAAGTTATCATTTAGTTATATCTCCAAAGTATTTTTGCATATAATTGCCTACTAGAATGCTATTTTTTGCGTTCTCCATATAATGCTCAGTAGCAGGGTTTCTATTTGGTCCTTGTTCACGAATCCAAGCATAATCTACTTTTTTTCCACCGAATGTTCCACCAGCAATAACTTCTACGGTATTGCTTCCTACTTCATTCACACGGATTGTGCTTCTTAAAGCTCCGGTTACATATGGTGCATTTCTTCGTGCTTGAGCGGCAATGTCAAAGCCCATCCTAAAAAGCCCTTTTACAGCATTTTTATTCATGAGGTCAATTTTTGGTTCATCCCATTTTACTTCAACGCTTACAACTTTAGGCATCAGTAACCTCAGTTTGAACCACCATCAACTCTATATGCTCAATATTCCCAGTGTGTTGGTTTTTGCCTATTCCAGCATCTACTATTTCATAATAAGCGTTTTCTTCGTTATTATATAGCATATAAGCAGATACTAGGGCATTGGTTTGCAAAGTAGGTAACTGGCAAGGGTAAACATAAATTAAAAGATTAGATTTTAACGCTTCAGGCGTAGTATTTATGGTAGAATTAGAACCCTCATCTACCACTACATCTAAATCTCCAATTTTGTTATATTGGTTGCCAATTAAAGTACCATGCTGGCACATGCCGATTTCCCATACTCCAGATATTATTGCATTTGGGAATGCCTCAAAAATTGAAGTATCCATTGTTATAATAACCACAACAGTGCCTAGCGTTGCGCTCTACATGAATTCCAATACCACACTGAGTATATTTCTCGATTATATCCTCATATTGTGAATATATTTGCTCAAAAGCATTAGTGGCACTACTCTTAAAGTTAATTGTAAAGTTTCTGACACTTTTTGATTCAATAGTGTCTGGTGTGCCCTGGAATTTCATAACGGCACATAAGAAATTAGC
>Ga0265298_10001930_pt1 | contig 30016 bp, 19 predicted proteins | sample AusTroGonzalo_MG_3_FD_193486 | JGI IMG/M metagenome (GOLD analysis project Ga0265298, IMG submission 193486) | Bovine rumen microbial communities from tropical cattle in Woodstock, Queensland, Australia - Gonzalo_01 | ecosystem: Host-associated > Mammals > Digestive system > Stomach > Rumen ...
AAATCAATTACATCATGCCACCCATTCCCGGTGCGCCACCCATGGGCATGGCGGGCTCTTTCTCAGGCTTGTCAACGATGAGGCACTCGGTCGTGAGGAACATTCCTGCGATAGAGGCAGCGTTCTCCAAAGCCACGCGGGCCACCTTGGCAGGGTCAATAACACCTGCGGCACGCATATCCTCATAAACATCGGTGCGGGCGTTGTAACCGAAGTCGCCCTTACCCTCGCGTACCTTCTGAACGACGACGGCACCCTCGCCACCAGCGTTGAACACAATCTGACGGAGCGGCTCCTCGATGGCACGTTTGATAATGTTGATACCAGTCTGCTCGTCGGCATTGTCACCCTTCAGGTCCTTCAGGGCATCAAGAGCGCGGATGTAAGTAGTACCGCCACCGGCGACAACACCTTCCTCAATAGCAGCACGGGTAGCGCAGAGAGCATCGTCGACGCGGTCCTTCTTCTCCTTCATCTCAACCTCAGAGTTGGCACCGACGTAGAGGACAGCCACACCGCCAGCCAGCTTAGCCAGACGCTCCTGCAGTTTCTCCTTGTCGTATGAAGATGTTGTATTCTCTATCTCCTTCTTGATCTGAGCGATGCGGTCCTGGATGGCCTGCTTCTCACCGGCACCGTTGACGATGGTGGTGTTGTCCTTCGACACTGTCACCTTGTCACATGTTCCAAGCATGTCGAGCGTAGCCTGCTCCAGCTTCAAGCCCTTCTCCTCGCTGATGACAACGCCACCAGTCAGTGTGGCAATATCTTCGAGCATGGCCTTGCGGCGATCGCCGAAGCCAGGAGCCTTAACAGCACAGATCTTCAGACCGCCACGCAGACGGTTCACAACAAGTGTGGTCAAAGCCTCAGAGTCAACATCCTCGGCAATGACGAGCAGAGGACGGCCGCTCTCGGCAGCAGGCTGCAGGATGGGCAGGAAGTCCTTTATGTTAGAAATCTTCTTGTCATAGATAAGGATATAGGGATTCTCCATCACGCACTCCATCTTCTCGCTGTCCGTGATGAAATAAGCAGAGAGATAACCGCGGTCGAACTGCATACCCTCGACAACACCGATATGTGTGTCGCGGCTCTTCGACTCCTCGATGGTGATAACACCGTCCTTAGAGACCTTACGCATAGCCTCAGCCAGCAACTCACCAATCTCCTTGTCATTATTGGCGCTGACGGTAGCCACCTGCTCAATCTTGTCGTAGTTGTCGCCCACCTGCTCAGCGTTCTTGGCAATGAACTCGGTAACAGCCTTCACTGCCTTGTCGATACCACGCTTCAGGTCCATGGGGTTAGCACCTGCTGTAACGTTCTTCAGACCCTCGGTCACGATGGCCTGTGTCAGGATGGTAGCGGTGGTCGTACCATCGCCTGCATCGTCGCCCGTCTTCGAGGCAACACTCTTAACGAGCTGAGCGCCCGTATTCTCGAACTTGTCCTCCAGCTCAATCTCCTTAGCAACGGTCACACCGTCCTTGGTAATCTGCGGAGCACCGAACTTCTTCTCGATAACGACGTTGCGGCCCTTAGGACCAAGCGTCACCTTTACTGCGTTAGCCAACTGGTCGACGCCCTGCTTCAGCAGGTCGCGAGCCTCAATATTGAATTTAATATCTTTTGCCATAATACTTTCTGTTTTTTCTGATTATTCTGATTACTCTGAATATTCTGATAATTATTTCTCGATGACTGCCAAGACGTCAGACTGACGCATCATCAGGTACTTGGTTCCTTCGAACTCGAGTTCTGTACCAGAGTACTTGCCATAGAGCACCTCATCTCCAGCCTTCAGAATCATTTGTTCGTCCTTTGTTCCCTGACCAACGGCCTTGATGGTTCCGTGCAGGGGTTTCTCCTTGGCAGTGTCAGGAATAATGATACCACCGATTTTCTCTTCTGCCGGTGCGGGCAATACCAGCACGCGGTCTGCTAATGGTTTGATGTTCATAATGTGTTATTGTTTTAATGTTTACTATTTATTCTTCAAATGTTCTGTCCCAAAACAAGCTAAAACCGTGCCAAAACGTCGCGACTGACATTTTGGCACGGTAATTACATTCGTCTTTAAGGCTATTAGCTAACTATTTGCTAACAACCAAAAGCTAACAGCAGATTTAATAGCCTGGATTCTGCCATGATTTCTTCTGCTCGTCGGTCAAGTTTGAGCCATCCTCGTTCAATAGTCCATCGATAAACGACTGTGGGATGGGACGATAAACGTGGCGGTCCTGAATATTGGGCGCAGCCTCGGGGTTGAAGGCCTTGGCACGAGCAACGAGAGTCTTCGTACGTGACAGGGTTTCCCAGCGCTGCCATTCACCAATAAGCTCACGCGTGCGCTCGTTCAATATAAAGTTAATGGCACGTTCCTTTTGTCCACTGACGCCAAGCTTAGAGAGAATTACCTCATCCTCTGCTGGCAGGTTTTCCCATGTCCAGTTGGTAAGATTAGAGGCGGCTGTCGTCACCTCCATTGTCGGGTTCGACAGATAATAGGTATTCATCCACAGGTGGGAGTTCACATAATTAGTGTGGGCCGTTCCTGTGTTCAAACCATTAGTTTCAAAAGCTTTCGAACCATCGACATAATAAGAACGGTTCTCACCTTTCTGCCACTGAGCACGGGCGCGGATAACGTCAATATCCTTCTTTGCTTTATCATACTGTCCCAAACGCGCATAGCACTCTGCACGCATCAGATAGGTCTCACCGACACGTGCCATGATGACATCGCGAGTTGAGTGTCCCTTCTCTGCCTGGCGGGTACCGTCGACGGTTTTGTTAATACCTGCAAAGAAGTTGCTGAACTTATAGCCAGGTGTCATAAAGGTCGGAGCAACATACGTTCCATTCTGATAAAGGATGGCCGAGTTAGGAATCCATTGTCCTGGAGTAGAGGTAAACTCACCTTCGGTGGCAGTCTGGCGCTGTCCCTCGTGCCACTCTGGCAGACGACCTGCATCATCCTTGAAAGTAGGCTCCTGCTTGTTGGCGCCAAAGGTGTATGCATCATAAGTATGATCATCCTTCGTATTCAGGATAATGACAACGGCGGGGTCACCCAGATTGACACCTTTGTCTGCCTGTGCAATGTTGTTCACACCATAAATAGTCTTGAATGTCTTCCACAGACGTGCATCATTGACGTGGTCATAGGCGGCATAAGTGTACTCTGTTGGACGGCAACGCTGGAAGTCCATCTCGCCAATCCACACGCCACGGCGTACCCAACCATTAGAGAAATTAGAGAACTGTGGGGTAAAGTCATCGTATGTCTGGTTACCGCCAAAACGTCCTGCTGCAGCACTTGCAGCATTGAAGCCTGCCTCCATCAAAATCTCGCTCTGCTCCTCCGTAGCACAGTCTGTGCCATTCCAGTTTGCATAGAGATCACTATAATTAGAAGCCAATTGACGTACACTAATAACATAGTTACAGCACTCTATAGCCTCGTTCAAGTCTGTCTCTTTTGTGCTGGCATTGAAGCCGTCGCAACGTTCTGAAGCACGGAACAGAAGAGCCTTAGCGAGGAAATGGGCAGCAGTAGCCTTCGTCCATGTTACGCCCTTACCATAAGTAAACTCCTCACCCTTAAACAGTTTATATGCCTGACGGAAATCGGAAATGACCTGTGCCCAAGCCTCTTCCTCAGTGGCCTGCTTGAAATTACGGACAACGCCTGAAGCAGGCTCCAACTGAAGAACGGGACGTCCGTACTGAGCCGTCAGACGGTAGTAGTTATAGCCACGCAGGAAATAGGCGTGAGCCAGACAGCGGTCACGCAGCTCAGCATCTGAGATAACGCTCTCTGCCTTGGAGATGATGGTGTTACATGATGCAATACCATAATACATCTCGTCCCACAGCGCCTCAGCAGCAGGACAGTTCTTGTTGGTTCCCTGCACCACAGGACCGAAACGTGCATCGTAGGTATTCCATGCATCCGACGTCAGGTCGTTACCGCTAGTAAACTCGTCAGCACCATAGAGGGTAATGCCATAGGCCCACTCGTAGCAGAAATGCCAACGCAGGTTGCCGTAGAGTGATATTGTCAGTGCCTCCAAGCCCTCGGGGGTGTCAAAGTACTGTGTAGAGTACTTGGTGGTCAGTTCCTCATCGAGGAAATCGCTCGAACAAGAGGTAGAGCCAGCCAGCATAGTTGTGGCAAGAAGACCACCGAATATATAATGTTTGATATTCATAATCACTTTATTCTTTAATTGTTAATAGGACCATCTGTTAGAATCCGAGCTCAAGACCAAAGACGAAGCTACGGTTGAAATAAGTACGACCAGTATCGAGATCGAAGCCATTGACAGACTGCTTCAGACTGAACGGGTTGATAACCTGAGCATAAGCCTTCACATGTGTCAGACTGGCTTTGTTAATGAGACTCTTCGGAAGGTTATAGCCTAACGAGATATTGCGAACCTTCATAAAAGATGCTTTTTTGTAGCCCAGTTTTCCTGAGAAGAGGTCTGCAGAACCAGACGTGGCCTGAGCAAGAATAGGCATCTGATATTCAGCACCGGTGTTGTTAGGCGTCCAGTAGTCAATCTCGCGTTGGTTGCCGTGAGCAGTCTCAGCCTCACCGCCAGTATTGAACATATAGCCCGAGCGGCCAATCATCTGGATACCGAGTTCCAAGCCCTTCCACGAGAAACTATTATTCCAACCAAAGGTGGTTGTCGGGTTGTGACGTCCCAGAATAACACGGTCGTCGTTGGCGCTCATTTTGTAATCACCGTTCTGATCAACAGGCTTCACCATTCCCGGACGGAAGTTATAGCCATTCTCGTTCCACTTTGCCATCTCGGCCTGATCCTCTGGTGTATCCTGCCACAGTCCATCGGTTGCATAATCATAGAACACGGCAATACTCTCACCAATAAACCAGCCATTATCAACCATATCATTCTTGCCGTATGCCAACTCTACAATTTCGTCCTTTTGATAAGCGATATTGAAGTTAGTCTCCCACTGGAAGTCATTCACCTTCACGGGGATGGCGCTCAAAACGAACTCAATACCATGGTTCTTGGTCTTACCAATGTTTGCCAACGTGCTGGGATATCCCGTTAGTGTGGGGATTGTAGTAGACATTATCAAATCATTCGTACGCGACCAGTAGAGATCCAAACTACCATAGACACGTCCGTTCAGGAAACCATAGTCCAAACCGACGTTCCACTGTGTTGTCTTTTCCCAACCCAGTTCGGGATTTGCCATCTTCACGCCGTTCTTTGCAATATCAGTATAATAAGGTTCGTTGGTTGTGTAGCCCTGGAGGTTTCCGTGACCATTGAACGGAACGAAGATACCCGTGATATCACCAATGGTGTTATAGGGAGCAACGGCTGCATTACCTGTGACACCTACACCAAGACGAAGCTTCAGGTTACTTACCCAATCAAGGCTCTTCACAAAGTCTTCCTCACCAATACGCCAAGCAAGAGCTGCTGAGGGGAAGAAATCCCACTTATGTCCTTTAGCCAACTGCGAAGCTCCATCCCAACGACCGCTAACGGTCAGCATGTAACGTTCGTTAAAACCGTAGTTCAAACGAATCATATAAGACTCCAACTGACGGTCAGTGATACCAGAGTTCATACTAGCCTTCTTCGATGTGTCGGTCAAATCGATAGTTCCAAAGGCATTCCATAGATAAGAGTCGTTCTCAAGACCTTGGGCCTGCATTGAAGAGTTCTCAATGTTCCACTTCGATGCTGTCTGCAGCAAAGTAACACCAACCTTATGCTTTTGGGCAAAGGTACGGTCGAACATAATCATATTGTCAAGTGTCCACGAGAAGTCACGACGATTTTGCAGACGAGAGAAATTTGTACCCTCAGAGCCGTCCTGATTAATCTTATGCGAAGAAAATCCGTCAACATAGACACCCTGACGCCAATGGCGGAAATCGGGGCCGAAGTTAATCTTATAGCGTAGACCCTGAACAGGCTTGAAGATTTCGCCGAAATCAATGGTAGCAGCAACATTACCAAGCGCACGGAACGTCTGAGACTTCTGTGTTGAGTGGTTCCATTCCTCCATGATAGAATAAACGGTAGTCTCACCACCCGGATGGGTTACGACATTACCATCTTCATCGTAGGGCACCGCAAAGTTATAGATTGTCTTGGCCGTTCCATAGATTGCATCGGGAACTGATCCTGAACGTCCCTGGAATGTAGACATACCATAATCCTGTTCTTGCCAAGAACCATTAATAGAAGCTTGCAATTGGAACCAGTTGGTAGGCTTGATATTCACGCTAATCTTACCTGTATAGCGGTCATACCACTGTCCCTTCTGCGTACCCTCGTTGCTCAGATAGCCGAAAGAAGCGTAGGCATTCATCTTCTCTGTGCCACCGCTGACAGCCAATGTGTGCTCTTTTGAGATTGCTGTACGTGTTACGAAGTCAGTCCAATCAGTATTAGTAATCTTTGAGGGATCCCACGTGCCATTGGCCCATCCCTGCTTGATGTTGTTCCAAGAGGTGTGGTTATCCTCCGATGTATCAAACAGTTTCTCGTCGTTTGCCATTGTCGGCGAATCGGGATGAGCAAACTCCTCAGAGTTCTGGTTGTAGGCAGCCCAACGACGGAACTGAACCATATCAGCAGCGCTCATCGAAGGAGAGCGGTCAACGATATTCGACACTGTGACCGTACCGGTATAATCAATGCTGGTCTTGCCGCTTCTACCCTGCTTCGTCGTAACAAGGATAACACCATTGGCGCCACGAGAACCATAGATAGCCGTAGCAGAGGCGTCTTTCAGAATATCGATAGACTCGATGTCTCGTGGATTCAGGGTCTCGATAGCCGATGCTGACAGCAAGGGCACACCATCAACGACATAAAGCGGGGCATTGTCTGCCGTAATAGAGCGCTGACCACGGATGCGGACGCTGCCCAATTCACCAGGACGCTCATTCGTCGTGATGTCAACGCCGGCAGCCTTACCTTGCAGAGCCTCCAAGGCGTTATTTACCGGGCGCAGATTCAGTTCCTCAGAGCCTACGCTGACCAAAGAGCCTGTAACATCGTTCTTCTTCTGGGTACCATATCCCACGACAACGACTTCATCCAGGCCCATGGCATCTTCCTTCATAATGACATCGAGGGTTGATTTACCAGCCACAGAGACTTTCTGGTCCTTGAAGCCTACATAAGAAAATCTCAGGACACCGTTGTTGGGAACTTTCTGAACATTGAAACGTCCTTCGAGGTCGGTCACGCCTCCGTTTGAGGTACCGTCAACGACGACGCTCACGCCAATCATGGGTTCGCCTGTTGCATCCTTTACTGTGCCTGTCACCGTTTTCTGGGCATAGGCCAAAAAACAGAATACAGACATAAGGAGAGTCGTAAAGACTCGCTTAGCTTGTAGATCCATAAATGTTTGTTTTAAATTAGAAAAAATTAATAGTTTGAGGTTTATTTTTGACTGCAAATATAGGTATAATCCACCAAACCGCCAAGATGCTTTCGCTTTTCTTGGCGGTTTGTCTCAAAAAATAAGGGCGATTATCAAAAGTTAGGGGTAAAGATTACCGCCACAGTTTAACGGATGTTCACATTCGTCGTCGTGCAGTTATCGATGAGTGTAGCGTCGAAAGCTTTCTTCTCGTCCTGTACATCAATATTCTGGAACGTGAAGTCCGTCAGGCGATACTTGTCACTTGTTCCTACATCGAAGAAGTTCTTGGTCTTCATCTGTATGTTGCGGATAGTGATGTTGTTACATTGCGACAACGGCATGTCCTTGCGGTCTTCGGGTTTGAAGAACTGTGTCCAAGGCCGTACCACGAGGAAGGATCCACACTGTCCGGTGATATCTTCAACGGTCACATACTCGTAATGCTGTGGCGTGTCGGGACGCATCTTCAGCCAAAGAACACGTGTAGCAGCCTTTACATGAATGCGGCGCAGGATAACATTACGGTCGTGCAGCGACTCAGAGCCTAAGGTCAGGCAGCCATGCACTTTGCCGTACACACAGTCCTCGATAATGATATTCGAATTGGGGCCGTTGTTCGGGTCTTGGTCGGCCCACGTACCCTTACCGCCCTTCAACACAACGGCATCGTCATTGACATGCATGTAGCAGCCATGAACCAACACGTTTTTGCAGACGTCAAGGTCGATGGCATCGCTCGATGGGGCACCGCGCTTGGGATCTACGGGAGTGATGTTCTCCGTCGGAGCATAGATGAAGCAGCCTAGGTAGCGCACGTTCTCGCAGCGGTAGAGATGGTTGGTCCAGAAAGGCGAGTTAATGATTTTCACATCCTGAACGGTCACGTTCTTACTATTAGATATGTACACGTTACGCGGGCGCATAGCTTCGAGGTTCGTACAGTCCTTATTGTACTTGCGGCGAATCCAAAACTCCTCCCAATAGGGCTGACCATTACCATTAATAGTGCCGGGACCGGTAATGGTAAAGCCATCCACGCCATCGGCATTAACCAACGCAGCAAAATAATCAAGCGTCTGTCCCTCCATGCGGGTCTTGACAATGGGGAAGTGCTTGATGCGAGTGGAGCCCTGCAGTTCGCCGCCCTCTTCTATCTTCAGATGAGTGCCAGGCTTAAAGAACAGCGAACCCGAAATGAAGGTGCCGCGAGGGATGACGACAACCCCCCCACCATCTCTTGAAGCGCGATCAATAACCGCCTGCAGTTTAGCTGTTTGCACTTCTTGGCTATACCCGTCAACGCCATAGTCAGTCACCACATAATGTTTGAGGCCGGAGAGGTCTACACGCGTCGTATCCTTGAACCATTCTGACACGGGTGTGCCGTCGGGCCAAAGGTCTTGTTGAACCGTCTTTTTCTTCGCTGTTCCTACGGTGCACATCAGAGCTAATGCGAGAACGGAAAATAGTTTTGTCTTCATGTTAAAAATGCTTTGAGATTAGTTTTGAGCGACAAAGTTAGTGCAAAGCAGACGAAAAACCAAATAAAAAAGCAAAAAAACAGAAAAAAGGAACGTTATTACAATTATTTTCCTTATCTTTGTGCGCTGAAAATAGACGAAAACATAAATTTTTACCATTCTCATGAAAGAATTCTTCAAGTACACACTGGCCACCATCTGTGGCATCATCATCCTCGGAATCGTCTCATTCATTCTGTTCATGATTTCGCTGGTAGGTATCATTGCATCGGGTAATCAGACCACGAAAGCAGAAGAAAATTCCGTCTTCGTGCTGAAACTCAACGGCGTTGTCCAGGAGCGCGGCGAGGAGGACAGTCCCCTATCAACCATTCTGGGACAGGTGGACATGGAAGCAATGGGTCTTGACGACATCGTTGCCAGCATCAAGAAAGCCAAGGATGAAGAAAACATCAAGGGTATCTACATCGAGGGCGGCATCGCCTCATTCGATGCGCCCGCCACAGCTCAGCAGGTGCGCGATGCCCTGAAGGACTTCCGCAAGAGCGGCAAGTGGATTGTGGCCTATGCCGACCAGTACATGCAGGCCAGCTACTACGTGGCTTCGGTGGCCGACAAAGTGTATATGAACAAGACTGGCATGCTCGACTTCAAGGGTCTGGGCGGACAGAGTGAATATATGAAAGGTCTGTACGACAAACTGGGCATCAAGTATCAGGTAGCGAAGGTCGGCAAGTACAAGAGCTACGTGGAGCGCAACACACTGACGGGCATGAGTGACTACGACCGTGAGCAGCGCGAGGCTTACACACAGGGCATTTGGCAGCACTGGCTGAAGGACATTGCCGAGAGCCGTAAGGTGAAGGCCGAGGACCTGAACCAGCTGGCCAGCGACAGCATCATCGGTCTGGCAGCCGCCCAGGACTACGTAACGGCTAAGCTCGTCGACGGACTGATGTACCCCGACGAGATAAGCAAGGAAATCAAGAAGCGCCTGAAGATAGACGAGGACGACGATATTAACCAGATGACGCTGGCCGACATGAAGAGCCTGCCGAAGAAGGATAAGGACAAGGGCGACAAGATTGCCGTTTACTACGCTTATGGCAGCATCGTCGACACAGAGGCTACAGGCATTTTCTCGACAGAGCACAGCATCGTGGGCACCTCAACCGTCGAGGACCTGAACAAACTGGCCAAGGACGACGACGTGAAAGCCGTCGTGCTGCGCGTCAACTCAGGCGGTGGCAGCGCCAATGCCTCTGAACAGATCTGGCACGCCATTAAGCAGCTGAAGGAGAAGAAGCCTGTTGTTGTCTCGATGGGTGGTGCCGCTGCTTCTGGCGGTTATATGATCAGTGCTGCAGCCAACTACATCATTGCCGAGCCGACCACCATCACCGGCAGCATTGGCATCTTCGGTCTCATCCCCAACTTCAGCGGTCTGGTAACCGACAAGCTGGGTGTCACTTTCGACGGTGTGAAAACCAACAAATACACCGACTATGAGGAGCAGCTCGTGCTGGGCAAGGAGAACTCGCAGGAGATGGCATACATGCAGAAGTATGTGGATCGCGGCTATATCAACTTCCTCGACATCGTGGCCGACGGACGTAAGATGAAGCGCGAGGAGGTTGACTCCATCGCCCAGGGCCGTGTATGGCTGGCTAAGGACGCCATCAAGATTAAGCTTGTTGACCAGCTCGGTTCTTTGGAAGACGCTGTTAAGAAGGCTGCCGAACTGGCAAAGGTCGAGAAGTACTACAGCGCCGCCTACCCTGCTCCCGCCAGCTGGCTTGAGCAGCTGCTGGACAGCCAGAGCCAAAAGAAGTCATACCTCGACGGCGAACTGCGCGAGGTACTGGGCGAGCTGTACCAGCCGTTCGTAGAGCTGCGCCGCGACATGCAGAGCAGCCGTCTGCAGGCTAAGCTGCCCTATCGCTTAGAAGTAAAGTAAAGACAACGTCAAATTGTCATAACGTCATAACGTCAACAACAACAGATGGAGGGCGATTTCATCAAGATTAACGAGTGGCTCACACCCCTAAGCTGGCTTTACGGTTTAGGGGTGAAGCTGCGTAATTTCCTGTTCGACACAGGCATACGCAAGAGCCAGAAGTTCAAGACGCCCGTCATATCCATAGGCAACATCACTGTCGGCGGCACAGGCAAGACACCCCACGTGGAGTATCTCGTCCGGCTGTTGCAGGACCATCTGCGCGTTGCCGTGCTGAGTCGCGGTTATAAGCGCAAGAGCAGCGGTTTCGTCATGGCTGGCGACTCGACGACGATGAGCGACATCGGCGACGAGCCGTTCCAGATGAAACAGAAGTTCCCGAAGGTGACGATTGCCGTCGACAGGAACCGCGTTCACGGCATCAACTGCCTCACCGACAACGACAGCAAGAAGAGCGACATCGACGTAGTGCTGCTTGACGATGCCTTCCAGCATCGTCAGGTGAAGCCGGGCATCAATATCCTGCTGGTCGACTACCACCGACTCATCATCTACGACAAGCTGCTGCCGGCAGGCCGTCTGCGCGAACCGTTGAAGGGCAAGGACCGTGCCGACATCGTCATCGTCACCAAGTGTCCCAAGGACCTGAAGCCAATGGAGTATCGTGTCATCACCAAGGCGATGAACCTGTACCCCTACCAGCAGCTCTACTTCTCGACACTCGACTACGAGGAGCTGCAGCCCGTCTTCAAAGATACTAAGGAATTGAAGTATAAAAAGGATTTGAAGACTCAAAACATCCTCCTGCTCACAGGCATCGCCTCTCCCCGACAGATGAACGAGGACCTGAAGCCAATCGTGAAAAGCATTACGCCTCTGACCTTCAGCGACCACCACTCTTTCAGTCCAAACGACGTAGAGTTGTTGAACGCGACATTTGTAGAGATGCCTTCGCCTAAGTGCATCATCACCACCGAGAAGGATGCCGCACGCCTGCAGACGACAGAGGGCATGAGCGACGAGGTGCGCAAGAACCTCTACAAACTGCCCGTGCGAATCAGCATCATACAGAATCAGGAAGAAGCTTTCAACCAGCATATCATGAGCTACGTGCTGAAGAAGAGTCGCCGTACGCTCACACACAAGAAGAGCAATACACAGAAGCACGGGCAGAAGCAAGTGCAGAAACCGCAGCAGAAGCAAGCCGCTGCCTTCAAGGACGCCAACCGCCCGCAGACCATCAAGTTCAATTAACAACAAGACCACTAACGACATCACTATGGAGATTTCTAAACTCGGCGAGTTCGGACTTATCGACCGCCTCACGAAAGGCATACAACCCAAGAACGAGTCAACACGATACGGCGTCGGCGACGACTGTGCTGTCCTCTCCTACCCCGGCAGCGAGGTGCTCATCACTACCGACCTGCTGATGGAAGGCGTACACTTCGACTTGACATACATCGACCTGAAGCATCTGGGTTACAAGTCGGCGATGGTTAACATCAGCGACATCTTCGCCATGAACGGCACGCCACGCCAGATGACCGTCTCGCTGGCACTGAGCAAGCGTTTCAGCGTCGAGGACATCGAAGAGCTCTATGCAGGCATTCGGCTGGCCTGCGAGAAATGGAACGTCGACATCGTCGGCGGCGACACCACATCTTCTTATACAGGACTGGCCATTAGCATCACCTGCATCGGCGAGGCTGCCAAGGAGGACATCGTCTATCGCAACGGCGCCCGCGACACCGATCTCGTCTGCGTCAGCGGCGACCTCGGCGCAGCCTACATGGGCCTGCAACTGCTGGAGCGCGAGAAGAGCGTCTACTACGCACAGGTGGAGGAAGCCAAGAAGAAAGGTGACAAGCGCGCACTTGAGGAACTGGCCCATTTCAGTCCCGACTTCGCCGGCAAGGAGTACTTGCTGCAGCGACAGTTGCAGGCGGAGGCCCGTGGCGACATTATCCAAAAGCTTCGTGAGGCAGGTATCCGCCCCACAGCCATGATGGACGTCAGCGACGGACTCAGCAGCGAACTCATGCACATCTGCAAGCAGTCAGGTGTCGGCTGCCGCATCTTCGAGAAGAATCTGCCCATCGACTATCAGACTGCCGTCATGGCCGAGGAAATGAACATGAACGTGACCACCTGCGCCCTGAACGGCGGCGAAGATTACGAACTTGTCTTCACCGTCCCCATCGGCGACCACGAGAAAATCGAGGCCTTAGACGACGTACATCTCATCGGTCATATCACCGACCAGAAATACGGTCATATCCTCGTAACCCGTGATAATCAGGAGTTTGAGCTCAAAGCACAGGGTTGGAACCCGCTGGAGAGTTAAGAGTTAAGGGTTAAGAGTTCAGAATTTACACTTCGCAATTAAGAATTAAGAATTAAATTTTTTCTAAAAAAAGTCGCAGAAAAGTTTGGTGGAACGGAAAAAAGTTCGTACCTTTGCACCCGCAAACGAAAGGAATGCAGTGAACAAGAACATGGTGCCTTAGCTCAGTTGGTAGAGCATCGGACTGAAAATCCGTGTGTCCCCGGTTCGATTCCTGGAGGTACCACTCCTCCTTTCATTATGAATCCCGTGAAAGTCTTACGACCGTAGCGGGATTTTTTCATTAAGGAACTATAAACAAACACAATAGCTCATGAGAAAAACCACGCTAACCGCCATGCTTTTGGCCGCCACCGCTATGATGGCTCAGACACCGACGTTCACCACCTCGGCCAAGGACGAGATAGCCGCCAACCACTATCTGGCCGGCAGCAACTATCTGGACTACGACCGCCAGTTGCCTACAGAGCAGCTGACGCCGGCTCCCAAGGGCTACGAGCCTTACTACCTGAGCCACTACGGCCGCCATGGTTCACGATGGCTCATCGGCGAGGGCGACTACCGCCACCCGTTGACCATCCTGCGCGAGGCCCGCGATGAGGGTAAGCTCACTGCCACCGGCCTGGAGACGCTGAAGAAGTTGGAGGATTTCTACCCCACTACCGTCAAGCGCCTGGGCGACCTGACGACCGTCGGCGAGCGCCAGCACCACGGCATCGGACGCCGCATGGCCGAACACTTCCCCGAGATATTCAAGACGAAGAACCTGCCCGTCGACGCCCGTTCGACGGTGGTCATACGCTGCATCCTGTCGATGGTGGCCGAGTGCGAGGAGCTCATGGCAGCCAATCCCACGGCACGCATCCACAACGATGTCAGCGAGTCACTTCAGTACTATCTGAACCAGCCGTGGGAGGGCCGCGTACGTGACCTGGGGCGCCGCACCGGCGACAAGGAGACGCGCGACGCCAAGCTGCGCTACACCCACCCCGAGCGTCTGATGAAGCTGCTGTTCAACGACGAGCAGTACGTATATAATAATGTACGCGCAGGCGAGCTCATGCAGCAGCTCTTCGAAGTGGCTGCCAACATGCAGAGCCACGATACCGACATCGAGCTGCTGTCGCTCTTCACCGACGACGAGCTGTACGACCAGTGGCGCATCCGCAACGTGGGCTGGTACCTCGACTACGCTGCAGCACCGCAGTCGGGCGGCATCATGCCATTCAGTCAGCTGAACCTGCTGAAGAACATCATCGAGACGGCCGACACCGTCACCCAGACACAGGCCACGCTGCGCTTCGGCCACGAGGTGTGCGTTATGCCGCTGGCCTGCCTGCTGGAGCTCGACAACTGTGGCGCACAGGTCGAGAATCTCGACACGCTGGACCGCGTGTGGCGCAACTACCGCATTTTCCCCATGGGCTGTAACATCCAGCTCGTGTTCTACCGTCCGAAGAAGGGGAAGAGCGGCGACATCCTCGTGAAGGCGCTGCTCAACGAGCGCGAGACCACGCTGCCCGTCACACCTGTCCAGTGGCCCTACTACCGCTGGGCCGACCTGCGCCAATACTACCTCGACAAGATTGCCAAGTTCGAGAAACAACATTAAACAGTAAATCAGTCAATCGTCAAATCACAAATAACTATGGGTATCATTATTGGAATCGACGTGGGCATATCGACCACGAAGATTGTGGGACTGAAAGACGGCCACATCACCTCCCCCACCCGTATCACAGCAGCCGACCCCATCACGTCGCTCTACGGTGCCTTCGGCAAGTATCTGCACGACAACGACATCGCCCTGCAGGACGTTGAGCAGGTCATGCTCACCGGTGTTGGCTCGGCCTACATCAAGGGCTCTGTCTACGGACTGCCCACACGCAAGGTCGAGGAGTTCCTGGCCGACGGCTTAGGCGCCCGCTACGAGTCGAAGCTCGACCACACCATCGTCGTGTCGATGGGCACGGGTACCAGCTTTGTACTCTGCGACGGCAACGACATGCGCCACATTGGCGGTATCGGCGTTGGCGGCGGCACGCTCGCCGGCCTGTCGCGTATCATGCTGAACACCAGCGACATCAAGGCCGTCTCGGCAATGGCCGAACAGGGCGACATTAAGAAGGTGCACCTGCTCATCGGCGACATCTCCGCCGAGCCCCTGCCCGGACTGCCCATGGATGCCACCGCCAGTATCTTTGCCAAGGCCCAGAACGATGCGCCGAAGGAGGACATCGCCGCCGGCATCATCTCCATGGTGCTGCAGACCATCGGCTCTGCCGCTTGGCTGTCGAGCCGCGGCAGCGACATCCGCGACTTCGTACTCATCGGCAACTTGACACTCCTGCCACAGTGCAGGGACGTCTTCCCCCCGTTGGAGCAGCTCTACGACATCCGCTTCCACATACCGAAGTATTCGCAGTATTGCACCGCCATTGGTGCTGCACTCAGCTACAAGAAATAGATAGAGATTTTGATAATCGCAAAGATTTCTGGAGAAATTCGCATATCAACCTCACATACACCCATAACCGTACTGAAACGCTGATAAATAAAGGGAATAAGAGACGGGAGGAGTCTTAACGACTCCTCCCGTTAACGTCCCGTCAACCTACAGCACCAGATTCTTATGTTATACAATTGATATGGAGCCGTACAATTCATCATTAGTAAGCAATTCCAAATCCCAAAGACAATCTATGCCTGCCCATGAAATCGCTCAATTTTGTTGGAATCGCAAAACGATATTGATATGTCAGGCGGAGGGCAATGAACTTATACTTCAAATCTAAGCCCACTACAGGTGAGACTGCAAAGGCCAAATTTGTCTTTTTCCATGCACTCTCCATTCCATCAGGAATCTCATCTATGGGAAGATCTGTATCATTACCCATAAACCGGGAATCGAGCAAATCGCTCTCTCCATAACCAAAAGTCGGATATTTTTGATGTAAATAGGTGCCGTGATATAACTTAAACGTAGCTCCTGGACCATAATGAACCCATACATATTTGAATAACTTTTTTGTCAATCCAAAAGCAAGGTTGTTTTCAGAAAAATTTAAATCGCCGTATCTGCAATTAGAGCGAAGTTCGTTAAATGTCATCAGATTTAAATCAAGCTGAATAAAGTTGCCATTTCTGTACTCTGTCAATGAACTGTAGGCAAATCCGATAGGTACATCTTTGCGATATTCATATGTTAGGACTCCCATATATTCAGAACGTCTTTTCTCCTTTTTGTCCATGGTTTGGTATTCTGAAGAAATCTTCTCAAGAAATTTCATCCCGTCTTCACAAAGCTTGTCTCTATTATAAACATCATCTATATCTTTGGCTTTTGATATATATTCTTGAAGGATATTGATTGCTCCTTTGTATTGTTTTTCGCTATAAAAGGATTTCGCTCTCTCATAGAGGATGTTACACTCGTATATTAAAAAATCCCGACAAGTTTTATATCTCCTTTTAACGAACGAGTCCGATTGATTCAAATGATACAATTGGGCATAGTTTCCCATAGCATTTTTGTAATCATTTCTATCAAAAGCGGCGTCCCCATCTTTGCGGAATTTAACAAGCATGTTTACATAACGAATGTTTTCTGCATTCTCAATACTATCCTTGTCAAAACATTCATTACCTTGCCTTAGATGTTCAAGAGCTTCTGTATAGTTTCCCTTCTTTATTTCTTCTAAAGCCATGTCACGATGTTCAGGATAGCAGCTCTCAACAACAAAATTAAAAGGTCTATTTATCCTAAAAGACTTTACCAATTTTGCTCCAATATCTGATTTTATTGTGACAGATCCCATTCCTGGCGAAGAAATGGCTAACATAACACGATTCTGTTTCTTTGCAGAAAAAATGAAATGATAGACATAATCATCGGCATCAGATAATTCTGTTTTGTTCGGGATGAGTTTAGACTCTTTGAAAGTTTTATCACTCTCAAATAAGAAAAAATCCAAGGGTGTTGATTTATGACATCGAATCAAAAATAATGCTGAGTCACCAGCATTCGGAAAAACATCGTTTGGATGAGAGATGTCTTCTACAGCTAAATAGGTTTGTGCCGAACTATAGTTCAGCACAAAACCTTCAATCATCAAAAATAACAGCCATCCTTTCATTTAAATAATTATTTATCCATGTTATCTAGAATGCAATGCCGATGCCTGCAGATAAGCGATGAGCACCAACAAAGTCATTCAGTTGTTTTTCTAATGTCCAGCGATATTGGTAAGTAAACCGGAGAGCAAAAAAGCTATATTTTACTGTCACGCCAATAACAGGCGATATTGCAGAGGCCAAATTGGCTTTTGTCCAACCATCTTCGTATTGTTCAGGAGGCTCTTCTCTGTTTTCCGCAGTTTTTAGAATTACCTCGTCACCCATTTTTGTCTGATCAAGAAGTTTCCATTCATCCTGACCGTATCCAACCTTTGGAAACTTCTTCTTCATATACTTTCCATAGTACATTTTTACCGTAAAACCAGGACCGAAGTGAATCCACACAGGGGAAGCAATCTTAACTGTCCAACCAAATGACAGATTCAGCTCTGGGAATTTTACGTCGCCATACTTACAATCAGAACGAGCTGCGTCAAATATGGTTCCATTGAAATCCATCTGGAAAAATCCGCCAGCTTTATGCATGTTGTATTTTCCATAAGAAAAGCCAAAAGGAACGTCTTTGCGATATTCATATGAGAGGACACGAGCATGATCCTTTTTTGCTCTCATGTTTGTTGATATGGAATTTAATCGTTCAATAGCAAGAGGAGCATTGCGACACTCTTTTTCTACAATCTTTTCATAGAGTTCTTTTGCCTTTTCAAATTCCTTTTCTCCAAAGTAAGATTCGGCTTTTGCAAAGAGACTCACACATTCCTCTGTGAAATTCTGTATACAGATAGCACTGCGATTAGAGGCATATGTATCATACGAATTAAGAGATAAAACCTTTAGATAATACTCACGTGCGTTAACATAATCTAATAATTTGAAAGCATCGTCTCCTTTTTGACGTAAAATGATGAGTGAATCAACAAGTGCGATGTTTTCTTCATTTTCTGTTTTGTTACAATCAGAGCACTCACGTGCCACAATGAACTGGTTTCGAGCCTCGTTATAATTACTTTTCTTAATCTCCTCAATTCCTTTGTTTCGGTGTTCTCGATAGCAGCCAGCATCAACCAATGCGTTGGGGTCAACAACTTGGAAGGTCAACAACTGCTTGGGCTGAAGCTCCAACTCAAGATTCACAGAATAGAATCCGCGAGAAGAAATTGTCAATTCACGTCCACGATATCGTTTGCCTGTTGGGAAAGTTATATAATACAAGCTATCAGTACCTTGGAGTTCTTTTCGAAATACGTCAACACTTTTGTCCATTGTTGAAGAAAAAGTAAGGGGAATTGACTCATGGCAGCGGATGATGATTGCGGCCTCGTCCTTTTCACTAGAATAAACATCATTGCTCTTCGAGATATCTTTTACCTCGAGAATGTTTTGAGCAATTGTTATGCCTCCAATAAGGAAGAAACATAATAAAAGAATACCCTTTTTCATAATAATACGATTAACATTTGTAACTAATTCATTTATCTAACAATACGAAAAGAACCGAGATGATAGACATCATTCTTGTTTGTGACAACCTGGCCTTGCTTGTTTTTATAGGGTTGCCACGTACGTACCTGTATCAGAGGATTATCTGCATCACGAAAATCAATCATCAAGAACAAATATCCTTCATCGTGGTAGCGATCTGTATGCCAATACTGCTTGAGTGTAACACCATAAATATCATCATACTTCGGATGCTGTACTACATCAACATCCTCAAACTTCACGTTAACGTATTTGGTGGTTTTAAAAACCCTTGCAAGATTCTCCAAATATTCCTGCTTAGTCTGTTTAATGTATACGACCTTGCTGTTCCTCAAGGTCATACGATCTATATCAGAATTGGGCTTCTCACTAATGACCTTACCTGTAATGATAAGAGCCTTGTCGCTATAGACGCTGGTTAGTAACTTTATATCCTTACGGTTATAAGCCGTTCTAAAATTTTCGACAAAATCAATTATTATCTGACGACGAGCATAATCAATGTCTGAGGACTTTTCTTCCATAATCTGGTCATAACGATGCATCTCAATAGCAATGGCTATATCACAGATTTTACCTGCAGGCGTGAAATCTATTGTAAGTTCCTGACGCCTTTCTTCCGCATCAGCTTCTACCATATCAACTGGGATTCCTCTCACTTGAAACCCGCGAGGTGTTTTCAAGCATTTGCTCATGATATTGACAGGTGGAACTGTCATTGCACTACTTTTCCAAATGAGATCAATTTCCTTGTTGGCTTCTGAGGTAACGCATTCTCTACTTAGTTTCACATTTTTATTTCTTTGACTAGCTGCCATATTCATGGCTACAAATAGATGATTCACATTTGCTTCCATTACAGACTTCATACCTTCATCTGTAATTCCCTCAATAATTTTAAATGAACCGCCACCATACGAGAAAGCTGTTGAAGCAAATGTCAACAACACCAATATGATGTTTTTTTTGATAAGTATTTTTTTCATAACCATAATCGTTTATTTCTTATTGTCTTTTTTCGCGAAAAATATCATTAATGTTTCCCTGTGGGATATTAGTGTAGAAATCCGCACATAAGATACTTGAGGCATCAAACAAGTCTTTGGTATGAGCCTTCAGCTCTAGCATATGTATGAAATTTAATCTTTGTTGATGGAATACCAGAATTGCTCGTATGTCATGCTCGTCAATATAAGTTACACTACAATAAAGACTCGTATTACGTGCAAGTAGATCAAACAGGTGTTGCATAGGCATAATAATACGAGGCTTTTTTCCACCATACTGGTGATGACGTAATTCCAAATAATGTTTATTGTCTGTAATACGATTAAGCATGAGGTTTACCATTGTCTCCATCGGGTAGCGTCTGTCGTTAATTGGGGTCCATTTGCCATTTATTTTTCTTACATAGAAATCAGAACGTAAGGTTTTTATTTGAAAAGAATCGCCACAGACGATGTAAATCCCCTCCTCTGCAGTCTCTACAAGTTGGCTATTGAGAATATCAAGATGCGGATGCCAATTTTCTGTCTGTTTCTCAGAAATCAGCATCTCATATATTATTCGGTCTGCCTCCGCTTTGTCTGTTTGAGCCTTATTTGTTGTGGTCAACGTCAAAAGAAAGGAAAAAAGAAATAGCCTAATCATTATTGTACATGATAAAAGGTTCTATACATACCTAATCTGACCGTAGCTCCTTTCCTGTAACTAATAGGATTCATGAGAACACTAAAGTCCACAGGTTCTTGAGTTGCAATGAGAATAAAAGTCTCTTTCATAGGATTGGCAGAGAAAATAAACGGCTCGGATTTGAAGGACACTGTACTCATTGGAGGAACCAACAGATGAGCACAAGATGCCGCCTCGTCAACAGGTAAAACAAGATACTTTTTCCCTTCTTCGTCAATATCGAGGACGTTAACATAAAGAGCATTCTCCGTATCGTTATGTACACGCACATAACAACCAGTGTTCCCTTTTACATGCTTGTTAAGAGGAAACCCTGTGTCACATGATACCAGTTCAAAAGAAACATCCATATCTGATACAAGTTCCGTGTTTGATAAACATAGTTGCTGTTCAATCGTTACTCCAGACTCTGAAGGGAGAGTTTCTGCAATTCTGCTCAACAACATAGAATCATTGGTCGCAGAACGATAAGAAGTTGCTGTTACTTGCATATAAGAATCGGGATGACTCATTTTCTGGCTTTCAACAGAAAAGAGTTGTTTAATCAAAAAACTCATATACTGTTTAGATACACTTTTCGACTTGTTCCTTTTCGTCTCAATAAGCTGAGACAGAGAAAAAGTTCCTTCAGCAGAAAAGGAGTGAATTTTATTGTTTTTTTCATCAAGCAATGTTATAGCACTCTCTGCACCAATATAAATTGTGGTCTTTGAATCCAAAAGTGTTTTAGCACAAAGAGGAGTCGACTTCTTTCCATCAATCACTCTTGCATTACCTATCACAGAGTAGACTGTGTAATTCTGTGCCTGAAGAACCAATGAAATCATCAGCATCAGTACTGTGGATAATAATTTATTCTTCATATGTAAAAAGATTAAAGTGTTCCATGCCATTTGGGTTTATAAAAATGGGGGTTTGTTTGAAATTGGTCAGACGTCGCACTTCCTTATATAAGTACATCTCTAACTCCTGAGTGGAAAGTCCTTCGGAAAACTGCTGTCTGGCACCACCATTGAAAGCGGCAATAAGGGCTTTCGTGAATGCACCGTTCCCCCAAGTAGGATCCTCTTTTGATTTTGTGTCACTTGCACTTGAAGCATATAGCATCATCCCGTTTTTTGTACGTCGAAGTTGTTCTACAAAATGCGTTGTAGCGGCTGAACGATTTCCCTCAAATAATGCCGCAGAATAGCATGCGTCGGCAAAGACAATGAGTTTGCAATTTATGTCATCAGCCATTGTCTTATAATCCCTAGCACTGAAACAATTGTATAATTTATCCGTCGTACCACCATACGGCATAAAATAGAAACGATCTTTTTCATCACGATAACCATGACCTGCATAATAAAAAATACAGAGGTCATTCGGGGTCGTTTCTTGTTGCAACCATTCCATGGCTTCAAATATATCTTCGCGTTTTGCGTCTTCGTCTATAAGTAGTTTGACCTGTACATCAATAAAAGGTAATCCTTTTTTCTTAACTAATGTTTCTGCAAAATCACGAGCATCCTTTGTACTCAGTCTAAGAGAAGGTAACTTTTCGTCATGATACTTAGCAACTCCAATTACAACACAAAAAAGACGAGGCAGATTTCCTTGTGCAATATTTTCGCGAATCAGACGAATCGACACAGGTTCGCTATTGCCAACTTTATTCTGAGCATAGAGCGTAACGACACAGTCACGATTTGGTACGTCAACCTCAATCGTGTTGGCTTGCCTTACAGCACGATTTTTATCCCAATCAATCTTTACTGCATCAACCATCGCATAGACGTTCGTGGAATCTTCAAGTCCGTCTGCGAGCAATTGGTATTTAATTTTGACCTGATCCGTATGAAAGAAAGACTGGTCTCGAGGATAGAGTATTTTTAGAATTGGAGCTTTCTTCTGTATAGTTGTGGAGGCAATTTCCTTTTTGTTATCTCGTTCGTGAATGTCCCCGTCAAGCTGAATGTCGAAAGAAGGTAAATCAGAAGACTCAGCCATTTCTTTCCAACGTTTACTCTCCGCTATATCTTGTTCTACTAGAACTCCATTCTCATAACATTCAGAAAGGGTTAACTGAGCCTGAGGAAACCCCTTATTTGCAGAAAACATTAGCCACTTCAAGGCTTTTTCATAATCGCAAGGCACGCCTTGTCCATTCATATAGCAGAATGCCAGATTGTATGCAGCTTTGGGGTGTCCCATGTTGGCCGCCTTCTTAAACCACATAGCAGCTGTCGGATAGCTCTGGGTAATGCCCTCGCCATGATATAGAGCATATCCCAAATTGAACATTGCCTCAACTTCATTCTTCTCTGCGGCTTTAAAATAATATGACACAGCAGCTTCATAGCGACCTGCCTCATAATAGGCATTCGCTTTTATTAGGTATTCTTTTCCTTCATTATCTGCCACTATTGGCAATGATGCGAAAATACATATCGACAGCAATAGAATTCTAGTAACTCCCATATCGACTATCGTTTAATATAAAGAGACTTGTTCAAAATTTTCCATTTCATTTTTTCATGCAACCATCTGACAATGCCAATATACATTTCACGGATGTCCTCCGCCATTGCAAGTCCTGTAAGCGGTATTAACAGATTTATATGGTAACTATACCTCGCATATATCTCGAATGAAATCCAGATGAGAATAGCAACCAATGTAAAATTGAATATCTTCGCTAATATTCCATAGACTATAGGATGGCGCTTTTCTATCAAATACCCAATGCATGCAGCAAACCACCATACCAATATCCCTATTAGCAGGTTACCTATCGTTCCCAATTCTTTTACCTCTCCACCTTTTAGATATGTACGAATCGAATAGGCGATTACTTTAACACCAGCCATTTTCCCTAATGGTGTAAAATGCATGTCGGCTTCTTCATGGAGTGACCCTAGGACAACAAGTTTATCTTTTATCTTATCCGACTCCTTTAAAATGTCACAACTATTAATGACATTAAAATCAATATCCCCATACAATATTTGACGTTCTTCGATTTCTTGTCTCTGGAGTTTTTTCTCTTGGTATAGACAAGCAGCAGTATAAGGAAGTGAGAAGACTATACTATCGTTCGTTTTTTGAGAAAGAGTTGTATGACGAGTGTACCCACCCATTCTTATTTGACTATAGTTACTGTATCCCCACAGAATATTCTTATTATCCAAACCATAGAAGAAAGAGTAAAGACAATTTCGGAAGGAAGAAGATTCTTTATCATAATCTCGCAGTTTACATGATAGAACCTGCTTGCATTCATCTGTCTCTAATGATGTAATTAGTGATACGTCGTCAATTGTATCAAAACTTGGGTGTTCAAATATCAAATCTACACACAAAACTTTGGGCTTACAACTCTTAATATCTGTTATAACCTGTGCGATTTCATCTCTTGTGGACAAATTTGTCATATCAACAATAACGATGTCCGCATCATGTGGAGGCTCTTCGGAATGCGTTATCTCATAATATATATCAGTCATGTAAAAGTCTTCAAATGCAGCCTTTATAGGATCAAAAATTCCTATTTTTTCAGACACAAAATAAAGAAGCCATCCTAACAGAATGATTGACATACATACTCCGATATGATCCAGGCAAAAAGGCTTTGCGGTTTTTATCTGGTCGGAACACCAATGGATAATCTTCTTAAACATAGTATTGCCATTCTATGTCTGCCTCCTGCTCCCGAATTCAGCTAGTTAACAAATTGTCATTAGGTTAATGGATAGAAAAAAGGCATGGGAGTTCCTACTTTCGCCCATCCCTGTTGTCTGGACTTCTCTTTACCCCTTCCCAAGGATAAGCAAGCCAGCCCACGCCAAGTGATTATATAAAACTACAACCACAGATATGGCTATAGCACGGATATAATCAACCCACGCAGACGCCTACCGTTGCATTACCTCTGTGGAAAGTTTCAAAGTTGCGAAGTTTGAGAACACAGAATGATAACGTTCGTAAACGCCTTTCCGAGACCAGCCCTACAAATGGCCTAGTGGTCTCTTTCCATCAATGTTTGACTATCGTCGAACTCTGTCGCGACTCGGCCAACCATGCAAGCATGATGACTCTCGCTGCTCCATCGTTTCACCCGCCCTGCCGCAAGCAGCTGGCTTAGTCAGGGGCAAAGATAGGAAATAAAATTGAAACTTCCAAATAATTTGAGAAAAAAGAGAGTCAAGGACGGCCAAGGACGGAAGAAGTCGGCCAACGAGCGCCTTCTAATGCCTTTAACGTCCTTCTAACGCCTTCTAGTGCCCGGAACGGAAAGTGACGGAACGGGAGGTGGTAACTTTGCATCGTGAAAAAGCTGAGCGAAGCGATGCAAAAGAGAGGGTGACGGATTCCGGAAAAAGGAGCATGACTTTTCAGAAATACTCAACGAGTTTAGGAAAAATACTCCATGAGTTTTGTGAAATACTCCATGACTTTTGCGAAATACTCCATGAGTATTTTCAAAAACTCGTGCCCTATTGGAAAAAAGACGATGCTGCACAAGAATAAGGTTTTATTGAGATGTAACCTCACATACACCTATGACACCCTTGAAATACCGATGCACAAAGGACTTGAGGCACGGGAGGTCTGCCAGGGACTCCTCCCGTCAACCTCACCAAACATATCATTAACATATCAATCTAAGCAACATGAACGAACAAATGATTGTGAATGGCGAGGCCGTTCAGGCCTCAACCGAGGGGATGCTCGCATGTGAGTCGTTCCTTCACGAGAATTACCTCTTCCGTCGCAATGTGCTGAACGGAAAGGTAGAGTTTGTAACCCTGTCGCCCGATGGCAAGCCCTCGGGCGACTACCGTCCGCTGACGACACAGGCGCTGAACAGCATCATCCTGCGTGCTAAGCGCGAGGAGGTTGCTGAACAGGGAAATCCAAAGGGTGACATTCAGGAGATTGTGCACTCCGAGGAAGTGCCCCAGTACAACCCCGTTCAGGCGTTCCTCGACGGTCTGCCCCAGTGGGACGGACAGAACCATGTGGCACGGCTCTTCAGTCGTCTGCCAGGTGTCAGCTCTGAGCAGTTGGCTTTCCTCGCCGTCTGGCTCCGCTCGACGGTAGCCCACTGGCTGCAGATGGACACGCTGCACGGCAACGAGTGCGTGCCCACGCTGATTGGTGCCCAAGGCTGTGGCAAGACCACCTTCCTGCGCCGTCTGCTGCCCCAGCCGTTGCGCCAGTACTATCTGGACCATCTGAACCTGTCGAACAAGTTCGACAAGGAGATGGCGCTGACCAACAACCTGTTGGTGAACCTCGACGAGCTCGACGCCATCCGTCCCAGCCAGCATGCGGCACTGAAGCAGACGCTGTCGAAGAGCAAGGTCAACGGTCGTCCCATCTATGGTGCCTCGCAGGAGGACCGTCCTCGTTTCGCCTCGTTCGTGGCGACCACTAACAACCCCCATCCGCTGACCGATGCCACAGGCTCGCGTCGCTATATCTGCCTGACGATTCCTGAGGGGCAGTACATCGACAACGTGGGCGACATCGACTATGAGCAGCTCTATGCCCAGGTGCTCCACGAACTGCGCGAGCTGAAGGCCCCCTACTGGTTCAACAACGACGAGGTGGCGCGCATCCAGCAGATGAACCTAGGCTACATGGCGCAGAAGGACATTGGCGAGATGATTGAGGCCTGCTTCCGTAAGCCCAAGGAGGGCGAAATCGCCAAGACGCTGAGCGGTACTGAGATGCTGAAGCAGATGAAACTGCAGTACCCTACGCTGGAGATTACCCACAGCGCAAAGGTATTGCTGGGCAAGGCGATGAAGGAACTGGGCTATGAGCACACGGAGCACAGCCACGTGGCCTTCTACAAGGCCGTTCCGCTGAAAGCCGCGTGACAGTCTCCGCCACAGGACGGGAGGTTGACGGGACGTTAACGGGAGGAGTCACAGCGACTCCTCCCGTTTCTCTTTCCCTTTATTTATCGGCATTTCAAGGGCATCATGGGTGTATGTGAGGTCTTCTCTTCGAAAAGCTATTCAGACCGCACTTCTTCCCACATTAACACGGAACCATTGCGACGAGCGGGGTCAGGACCAGCGAAGTCCCATGAATAGGGACTGCCCGTGGTGGGGCTCTTGCCCAGGTACTTGTGGTTCTTCAGCGACAGCAGCATGAAGTCGTGGTCGAGGTAGTCCTGCCACAGGAACGTTGTGCGGTCGACATCATCAGCAGAAAGGATGGTTGCTCCGCCTGCAAAGGGTGCGTCGGAGGTGTAGAAGCGCACGTCGCCAGGCAGTCCGTCTCCATAGACCTTCAAGTAGCGACCGTCAGCGCATTGCAGGGCGACACGTCCTTGTCCGCGGTCGATCACTTTGAAGTTTGTCAGCTCGCTTTTGTCGCCAGCATGGGTATCGTGGAGCATACCGTGCTTCAGGGCGATGGCAGGACGGCCCGTCGCCTTGTTAATGATGCGGATGGTCTTGCCGTAAGGAATGTTTTGAGAGCGGTCGGCACAAGGCTCCTCGACCGTGAAATTGTCAAATTCGGCAAAGCCACCCTTCTTTCCTTTTATATTATACGCGAAGAGTGCGTGGCGTGAGCCCTGGAAGGTGATGAGCTGATAGGTCAGCGGCATCATGCGACCCAACGTTTCGAAGTTCACGCCGTCTGTGGAGTAGGCATACTGCATCTGGTTGTTGTCATAGTCGCCGATGCAGCGAAGCCAGATTTTTCCGTTGGCAGGAATGACTTGCAAAGTGATAGCAGGCGGTGTCGTGGTGGTGTCGTTGGTCAGCTGCTCAAAGGAGCGAAGCATGAGAGGCTGTCCCTCTATCTTCATAACGCCTATCCAAGAGCAGGGCACGTTGATATTGCCCAAACCGCAGACATCACCGTCCTTCATGCCCTTGGTATAGAGTTCGACGGTTGTGACGCTCTTCGGTCCAATAACGCGCTGCGTCAGCGTGTTGCGAGCCCACATCAGCTGCTCGGACGGCTGCGACTGGATGCGCAACTTTCCACCCTTCAGGCTCCACAGTTTGTCATCGGGATTGTGGTTCCACTGCCAGACAGGCTTCAGCGTCTTTCCGTTGAAGTCATCCGAGCGGTCGTAGGGGGCACGCATAGGCTGCGGCTCCTCGCCGATGCCGTAGCAGCCCAACTTTGTGTCGGGCTTGAACCACGTGCGGGGCGCACGACCCAGGTTGCCTTTCAGTCCCACCATCGGCCAGCCGTCTTCCCACGTCATCGGCATCAGACAAACGGTGCGGCCAATGGAGTGGAAATCCTGCATGAAGAGTGCCCACCACGTGCCGTCCTTAGCCTGCACGATACCGCCCTGATGGGCATTGTCGCAACCCGTAGCATCGGGACTGGCAGGGGCGACACCAAACTTCGTGCCGTCCTCGCCGATACGGTATTTCGTGCCACGAGGTACCGTCGTGCGGCCCACGCCGTGATAGCCGTAGGTCTCGTCGGCCTCGATGACGCGTGTCTCGTAAGGCCCCCAGATGCTCTTCGAGCGAGAGCAGACCGTGCGGCCGTTGGGCGAATAGTCGGTGGAGATGAGGTAGTACATACCGTCAATCTTATACATGTGGTGCCCTTCGCCGATGCCATTGCCTTCTGGGATAATCACGCGGTCGGAGCCCTCGACTGGTCCGCTCATGTCGGGCTTCAGCTCCGTGCAATGCACTTCGCCGTACTTGTGGATGGCATAGATCTTACCATCGTCGTCGAACAGCACACCAAGGTCGTAGATGTTACCCTGCATGTTGTGATGCGTCCAAGGGCCCTTGATATCTTTCGCTGTATAGCACTGCAGACCCTTACCGTTGATATTGGAAAACACATAGAACTGGCCGTTGGCGTAGCGGATGCAAGGCGCCCAGATGCCCTGACCGTAGATTTCCTGATGGTTCTTCAAAGCAAAACGGTCCTCAGGGAAGTCAAAGCGGTCGAAGCAGTACGAGGCAAATTCCCAGTTCACAAGATCCTTGGAGTGGAGTATAACCAAACCAGGAACAGTGTGCATCGTCGTGCCAGCAAGGTAATAGTCATCACCCACACGGATAACGTCAGGATCAGAAAACTCATCGTAGAACAACGGATTTGTGAATGTGCCGTTGCCATTGTCTGCCGTCCATGACTTCTCTTGTGCATGAGCGCCTATGGCAACCAGTACCATCCAAGCCGAGATTAGAATTTTTTTCATTTGTTTTTATTTTACATTAGTGTTTAAGTTTCGTTCCAGGAAGAAGCGGCGGGTAGCCGCAAAGAACGTGATTGCACCTACTGCATGGACGCAGGCCACAGTCCAGAAAGCGGAACTGTAACCAGCCAGCTCGCTGATGATGCCTCCAAGGAGGATACCCAGTCCCATGCCGATATCCCACGAGACAAGGATGGTGCTGTTGGCCGTGCCGCGCTGGCTGTTGGGCGCCACGCTGATGGTCATGTTCTGGAAAGCGGGCCACATGTGGCCGTTACCCAGTACTATCAACAACGCAGATGCATAATAGCCCACCATGTTTGGCATCAATATAAATAATGTATAGCCAACGAGTGAGATACAAATACCATAGGCGGCATTGTGGGTGACACGCCCATGACGTAAGGCCTTGCCCCCCTGAAGTCGCGACAGAATGAGTCCCACGGAGCATAACATGAAGTAAGTGCCCGTTCCACCGGTGATGCCCATCACCTCCTTGCCGTAGATGGCGAGATAATTGCTCAGTACGCCGAAGCAGAAGCCGAAGGCCACCATATTGAGCCCCAGCAGCCAGCCGCGCACGAGGAAGAAGCGATCCCAGGAAAGAGAAAAGTTCTGTCTTTCGCAATTCACCTTCCCCTTATCACATTTCACCGTTGCATCTACAGCCAACCCAGTAAACGCGACGATAAGCGCAAGCCAGAAGAGCAGTTCGAAGCTATGGGTGTAGCGATAAAGGAAGATGCCGACAGAGGGCGCAATAGCCATCGCCAGATTGTTGGACATGCCGTAGTAGCCTATACCTTCGGTACGTCGACTGGAGGGCAACACGTCGATGGCAACGGTAGAGTTGGCCACGGTGAGGGCGCCAAAGGGACCGCCATGCAGCGTGCGGACGATGGTGAACAGCAATAGTGTGGAGGCCGCCAGATAACCAGCGAAGAAGATGGCGAAGGCTGTGTAGCAGACCAGCAGCACGGTCTTTCGTGGAAAGGCATCGACAACAAAGCCGCTGAACGGGCGAAACAGCAGCGCCGTCAGCGTATAGCCCGACAGCACCAGGCCGATGACGTCCTTTGTCGCACCAAAGTGCTCGCTGAGATAGAGCGGCAACAGCGGCGTGAGGACATAGAAGGCAAAGAACAGCGCAAAATTCGCCGTCATTACCTTGCAATAATTCGCGTTCCAGAGTCGATCCTGTGCCATAATGTGTGCAAAATTACGAATTAACGGGAGCAAAACAAAGGAATACCTTCTTTTTTTTGCCGAAACCGAAAAAAAATAGTAAATTT
>Ga0265298_10001931_pt1 | contig 30015 bp, 16 predicted proteins | sample AusTroGonzalo_MG_3_FD_193486 | JGI IMG/M metagenome (GOLD analysis project Ga0265298, IMG submission 193486) | Bovine rumen microbial communities from tropical cattle in Woodstock, Queensland, Australia - Gonzalo_01 | ecosystem: Host-associated > Mammals > Digestive system > Stomach > Rumen ...
ATGTCCTTCGGCTTCATCGCCGGGATGATACCAGTCACGATGGTCGTAAGCCGCTTCCCTGGTGATACGGCCGTTTTTCAGCGAGATGTTTCTGCTTTCGGGAATGACCGTGCCGTCTTCATACGGTGCATAGAACCGGACTCCGAGCGATTCCAGCAGGGCGCTGACGGCATGGAACGGGCCGATGTCGTCGTTGGCGAAGATCCCGACCGACTTCCGGAATTTTCCCCCGCCGTGGTCGAAACAGTGCAGCCCGTATTTCCCGCCGACGTATTTCCAGTATTCCTGTAGATTTTTAGGGGTGTATTTCAGCGGCGGGTAGATGGTGGACGGACCGGAAAGCACCGCATAGTCGTCCTTGACCAGAATATCATATCCGGAACTTTTGAACGCGGGCAGACGGTAGCCGAGTTTTTTCGTGAACTCGTTTTCGCCGACGAACAGCCGGTTTCTGAATTTGCCGGTAGGGGCGGGAACGATCTCCAGTTTCGCACCGGAGATCTTTTCCAGGAAATGCTGCAGGTCCTGCGCGGCAAGTTTCACTCCCTGCGGAGTCCTGGCGTCCAGAACGATCTCCGCACACGGCTTGCCGTCTTTCACAACGTCCAGCGCGGACGCGGACAGACAGAACAATGCGGCGAAGAGAAGAAGGATCGGTCTTTTCATTTTCATTCCCCCTGCTGGTTCAGATTTCCGATTTTCCGGCGGACAGTCTTCTGCATCACGGCATTTTTGCCGGCACAGGACAGCGCCTGCTCATAAAACTTTCCGGCCGCCGTCCGGTCGCCTTGCGCCAGAGCCAGATCGCCCTTCAGAACCAGATAACGGAAATCCCAGACACCCGGTTTCTTGCCGGACGTTTTCGGGAAAGCGGCCAGCACGGCGGCGGCTTCGTCGAGACGCTTCTGTCCGATCAGCACTTCCGCCCGAATCCCCGCAGGGCGGAGGAACATATAGGACTGTGCGAATTTGCGTGACCAGGGTTCCAGTATTTTTTCAGTGACCTTCAATACCTGATCTGGCTTTTTTGCGGCGGCGGCAAAGGTGGCGGCATCCATCATCACCAGCATGCGCAGTTCCGTATCCGAACCGGCGAGTCCGTCCGCGGTCTGCAGTTCCTCCAGGGCCCGGTCATATTGTCTGATGCTGCCGAAAGCACGTCCGCGCAGATACCAGCCGATACAGGCATATTCTTCCGGCCAGGCGTTCAGGTCCTCGTTCCCGAACTGCCGCACGATTCCCCGGGAATCGCCGTTGTCGGACAGGATGTTCATGACGGCATACGCTTTGATTTTCGGGTCTTTCAGCTGATCGGCAGTTTCCAGCGCTTCCGATTTCCTTTTGAGTTTTCCCAGACAGATCGACTGATAAAGCAGCGCGGCGGTCTGCTGTTTTTCACTGCAGTTCAGCGAACGCACTTTTCCGAAAGTCTCAGCGGCGTCCTTGTATTTGCGCTTGCTCATCAACTGAAACGCTTTGTCCAGCTCCACGATGGGCTCCTGTGCAAAAAGCACGCAGGACAAGGAAAGTATCATGACTGACAATACTGTTTTCATCTGCGGCAACCCTTCCTGTTTTGAATTATCGGACGATCAGATTCCTTTTCAGTTCCTGCGTCAGCTCGCCGTCATTGTCTTCGGACAGGACGTGGACGATGAATTTTTCCGCGGCTTCGATCCCGGAACAGCGTTCCGGCGGGGGGAAGCCTTTACGGCAGATCTTTTCCGCGAAAATTCCCGCGGACTGGCAGCGATGGACCGCCAGTGCGCCGATTTTCTGATCCATCCATTCGCCGGAAATGTCGATGAAGGTGTCTTCCCTGCTGTAACTGGCCGCCGCTTCGGCGCTGTGGCGTCCGGCGGAGAGCAGCAGCGAACCAGCATAGCCCTGTTCGCAGGCTTTCCGGAAAGCCCGGATCGCCAGCCAGGCGGTGCAGGTGTGTTCCGGATTCGGATCGACTCCGGCATGCGTGAAGATGACTTCCGGATTCCGTTCCAGGATCAGCGCCGCCAGACGTCCGACCGTTTCCGGGTCTTCGGCTCCGGTCAGGACGCTGGGGCGGCCGGGCTGCGTTCCTGCGGGTTGCGGATTGCCGTAACGCAGTTCGATCCGGTTCAGCCCCTCATCCAGATAATGCCGCTGCGGCAGGTCCAGATGGATCGCCTCGGTCCCGTAAAACTCCCTGGCCGCGGCATCGGCTTCTTTTTTCCGCTGCGGCATCATCTCGTGCCAGGGACATTTCCGGCTTTCCAGTTTCCCGTCCGCATTCAGGGTGCACCAGGAACCGGACATGTTATTGGTGCTCATGATATAATCGATGCGGTAGCCGAACCGTTTGCGGTATTTGGACAAGGTGCCGCCGCATCCCAGTTCCACATCGTCGGCGTGGGCGAAAACCGCCATTATCCCTTTCGACGTTTTCATTTTTGCAGTTTCTCCTTTATTGATTTTTCAGCGTTCGAACAGCAGATGCGCCGCCGGCAGGACCGCTTTCGGATCCAGCAGATATTTCTTCCGTCCGGGGGAGGGATTTCTCGTTTTCAGCCGGACCGTGACCGGACTCCGTTCCGCCGCAGCTTCGGCAACCGTGCACATGGACCCTTCGGCGATCAGGACAGTCTCCCGGCAGCCGCGGGTCTTCAGCAGTTTCAATACCGCGATGACGTCGCGGACCTGTCCGTGCAGGAATTCCTCGCCGAGCATCCGCCCGCAGGCGGGATACATCATTCCGAAGAGACCGCTCAGGTCGGATTCCGCCTGACACGGCCGGGATTCGCCGCAGCCGCGCACTTCCAGCAGATAAAAATTCTGCGGGTTTTCATGGAAGTCACGCAGGTCCGTTTCCTGGAGTCCGTCATTTTCCGGCAGAAAGATCACCGCGGTTTCTCCGGTCGGGAAACGCTTTTCGATCTCTTTTCCAAACGTTTTCAAGGTCACCTCGATCCCGGGTTCCGTCTGGATGACAAACCGGCTGACCTGGATGCCGAGCGGAGCCAGATATTGATGGATGCCTTTCCGCCAGACCGGGACCGGAATATGGGCCGCATCCAGTTCCGCCGGGAGCCGGCCGTATTCTTTTCCGGGATCGTTCTTTCTGTGTCTCAGCAGATCGGCCAGGATCTGCTCCGTGGAATGTGCATCGGGCAGTTTCCATACGCTTCCTTCAGGGGTACAGAAAAGTTCCTTCGCCTTGAAGAGCCGGATGTCATCGTCGTTTCCGACCGCTTCGGCGCCGGCCAGTCCGGCAAAAAACGCCCCGACTTCCCGCTGATGGAACACGGAATACGCATGATCGCCCTGGCCGAGGCTGTATTTCACGGAATCGGCTTTCCCGAAAAGTCGGTAGAATTTCTGGATGGACTGATACATCTTCAAGGTGCCGCGCGGATCGAAGAAATCGTTGTCCTGAACGCCGAACATGACCGGCCGCGGAGCCTGGGCCAGCAGGAAATCGTCTTCATCCAGTCCCATTGCCCGGAATCCGGGCGGATTCTGTTCGCAGTCGGCCGTGATCTCGTTTTCGAGATTGGAAGTCAGTCGGGTCATCGAACAGACCGGCGCTGCCATGAAGAGATCGGGCGAAAAGGCGTTGAGATAAGAAGTCATGGTCCCGCCGCCGGAACACCCGGTCACGCCCAGTTTCGCCGGATCGATCTCGGGTCTGGATTTCAGATATTCGAGCGAGGTCAAGGCGTCATGCAGACGCCAGGTCCCGAAAAATTCGCCCAGCAGTGCGAGCCGCTGGCCGAAATGGTTGTGTTCCGCCGCCGCACCGCCGCCGTGTTCACAGCGTTCGCCCTGACCGTAAGGATCGACGGCCAGCACGCCGAAGCCGCGCAATGCCAGACTCTGCGGCACCCGCTGATACGTATTCGAATGTTTGCCTTCTTCGGAATGTCCGCACAGGAAGAGCACGCCCGGCAGTTTTCCCCGGAATGTTTTGGGCCGGTAGAACAGCGCAGTGACGTAATATCCCGGACGGCTCTGGAACAGAACCTTGTCGATCTGCAGTTTTTCCGTGGAGAGCCGGCCCGTGATCTGCGGCCGGATCGGTTTCACCGGCGTCATGGGGCCGAAGATCCGTTTCAGTTTTTCCCGGATCTCCGCGATGTATTTTTCCGCATCCTCCCGGCTTCTGACCTCCGCCAGTCGGGCGGCGCGTTTCCGGTCCAGCGCCTGGTATTTTTTCAGATAATAGCGGTGCAGCATATCCCCTCGGACCGCAGTCAGTCCGTTATTGGTTTCCGGGATCCGGACGGGCCGCTGCGCGGAAATGCCGAGTGCCCGCAGCACGAAAGCGCGTTTCCGTTCATAGCGCTGAGGCGCACCCATGTGGATGCCGTTGTCCGTCTCCAGGGTCTTGTCGGCGCTGCCGATCAGAGTGAACATGGCGCTGATGACATCCGCCTGACAGGAAGTATCCCGGAGTCCGGCGGCCACCAGGATCGGTGCCTTGATCTTCGGGGCAAAATAATCCGCTTCGAAATACGGCGGGATCTTCCTTTTCATTCTCACCTGCATCCGGGAGGAAAAACCGACTGACGGAACGCCGGCATATGCCGCGGAGACCCGGTCCCGGTACAACGCGGCCATGCAGAGCGTCATCCAGCCGCCCTGACTGCTGCCTTCCAGCACCAGATGCCGTTTGTCCCACGGATATTCCCGGCAGACGTGATCCAGCACCCTGCAGAATCCGGGCAGCACGGAATAGAAATGGAATTTTTCCCGGTGTGCGATCCCGACGTTCCAGTAATCTTCGACACCATGCGAACGGGCGTATTCGAGCATTTTCTGTTTGGATTCTTCCGGAGTCGCGGGGATCGGATATTTGTGGACGTTGAACTCGACCGTGATGCAGCCCAAGGCCGTCAGTCCGCAGTCGATCGGTTCCGAGGCCGCCGGACCTTTGCCCGGAAACATTGCAATGACGGGGAAAGGACCTTTCCCGGTCGGAACGCCCAGAAAACCGTGGACCCGGTCGCCGTTGAAGCTGTTCATGGAAAACTTGTAATACTCCGCATCGGGACGGCAGTACTGCGGCAGTTTTTCCAGCTTCATATCTTCGGGCAGCGCTCTGGCTTTGTGCAGCGTTTCCTTCCAGAACGCATCGAAGTCCGCGGGCGGCGGCGGATCGGCCGGCTGCGCCGCGGGCGAGGCTTTCAGCGGAGCGCCCGGGAACAGTTTATTCTCGAGCGGATCGGCTATCTGTGCCTCCGTCCGGTAATAGACGGTCCGTTCTCCATAAGCTCCTTCATACCAGGCCTGACAGAGACAGAAACAGGGTTTTTCCATCCGGGCGGGGACCTTGAGCGGATTCCCGCTGACGGCGAGATCGAAGGTCTGGACCGTGGTTTTCACCGGCCCGCCATCCTGTCCGATGAGAACGCGAAGCTGTCCCGACTTGACCGGTCGGCCGTTTTTCCGGACTTCGATCGTAAAGGTCGCAGTCTCGCCTTTGAGATAAAGACAGGTTTCCTCCCGGTCCGGGGTGATTCTGATTTCTGCTTTCATATCTATATTCTCCTCTGAAAAAACAGCTCCTGAAAAAAGTGCCGACAACAGCAACAAACCAGCATGTTTCATTTTTTCCCTTCCTCTGGACCAGTCATTTTACTGGCCCTTTCCAACTCCTCGAATTTGGCTTTGTCGGACAGTGAAACATGACCTTCGACCCAGCCGTTGTCCAGCGGATCGGCCACGCGTTTTTCCAGGTCGCGGAACAGCCGGAAGAGGTCGATCGCACCGCCGATGCCGAACCAGAAGGTCGAGAAGAACGCCACGATGCCGGGGACCAGCAGCGTGGTGATGAAGAAGTAATGACCCCACCATGCCGGTTTCCACGGCGAGAAATGATTCCAGATCATCACGCCGATGAAGCACAGGAAGAATTTGTAAACGATGCTGTAACTGAACACGCCCCAGGCGATCAGGCGGTCGCCGAGCGTGTATTCCGGCGTGATGCCGATCAGTTTCGAGAACGCCGTGCGGAAGGTCCACCTGGACCGCGTCTTGTTGTCGCCGTCGGTGTTGTAGATCCCGCGGTGCAGCATCCGGTCCAGATTGAACGGTTCTTTCTGCGTCAGCCAGGAAACCACCACATACAGGATCAGCGAGATGATGATGTTCAGAAATTTCAGTTCGAACGAGTTGATCGGCGCCTTGACTGGATTCATCCTCCAGATGATGACCGGGTTCAGCGGCTGGGACACGGTTTCCAGAAATGCGCCGATGCCGTCCACCCAGCCGACTTTGACCAGCCAGGGATAAACGATGCCGGCCCAGTTGCGCTGGACAAAGATGCTGCCGATCCCGAGAAACATGCCGGAGAGCAGGCCGGTGAACGCGCCCCACGAATTGCCGAAGCGGCTGTAAAGTCCGAACAGCATGACCGGGCCGCTGCCGCCGGTCCAGATCATTCCCATCAGCGAACTGTAAAGGAGAATGTAATCCAGCTGCGACATGCAGAAACTGCCGACCAGGAAGAAGAGGCCCACGCCGATGGAGACCAGCCGCACGGCCAGAATATGCTGTTTGGGGTTAAGTCCATGCGGACACAGCGGCAGCACCACGTCCTGCGTAAGCGTCAGGCTGGCCGAATAGATCCGGGTGTCATCGGTCGAGATCATGGCCAGAACCAGCAGCAGACAGAACAATCCCATGATTCCCTGCGGCAGCAGGTTGCGCATGCCGACCGCCATCATCTGCTGATGATACAAGGTCCGGTATTCCTGGAATTTCGCATTGCCGCGCGCGACCGCCAGCTTGACCGCTTCCGAATCGCGGCTCAGGGCCGGATTGCCGGACATGACCGCGGCGATCTCATACGCTTTGAATGCTTCATGCGCCGCATTGAGCGTCGGGGTATCCAGATTCTTCGCCTGGGAAAGCGGCGCATCCTTGCCGATGATGTGGTGCTGTTCCGGCACGGCCGCGATCCGCCGGCAGAAGTCCGCCCGGTTTTCCGGTTTGACCAGATATTCCCCGATGTGTTTGCTCAATTCCATCCGGACTTTCTTGCCCTGTCCGGCGAAGTCGGTATGGTTCATGATCGCGATGATGCCGATGGCGATCAGCACGTAGAACAGACTGTTCAGCGCGTTGCGCCAGGTTCCGAGCAGGTTGGCCATCTTCTGCTCGTGCGGCGATTTCGCCGCCGTGGAAGACCCCCCGCCGATCCAGATTCCCCGCAGGATAAAGGAATTGAATACCGTCGCGATCACCATGAATATATTGAAGTCCCGCAGTTCGGAAATGTCATACGGATTCAGGAAACTTTCATTTGCCACGCGGTCCATCATCACCGGCACCATCTGGTCCGACCAGCTGAATTTGCACAGAATGAACACCACGAACACCACCATCAGCGGGAAGAGCAGCATCCCCTGACAGGCATCGGTGACCATCAGGGACAGCGTGCCGCCGAAACAGATCAGCGAAAGCGCGATGGACAGACAGATCAGCACGATCACTGCGAACGTCGAGATCTCCCAGCCGAAAATACTGATCTTATGAGGCAGTCCGAGGAAGTAAATGAAGAAACGTGCCGCAATAGCCGGCATGATCATGTTCACCAGCATTTCCGAGATCGAACGCAGCGCGGAAGCAAAGATCCGGAACGGACGGTTGTAACGCATTTCCAGAAACTGCCCCAGGCTCATCGCCTTGGTTTCCCGGAAACGGTAGGTCATATAGCCGAACAGACCGATCATCGCGCTCAGCGGCAGCATGATGCTGTTCCAGAACACCAGCGCAAAACCGGTCTTGTAATGGACCTCGACGAAAGAGACCAGTCCGAGGATCGACAGCGCATTCGCCACGTCTCCGACGCAGATGACATACCGGCCCGCCACGCGGCCTGCCGACAGAAAGTCTGTCACCCCTGTGATGTATTTTCTGGAATAGATCCCGACGCCGATGATCAGCAGCGTCGGAACCACTACGATGAGCCAGTCGATAAAACTCATTTTTCAGTGCTTCCCTTTGTTTGGATCAGGGCAGGGCCCTTTTTTTATTTCATCCGCATCCATCGAATGGGGATTGCAAAATCAGATCATGCACCGCCGATTTCTGCGGACATGAATTCATGTTCCATGGCTGTGCTCCATTCCGGCGCGTCGTCGATCATGCCGCGGACCGCCCGGTCGAACATCGGGATCCACAATTCGGTATGCTGCAGCGTGGTCATCCGGTTCCGGAACAGAGCCGCGGCTTTCATCGGATCGGTATCGAAAAACTTGACTGCCTTGCGGAATTCCCCGGCTGCGTAACCCGAATGCCAACGCTCTTTCAGCGTGCCGTAATATCCCTCATACGGATCCCCCGCGAATGGACGGGACAACTCCTTGAACAAGAGGGCGAAAGCCGTTTTTTCATCGTCTTTCAGCAGGTGCACTCCGCAGTCATTGATCCCATAGGGATGGAGCTGAAAACCGCGCAGTCCGTCTTTGCCGGCCGAAAGTTCGACCAGGAAACCGTGTTTCCGATGGATCAGACGGGTTTCCTGATAAAACAGGAAATTCCCCAGCGAATAAAAAATCGGGACTCCATGGTAAAATTCCATGCCCTGCGGCACGTGGGGATGATGAGCGATAATGGCGTCCGGTTTCATTTCGGCGATCCGGCGGTAAGCATCGATGCAGTAAGGAGCGGGCCAAGCGGAAAATTCGATGCCGCCGTGCGGAATGACCAACACCAGATCGCACGATTTCCGGAGTTCGGCGACTTGTCGGCAGACCTGTTCCGGCGTCCATGGCGCCACGCCGGGCGTATTTTCGCCCGCTCCGGAAAGATCATGTCCTTCGGTGAATCCGCAGAATCCGATGCGAAGACCGTCCAGCTCGACGGTCAGCGGTTTCTGCGCTTCGGAAAGATTCATCCCCGCGCCGAAATACCGGATGGAAAGGCGATCCAGCGCACGGACCGTCGCCTGAAATCCCGCCGGACCGTAATCGAAAATATGATTGTTCGCCAGTGAGGCGATCTCGAACCTGCCCGCTTTCAGGCATTCGAGATGCTTTTCCGCGGCGGACAGGTTCGGTCCGCCTTTCCGGACCGGCAGTCCGTCTCCCTGCAAAGTACATTCGAAATTGACGATCCGCAGATCGGCGCTCTGCAGCAGCGGCAGGACATCCCCGTAACATCCGACTGGATCATCGGCCATGACCGGTTCGAAACGGCGGATCGGCGCCCAGTCGGCCGCGAAAATCAGTTTCCGGCTGCCGGCCGCGGCGGGATTGCCGGCACGCATCAGATCCCAGTCCATCAACATTTTTTCATCCGTTTCATCGATTTCCCATGGTCAGAAAATGGTGCCCCATTTCTGCGGTCTGGCAAAAGCCCCCGGCCCGACCGGGATCAGAGCCGAAACGGACGGCTCTTTCGTATTGGAGCCGGCCATCCGGGTCCGGAAGATGTCAATGCCCCAGGCGAACTGCTTGGACGGTTGGCGCTGGCCGAAATCTTCCGTCGGGATACGGATCAGGGCTTCCCAGCGGTCTTTGTATTTTTTGACTTTGACCTGTATCCCCGGATTCCACAGCAGCGGCAGCGTATCACGGGCCACAATGGTCTGGTCCGTGGAACGGTCCAGAACCGCCCCGTTCGGATTGACCACCACATGGAAGAAACTCCGTTCCGGGGTGTCGATGAAGATCTCCAGCCGGTCGTCATTCCAGATCTCATTGGAATCGTTTTTCCGGCAGGATTCCTTCAATTCCTTCATCCGGTTTTCATAGCAGACCACCCCGACATAGAGGTATTTGCCGCCGCGCAAAAGACCGATCCCGGCTTTCGTGCTGTTGAATGAGATTTTTTCCCCGGTCCGGTTGTCCGCGAACGGATGCATGATCCGGAAACTTTTTTCCAGCGGCGCTTCCGGGTCCACCGGTTTCAGCAGACGGGCCATGCGCAAAGACGGTCCCGTGCGTTTCAGCGAAGCAAAAAGTTTTTTCAGCGGCTCGATCTTGCGGATGATGTCGGTGATCCGCCGTTCATAGACGGAACCCGCTGGCGTTTTCCTGCGGGCGCGTCCGAGGATCTCAAAATATTTTTTCACATCGGGTTCTTTCAGGAATCCGCTTTGGGCGGTGACACTGCGGGATTCCTGCCGCGACCAGACACCTTCGGCAAATTCGTGGAACTCTTTCATTTCCGCGGCGGCCGGACCGAAATAGAGCCGGTAATACTCCTCCAGCAGCGCCTTCATGTCCAGATCCGGATCCCAGAAAAGTTTCAGCTGGACATACATCATCAGCTGCTGGAGCACGTTCCAGCGGGCGAGTTCGCCCTTGTCTTTCCGGATGTATTTCTTTTCCGTGGGGACCTCGATGAACTTGCCGTAGCAATACGGTCGGATGAACTTGGTCTGCCGCTGCAGCGCCTTCGTGTAGAACACCGGATAGGGCGGGATGTGCCGCCAGTCCGTATCGAGGAAATAATCCCAGTAGATGGTCTTGCGTCCGTGATTGAGTTTCGCCCACGGGAGATGTTCCTTCCGGACCGCCGCTTCCGTGCTGGAGAGCACCCAGTGTCCCGAATTCGTGCCCAGTGCGGTCACGATATTGTCCGGATCATCCGGAGAAAGGTTTGTCGGCAGGATGTTGTCGTAATGTTTCCAATGGAAGAAAAATTTGTCCGGATGGGATTTTTTCAGTTCCTTCGCGACATAGACCGAGTTTTCCCAGAGCATGTTCGCGCGGATCTGACGGAGATCATCCGTTTTCCATTTTTTCCGGTAGACTTCCAGGTCGCGGTAATCGATCCGGACCGTGCTGTCAGGCGTGCCGATGCAGACCGCCTGCAGACCGGGAGAGGCGTCCAGAACTTTCCGGCAATACAGCACACACGCTTCGCGGAACGCCTTCCCAGAGAACCGGGGATAACCGGAATCGACATCGGGATAGCCGTCCTGCATCACGCCGTCTTCCTTGTAGGCGAACAGTTCCGGATGCTTTTCCTTCTGGAGGAAATTGGCGAAAATGGCATAGGAGGTATGCTGATAGATCGCCGGACAGCTGGTGCCGCCCATCAGACGCTTGATCCACAGCACGCCTTCCGGCGAACGGCTCCGTAGGATCGGAGTACTGTGCAGATTCCGGTGTGCGAACGCCGCTTCTTTCGTCGTCCGCCCCGCGGGGAACGAAAGATCGCGTTTTTCCGGAATGAACGTGCCGTCTTCATACGGGGAATAGAACCGGATCCCCGCGCTTTCGAGCAGGGCTGAGACCGCATACCACGGACCGATGTCGTCCATGTAAAAGATTTTCAGCGAAGGGATGAATGCGCTGAATCCGTTGTCGATGAACTGCATCGAGAAATACTGCCCGTCACCGATATAATCCCACCATTTCTGCGTTGCGGCGGAGGGGAACGGGTTCGGTGGGTTTTTGTGAGTCCGCAGATAGATCGAATCTTTCGGCGGGATCGAATAAGGGAACGGCTTACCGGTCACCATTTTGCCGGCCAGGACCGCATAATCCTTTTCGATCAGAATGTCATACCCGGAATTTTTGAACGGCGGAAGTTTGTAACCCAGTTTCCGGGTGAACTGGCTTTCGCCGACGAACACCCGGTTGAGGGAACCGGAAGGTGTGTTGACGATCTTCAATTTCGCGCCGGTCATCTTCCCGATGAAATGCACCAGGTCTTCGGCTGCGCGTTTTTCCCCTTCATGTGCATCCGCGGCCACAATGATTTCCGCCAGCGGTTTTCCGTCCCGGACCACATCCAATGCGAATGAGGAAAAAGAAAGCAGACAGAGTCCGGCAGCATAAACCAATAAATCACGCATCATTTTTTCACCTTGTATTTCGGACAGGTCCTGCCCGCTTCGATTTTCTGAAAACGAATGACCGGCAGCGGAATGCCTTTCATTGCGAACGCTTCATCATACAGTTTTTCCGCATCGGCAAGGTTTCCTTTTGCCGCTTCGATTTTCGCTTTCGTGATGACAAACCAGAAATGCTGAAGTTTTTCTTTCCAGACCCCTTTGCTGTCGATCCGGGCAAGCATCTGCTCCGCTTCGTCGAATTTCTTTTCCTTTGCCAGCAGCACGGCTTTCGCCCGGATTCCGGCCAGATACGGCGACCGGCCTTTGGCGCCTTCGGCGATCAGCCGGTCCAGCACCGCATGAGCCTGTTCATTTCTGCCCAGCAGGACATACCGTTCTCCGAGTTCACGCAGGATGACATCGCGGGTCGTCCAGTCGCTGCCGCAGCCTTCCAGCGCCAGTTCCAGGTCCTTGAGCCCGGCGGCACGCGGAGAAGCACTGCCGCGCATATGGTAACCCAGATACGCATACTGGTCGGGCCAGCGGGATATATCCGTATCCTTGAATTTCACTTTCAGTTCGCGGCCTTTCCCGCAGGCGGCGTAGGTATGCATTTCGGCATATTCGCGGATCTCCGGAGTTGCGATGGCTTTCGCCGCGGTCAGCGCGTCATCGAATTTCCGCCCGGCGGCCAGCGCCTTGACCGCGTTCAGCTGACAGATTTCCGCCAGCTTCGCATCCTTCTGCGCTTTTCCGAGTTGTTCGAAAGCGGCGGCCGCTTCCGGATATTTTCTGTTCTTCTGCAGCTTGGCCGCAGCCTGAAAGTCGTCCAGGAAATCGGCATGCAGACTTCCGCAGACGATCAGCAGGAGCATGATCGGCAAAAAATTTTTTTTCGACATTATTCCGCACCGTGTTGCAAGCAGTTTTTCAAATTATTCCGCAGAACCATAAATCAATTCGAGCGACCGGGTCACACCATACACTTTTTTCCCATACCCCGTGCCGACAAAATTGCGGCGGTGGTCCTGCGCCAGAGATTGAGCGTCCCGCGGCGCGGCATGGCCGTCGGCATAGACGGTGTTGGCGCGGTTCCTGTGCCGGAAACAGATCTTTCCGGCGGAAGAGCCGTTGTTGTTACGGACCAGGCCGGTTTGGATACCGACCTTGGTCCCCGACATATTGACGCTGTCCAGCAGCAGTGCCGAGGTGGAAGGGGAGGACAGTTTTCTGACGGTGACCACGCAGGGAAGGCCGGACGCATTAACGCCCCACGGCTCCATATGGGCGGCCTGGGGAATGGTGATCAGCCGGTCGCTCGCGCTCGAGTAATCTTTCACCGCGCCGCCGAAGGTCATGCCGTAACCGACACCGGCCGTTACGTTGGCGGTAGTCCGGGGAATGTAAGGTTCGTCAAACTTCGAAAGATCGGGGCAGTAGGTCATTTTCGTTTTGACCAGTCCCATGTGGATCGGCATACCCGCGACCGAGCCGCTGTAACCTTTTTGCCCGCGGTCGCCGTACACCAGGATCCAGGTCGACATGGTCACGATCATTTCCTTGTTCTCGTCGGCATAATTCAGCAGGACTCCGACATTCTGTTTGAGATTGTTCAGGCAGGCGGCGGATTTCGCCGTCTGTTTGGCCGCGTTCAGCGCGGGCAGCAGCATGCCCGCCAGGATCGCGATGATCGCCACGACCACGAGGAGCTCGATCAGGGTGAAATCGCGCTGTTTCCAACACTTGACATTCGTTTTGATGTGCATTTTTGACCTCCTTGATTTTACAGAAACATTCTGTGATAGTTTTCTTTGCAGTAAAGATGATTCCGGAAGATCTCCGTGGTGAACGGACCGATCCTCCAGGCCCCGATGCCGCCGAAAATGAACGGCTCGACGGTTTCCACCCCGCAGCGGGCGCCTTCGACGAAGTCGCGCAGATCCAGTTTTTCCGGCAGCGGCTTCTGGCTGGCGTGACACCGGATGGCATCCCATTTCCGCTGCATGAATCCGGACGTGTTGATGAAGGTGTCGTAGTGATAATAGATGTCCGGGAACCCCCGGCCGACCCCGCGGCACATCAGCAGTGCGCCGTCGTAGCCCTGCTTCATGGCGTCCTGCCGGGCTTTGAGCGTATAAAGCGCGGTGCAGATATGCTCGATATTCGTATCCGCCAGTCCGCGGGTGATGATGACTTCCGGATCGCAGTCCAGAATGATGTCCGTCAGTTTTCTGACCGCGTCGGCATCCTCGTGCGCGGTCACCACGGACGGCAGTCCGGGTGTGACGAAGGACGGGAGTTCAGTGCCGTAATTGATCTTGACCTTCTTTCCGTCCGGACCGGTGTAATGCCGCTGGGCGAAATTCAGATGGATCGGAACCGTCCCGAACATCGCGGCCGCCTGCCTGGCTTCCTCCTGCCGGACTTTGATCTCCTCTTCCGGCTGGATCGAGCGGGAGCGGATTTTGCCGTTTTCATCCAGATACGCAAATTCTCCGGACATGTTGTTGGTCGTCAGCACGTAGGTCAGAGAATATCCCTGATCGAGATATTTCAGGATCGTGCCGCCCATGCTCATTTCGACGTCATCGGCATGCGCCCCGACTGCAAGAATCATTTTCTTCATGATAAACCGCCTGCATTATTGGATCGTTCTATGTGAAACTGTAAAAATCGCATCATGGTCCGCCTCACTTTCCGGTCGTGTTCTGTCCGTTTCCCAAGGTTTTGGCATACTGCCCGGGCGTGATGCCTTTCATCTGCTTGAACAGACGGAAAAATGCGGATTTGTCGCACCCGATCTCCGCGGCGATCTCCGACAGCGTGAACGCAGAGTTCTGAAGCATATATTCCGCCTGTTCCAGCCGGAACCTTTTGATCAGTCTGGACAGACTGCAGCCGATCTCATCCCGGAAGATCAGATACAGCGTGGTCCGGCTCACTCCGACTTGTCTGGACAGCTGGGAAAGCGTGATCGTCCGATACTCCCGGGAAACGATGTTGAAGATTTTTTCCGCCCGTTCGGTCTGGAAATTGTCGATGAAACCCGGTCGGACGGCCGAATGTGCCGGGGTCGCATTCCGAAGCTGGGAAATGATGAATTCCGTGAGCAGACAGCAGCAGAGTTCATTGCTGTAGCCGTCCGAGTTCAGCGCTTCCTCGCGGAGACGCTTGGCGATCCGGTGCGTATCGGAACAGACCGTATTCGGACGATGGCAAAGCGGATCCGGCAGTTTCCCGTAGAACATGATGTTCAGGTAACTGGACGGACGCTCAAGCGGATTGACCAGCCGGTGCCGGGTCGCGCTTCTGATGAAGCAGCAGGTGCCGGCATCCAGCACGCTGGAGAGATTGCTGTTTTCATACTCCACCATGATCCGTCCGCTGTCCACGTAGATTAGTTCATATCCGTTTTCGGCGCTGTGCATGTGAAAAGAGCCCGCATAGCCGACCGGATAACTCTTATGTCCGATACTCCGGAAGCCGGTAACGAATTCAGCCTGAAATACGTATTTCATTTTTCCCTTTGCATTTCCGATCCCGTCCGCAGTGAAACGGGGACGGGGTCACCTCATTTTTTGAAGAACTGCGGCAGCCAATCCCGGTTGGCCTCCATCAGTTCCTCTCCCATCTTCGTGATTTCGGCAAAAGTGAGTTTATGACAAAGCGGGTCGAGCATCAGCGCCTGGAGTGCCAGACGCTTGTTGCCGGTCAGCGCGGCCTCGAGAGTCATCAGCTCGATATTGCAATGCGGAATGGTGAGCCCCAACAGTTCCGGCGGCAGTTCGCCGACCGAGATCGGCTGAAAACCGACCGGACCGATCGAACCGAAGGTCTCCACCACCGCATGACGCGGCAGATTGGTGATCTGGCCTTCATTGGGCAGATTCACGATATCCAGATAAGATTTGCCGGTCTGGATCGAATCCATGACTTTCACCGCGACCTCGATGCTCGGCGGCGAGATTTTTTCCTCGCCCGAGATCAGTTTGTCGACCCGTTCCCAGGCCGTCCTGTAATTTTCCGCGCGCCAGTCGATCTTTTTCCGGAAGATGTTGTAGTCCTCCACCGCCTTCAGGTCCAGCAGATAACCCGGCAGGAATTCCGCCGTATGATTGTCCGCGGTATAGGTCAGATAACCGAACCGTTCGTAAAGTTCCGTCATGACCCGGTGCGACCGGCTGAAGATCCCGTTGACCGGATCGTAGGCTTTGTCCAGCTCATAAATATGCCGTCCGGCCAGCCGCTCTTTCAGCATGGCATAACCGTCTTTCCCGTCTACGGTGAAGTCGAGGATCCAGAAGAAATGGTTGATGCCGCCGACCTTGGCGTTGATGTGACTGACATCGGTCCCGAGCAGTTTGGCCAGGAAATGCATGGTCCCGACCGGACCGTGGCACAGACCCAGAACTTTCAATTCCGGCGCGACCGCATGGAAAACCCCGGTCAGCGACGCCATCGGGTTGGTGTAATTCAGAATGAAGGCGTTGGGACAAAGCCGCCGGAACTTTTCGGCCCAGGCTGCAAAAACCGGAACGTTGCGCAGCGTCCGGCTCCATCCGCCGGGACCGACCGTATCGCCGACCGCCTGATAGATCCCATACCGTTCCGGCAGTTCGACATCCGGCCGCATGGTCTTCAGTCCGCCGGTGCTGATCGTGATCAGGATGATGTCCGCACCGCGGAACGCCGCGTCTTCATCGTTCGTGACGATGAATTTCAGCTGGCGGCCGTTGTCTTTTGCCAGCCGTTCGCCCGCGGCTTTGATTTTTTCCGCGGCTTTCAGGTCGATATCCTCCAGCCAGATTTCCGATCCGTTCAGACTATCCTCGTGAAGGATATCGCAAATCAGTTTCGGACTCCAGTTGCAACTTCCGCCGCCGATCATCACAATTTTCATTTTTTTCACACTTTCCGTTTAAAACAAACTGCTCTCTCTTCTCATTCTTAATATATCATTGAGAAAATGTCAAATCAATAGCGGATAGTTCAAAATGAGTTGCGAATCAATCAATCGCGGCATATCGGCGGACCCCGCTTGCACGGCGACCGTGGGGCGGCTTTTTTTTGGGAGATGTTTTTATGAACGGCTTTTCGCCGAACCACATTTTCGGCTCAGTAGCTTCTGGTGCCGTAGGGCGTGACGCCGCCGGGATAATACTGCGGATTTTTCGGGGAGAGCTCCCTGGCTTTGTTCAACGCCGCTTCCGCTTCGGCTTTCCGGCTCGGGAAAGCATCCAGTATCCGGTATTTCCGGTAATAATATGCGGACCGTTTCGGCGTCAGCCTGATCGCATTGTCCAGCATTTCCAGCGCATCGGCCGTGAAATAGGGACCCAGCGACTGGAAATATGACGAGACTGCGGCGTAAGGGAACGGCGACCTGGGATCGCATTTTGCGAGCGCATCGCGCACCACTGCAGGCTGGACCTTGCCGGCACTGGCCGGATCGGCGGCAAACCGGATGTCTGTCATGGAATGGAGCTTATCAAAATACATTTCCGCCTTGATCACCGGCGGCAGACAGATCAGCGCGATCCCGGCCGCCGCGGCGGAAAACAGCAGGAAAACCAGATGCGAGGCTTTGGATCCTGTCAGCGAGGGCGGCAGACGTTTCACCGGCGGCAGCTCCGTCCGGCTCAGGATCAGGACGGACAGCACCGCGGCCAATCCCCACGAACCCGTCGTTTCATAATTGAGCTCGAGCATGGAATGGATCGTCCAGCCGCCGAGTCCCCAGACCATTGCGATCTCCCCGGCCGCCTGACCGGGCGATCCTTCTTTGCACCGGCGGGAGAGGGCGGTCAGTGCCGCGATCAGCGGGATCGCCAGCAGCAGAGCCGAAAGCAGAAAAACCGGAATCCCGCACTGAGAACCCAGCGTCAGGATGAAATTATGCGGCGAATGCGGCGCTTCATCGTTCACCACATTTTTCAGGATCAGGTAATCATTGAGGAATTCGCCCCAGCCCGCGCCCGTGAACGGCCGGAGCAGCATCATGCGGAACGCCGCCTGGAAATAATCGAACCGGATCAGCATGGAATTGAAGCCGCGTCCGAATCTGACCAGCAGATAGAACGCGGCCAATCCGCACGGCACCAGCGACCAGAGCAGGATCTTCCATTTGCGGGCAAGTTTGAGGCAGGGGAGCACCAGAAATCCCCCGCCGAGCAGCGCCAGCGCTCCGCCACGGCTGCCCGTTTCCTTCAGCAGGAACAGCAGAACGCCCAGACAGGGCACCGTCAGGATCAGCCTCGCCGGAAGCGGCGGCGTCACGCGTCCGCCAACCTGCCACAGTTTTGCCAGCAGCAGCGGGAAGATCATTACCAGATAACCGGCATACGAATTGCAGATGGAAAAATCGCCGGAGACCCGGGATTCCTTCAGCCGGTTGCCGAATTGTCCTTCCAGGATCGAAACGCCCGATTTCGCCTCTTTTTCCTGAATGAATTTCAGCGTGTCATCGAATCCGGTAAGATACTGGCTGAACGCGGAATAAACGGAAAAAACCAGTCCGGTGATGATCGCCCCGATCAGCCAGCGGGCAAAACCACGGTCGCTGTCAAGCACCCGGATCAATGCCAGTGCCCAGCAGAGCATGCCCAGCACATGCGCGGTATTCAGCGCCGCAAAATCCCAGGTGGTGCAATGGATCCAGCCCGGCAGCGTCGCCGCCACCGTCAGCAGCCACAGCCAGCCATAGAGCCGCAGTTCCCCCGACGGCTGTTCCGGACGGGGCGTGAAGAGGATGGCGAGCGCCAGCGTGACCGCGGCGAAAAAGGAAAAGAGCAGCACCGGCCAGGCGGCCACAATAATTCCCGCCAGTTCGGTCCAGTAGGTCATCGGCATTTCCGGAATTCCCGCCGTGGTGCCGAATTTCAGCGGCAGCAGGAAGGTCAGTATGATCAGACAGGTTTTCGGAAGCCAGAAGAGCTGTTTTTTCATTTGCGGTCCTCGGTGATTCACGCTCGGGGATGGGCTTTGGCGTAAACCGCCTTCATCCGTTCCGAACTGATATGGGTGTAGATTTGCGTCGTGCTCAGATTGGCGTGTCCGAGCAGTTCCTGCACGCTGCGCAGATCGGCGCCGGCGTCCAGCAGATGCGTGGCGAACGAGTGCCGGAGTTTGTGCGGCGTGAGATCGGCCGGCAGGCCTGCCTGTTCCAGATACAGCTTGAAATTCCGCTGGAAACTCCGCGGCGTGATCCGGTCACCGTCCTGATTGACGAACAGCGGCGATTCCTTGCGCGTGTCGGGATTCCACACCGTGCGCACCTTCAGATAACTCCGCAGCGCGCGGTTCGCCGGGCCGCCCAGCGCGCAGATCCGTTCCTTTTTCCCTTTGCCGCGGACCAGCATCACGCCGCCGATCAGGTCCACCGAACCCAGATTCAGACCGGTCGCTTCGCTGATGCGCAGGCCGCCCGAATAGATCACTTCCAGCATCGCACTGTCCCGCGAGATCGACAGCTGGGCGTGTGCATCGGATTTGGTCAGCTCCTGACCGCTGGCAGCCTGCCAGTATTGCGCCGGGGCGTCCAGCAGACGCGAAACCTCCGCCACGGTCATGTATTTCGGGAGCAGCTTGCCGCGTTTCGGCGAGGTCAGTCCGGCAAACGGATTGGCCGAAACCTGATTTTCCCGCAGCATGTAGCGGTAAAACGAACGCATGGCCGACATTTTCCGGATGATCGAGGTCTTGGTCAGTTCCTCGCCCTGCAGGCCGACCACAAAACTCCGCGCGTCGTGCACGCTCACGTCGTCCCAGTTGATTTCGCTTCCCGCGGCGTCCTGGTTCAGGATCAGCCTGGAAAACTGTTCGATATCCATCCGGTAGCTTTCCAGCGTATGTTCCGAGGCATTGCGCTCGGCCCGCAGATAACTCAGAAATCCGGTCAGTTTCGTATCCGGTTTCTTTTCGGCCGTATTGTCGTTCGGGGGCGTGTCCGTCATGAATGATCCTTTCTTTATCCTGTAACATATCACGGCAATGCGTTTTTTCAACATCCAGGTTGAAAATTTCAGTATGACGTCAGCCGTATTACCCATTTTTCAAAAAATTTGCATAAAAATTCAAACCCGCCCTTGAAAAAAAAACTCGGACAGCTACATTGCATCTTGACCCGGATTGGACCGGGATGGAGGTGTATGGTCATGATGAATTATTCTTTCACTGTCGGCGCACTGCTTTCGGGAGACAATCTCCACTCGATCTATTGGGGGCTGGCTGTGTTCGGTTCGATTTTTTTCGGCATCACCTGTTTCCTGGCGATCATCGGGATCGGCGGACTTGATGACGGCATTGATATCGACGCGGACGGTGCCGCGCTGGACCATGTCGACCACGGCTTCCTGGATTTCAACCTTTTTTCGATCCGTTCGATCCTGGCTTTCCTGACCGTGTTCGGCTGGGGCGGCGTCATGTGGGGCCATCACGGCTGGATCGGTTTCATCGCCGCTTTCGCCGCCGGAACCGCCACCATGTTCCTGACCGCGTTCGTGATCTGGGGTCTGATGAAACTGCAGACTTCCGGTACCGTGTCCAACCGCCAGTTCATCGGCCAGCCCGGTTCGGTTTATCTGAGCATTCCGGGCGGACGCTCGAATCCCGGCAAAGTCACGGTCCGGTTCAACGGCGCCACCCGCGAGCTGAAAGCCGTGGCCGATGAGCCCATTCCCAGCGGTGCCGCCGTCGTGGTCGTCGAGCTCATTGCCGATTCCCTCTTTCTCGTGAAAAAGTCCTGAATTCAAATATCAAAAATAAAAAGGAGATTTCAACATGTCCGTTCCCACTGTCCTGGCAGCCTCGTTTTCCGGCGGAAGCATTCTGCTCATCGTCATCGCCCTGTTCATCGTCTTCACCGTTACCCTCGCCATCCTGTCCCGGTTGAAAAAATGTCCTTCCGACAAAGTGATGGTCATTTTCGGGTCCGTCTGGTTCCGCGGCGGGACCGGACAGCATGCCGCCCGCTGCCTGCACGGCGGCACCGCCTTCATCTGGCCGGTCATCCAGGATTACGGTTTCCTGTCCCTGCGCCCGATCCAGCTTGAAGTCAACCTCCGCAATGCCCTGTGCAAACAGAATATCCGTATCAACGTCCCCTCGGTTTTCACGGTCGGCATCAGCACCGATGAAGCCCTCATGGGCAATGCGGCCAACCGCCTGCTCGGCCTCTCGCCCGATGCCATCGGCGAACTCGCCAAGGATATCATTTTCGGTCAGCTCCGTCTGGTGATCGCCTCCATGACCATCGAAGAGATCAACTCCGACCGCGAAACTTTCCTCCGAAGCATCGAACAGAACCTGGCTGAGGAACTCAACAAGATCGGCCTGCTGCTCCTGAACGTGAACATCACCGACATCACCGACGAATCCGGGTATATCGACGCCATCGGAAAACGCGCCGCGTCCGAGGCCATCAACAAAGCCCGTATCGAAGTGGCCGAAGAAGAGCGCAAGGGCGGTATCGGTGAAGCCGAAGCCCGCAAAGCCCAGCGTATCGCCGTGTCCCAGGCCGAAGCGCTCGCCCAGTCCGGCGAAGCCGATGCCGACAAACAGCGCCGCATCGCCGTGACCCAGGCCGAAGCGCTTGCCCAGGCTGGAGAAGCCGATGCCGACAAACAGCGCCGCATCTCCATCAAACAGGCCGAAGCCGAAGCCATGATCGGCGAAGCTGAAGCCGACAAACAGCGCCGTATTTCCACCAAGCAGGCCGAAGCCGAGGCAATCCACGGTGAAAACCTCTCCGCCATCGAGATCGCCCAGTCCAATGCCGACCGTATCGAGAAAGAGGCCGATGCCTACCGCCAGGCCGAAGCCGCCAAACGCATCGCCGATGCCAAGATCAAACAGGCCGATTTCGAGGCCGAACAGGTCGCCCAGACCGCCCGTGCCAAGATGGAAATGGAAAAGCAGAAAGCCGACACCATCGTCCGTGCCGAAATCGAAAAACAGCAGATCGAGATCCAGGCCGAAGCCGAGGCTGAAAAACTCCGCCGCGAGGCCAAAGGTCAGGCCGATGCCATTTTCGCCAAACTCGAAGCCGAAGCCCGAGGCAATTTCGCGATCCTCAAAGCCAAAGGTGAAGGTTATCAGCAGATCATCACCGCCTGCGGCAATGATTCCGATGCCGCTTCCAAGATGCTCCTCATCGAAAAACTCGAGGAACTCGTCCGGCTCCAGACCGAAGCCATCCGCAACATCAAGATCGACAAGGTCACTGTCTGGGATGGCGGCAAAGCTCCGGACGGCAAAAACGCCACCGCCAATTTCCTCAGCGGCATGATGCAGAGTCTGCCGCCGCTTCATGATGTCGCCGGCATGGCCGGGGTCGATCTCCCCGCCTATCTCGGAAAGGTCAAGGAAGGGCAGGACACTGCCCCGCAAGCTCCGGCAGAATAAGCGGGAGGCATGATGCGGGACATGGACGAAATGGACGAAATGGACGAAATGCGCTGGTTCGGGATTTTCGGCTTCCGCTCTGTCCATACTGTCCATCAAGTCCATACTGTCCATTAGGTCCATTTCAAACGGGTAAATCAGAAAGTCAATATCATGAATTCGCCATCCCGTCCTTTGATCCCGCCCCATGGCGGCTACCGCAAGTTGAAATCCTTTCAGATCGCACAGCTGACTTATGATTTGACGGTTTCTTTTGTGGAGCATTATATTCCGCGGGGGTCCCGTACTTGTGACCAGATGGTGCAGGCCGCCCGTTCCGGCGTGCAGAATATCGCCGAAGGCAGTATGGCCGGCGGCACATCCAGGAAAACGGAGCTCAAGCTGACGAATGTGGCACGGGCATCTTTGGAGGAGCTTCGCCTTGATTATGAAGATTTCCTGCGGCAGAGAGGTTATCAGCAGTGGCCGTTCGACGATCCGCGCTGGAGGCGTTTCACTGCGGCGCGGTGCGGCAGCCTGAACGAAGTCCGGGACTGGATCAACGCGGAACATTTCAGTGGGCGGCTGCCTGCTCCGGTGCCGGAGATCGCGGCTAATGCTGCGCTGATCCTGATTCGGGTGTCCTGCTCGCTTTTGGATCGTCAGCTCTCCCGTCTCGCCGCCGACTTCGAGCGCGAAGGAGGTTTCACGGAGCGCCTTTACCGGGTCAGAAGCGAAGCAAGAGTCAAAAAGCCACAGTGAGATCGGACAGATACATTGTGTCCATTCAGTCCATCAAGTCCATTTCGTCCATTTTTTTCTCCTGCAAAAAAAAGCTGGTCTTTCCCCCCAAAATCCGGCAAAAATCCGTTTTTTATGCATTTTTTTCAAAAAAAAGTTGAAAAAATGTATGCAATGACTTGACAAACGCATTTGCTTTATTATATTATTGCAATCTGCGAATATTTTTTTCGGAGAAAAGGGTTTTTGACAGTTTTTTGGAAAAACAGGTAAAGTCAAGATGGCAAAATTGATGAACAGACAGTATGGCGGAGCTGATCCCGAACTCAAGTTCGGATCTCGATTCTTCGTGTCCGGTGTTTTTTTGCTGTTTGCAAGTTGTTGATTCTTAACAAGATAAATAACAGATAAACAAAATAGTTCAGAAGGAGAATTTCTTATGGCAACGGTCAAAACAATTCCGGTTGGAGGCAGCTTTACCAATTCGTCGATCCCGAACGATTGGATTTATGATATTTACGGGTCTGCTGTCGGCATTACGATCAGTGCCGGCGGGTTGATGAATGTCTACAGCAGTTCCGGTCAGGTTCCAGGTGTCGGCTCGAATACGACAGTCAAGACCGGCGGCAGTATGTTTGTCAGCTCCGGCGCCTTGCTTGCCGGTTATGTTTCGATGGAGGCCAATGCCGTTCTGAACGGCTTCACGGTGCTCAATTCAAACTTCTGGATCGACGGCGTGAATATTCAGAACGCCGCGGTTATGACTGGCGCCGAGGCATATCTCTACAATGGACAGAAAGCCGCTGATGTCACCCTGTCAGCCGGCGGACTGCTGATCGTCAGTTCAGGCGGCACTGTCACCTCGCTTAAAGCTTTCGAGCCAGGCGGTGAGATCAAGTTTTTCGGAGGTGCTGCCGCCAATGACGTCACCCTTTCCTCCGGTGTCGTGGTGAACGGGTTCCAGCTGACTTCCCGCAATACGGATCTTCTTAATCTGTCCAGCGGAACAGTTGACGTCGGCGGCAATGCCAATGTTTATGACGGACAGAAAATGACTTCCGCCGATATCAATGCGGCCGCGACGGTCAATGTTTCCTCCGGCGGCAGCCTGGTTGCCGCCAATAATCTCACGGGCGGCGTGATCAATGTATGGACGAACGGTGTCCTTTCCGGCGCTGAAAACAGCGGCACCATCCTGCTCAGCGGTTCCGCCTGGGACGTCCGCAACAGCAGCCTTCTGTTCGTCAACAACGGCGCCAGACTTTACGGCGCCGAAAACTTCGCCGGGGCGGCGATGTACATTTCCAACGGCGGTCTTGCTTCCGATACTGTAATTTCCGGCGGTAATGTGACCGTTTCCGCCGGCGGAAATATGAGCAAAACCCAGATGACCGGCGGCACCCTGGCCGTCGGAAATGCCACTGTGACCAGCATCGGCGTGAGCAATGCCACCCTGAATGCCACCAATAATGCCACTGTCGTCAGTGCTCAAATCGGCCAGAATGGCCGGATCAATTTCTCCAGCGGAACACTTTCCGGGGCCGTCGTGGAAAATGGCGGTCTGCTGGCTGCCGGAGGGTTTTTCTCGGTCGATTATGCCCCTGTTGATTTACATTCTTCTGTTGGTGTTGTCATGTCCGGGGTCACGATTTCCAGCGGCGGAGCCGTTTATACACAGATTCCGCTGACAGCTGTCTATTCCAAACGGGATTTTGTCAGTACATACGGTGGGTTACCAGGATTCAGTATTGAGCTTAAAAACAACTTTTCCAATACGGTCATTCATTCCGGCGGAACTTTGAACGGTTTCACTGCCGTGGAGAAGAATGAGATCGACGGAGCGCTGAAATTCAGCAACGTGGTGGTGAAAAGCGGTAATACTGCCAATCTTTATGATGAAAGCGTCAACGGTGTGGTGGTTTCCAGCGGCGGTCTCTTCAACGTCAGCAAAGGGTTCTCCGCCACTGCGGCAAATCTCCAGATCTCTTCCGGCGGTTCGGTCAATATCACTGAAGACGGCGTGCTGGTCCTGAACGGCAAGACTACCCTCAACGCTGCCGGAGCCATCGTCATCAACCGGCATATCGTTCAGGTCGGCGCCAGTTATGACACTCTGAACAGCCTGTTTGCCGGGCAGTATACCAGCAGATACTACAGTCCCGTTGCCGTGGTTTCTTCCGCAACCATTTCCGCCACCAGCCAGTCCCGTTCCAAAGACACGGATCCCTGGACGGCGGGCCTGCCGGTCATGCAGCTCATCAATCCATACCGGTCAAGCACGATTGGTGTTAACACTGCGGCAGGTGCAACATGGACATCCACAGACGGACTGCATCGGCTGACGGTCACTGTCGACCCGGCGGGTAATGTCGCCGAGCTGCCTGATAATGGCACCAATCACGGTTCGCAGGGCAGGATCCGGGTGGATTTCACCGGTGACACCGGAATGCTTGCCAACGAGGCCATGATCAATGACATTTCCAATATCAGCATCACGGATACCGGTATCGCACGCAGCACGATCATTGCCCTTACCCAGAGTTACGAAGATTCCGCCCACTATGAATTCGTTTATTCAAATACGATGAAAGATGCCTATGTGATCGCTGCGGGCGCAACCAGTTTCAGCGATATTTTCCGCGTGGTCGATTCTGCGGGAACGACTCTGGTCGAATCGCTCAGCGTTGGCGGCAATGCAACGGCTGGGGGTATCACATATTATCTGAAACAGGAAGGCGGCTATCTCTTCATGGAGATGTATAAAGCCGGCGGCGGTGTTTCCACCATTACAACACACAGCGATGCTCCTCAGGCAGGGTCTTATACCAAGGACGATGTTTCGGTTACGGCTCAATTCAACCAGGACACCCAGGTCGGCAAGAAATATTACAGCGTCGCGTATGATGACGGAACCTCGGTTGCGAAAACTGCTTATAAAGTATATGACGGGGTCACGCTGAACAAAAAAGGTACTGTGACTTTCTATGGCACAGGAACCGGTTCTGAAAAAACTGCAACTGTTACTGTAGACAATATCGACAAGCTGGATCCGGTTTTGACCATAACTCAAGCTCCGGTATCCAATGCCACTATCACCGTGACAGTGACGGCGGATGATGCCGCTGCCACAGATATGTATGCCAAGAGCGGGTGGGATACGGCGAAGGGGATTCAATACTCCTGGACTCAGGAGGATGATGACTGGCATCCCTACAATCCGGAAACCAAACTGGTCGTGGACCATAACGGCACGATCTATTTCAAAACCTGGGATTTGGCCGGCAATTTGGGCTCTGCGTCTGTAAAGATCGAAAATATCATCGATCCTAAAGCACCGAGTGTAAAAGGATATACTCCGGATACCCTGACGAGTGGAAATGTTACCATTGTTGTGGAGTTTGACAACCCTGTCAATGTCTCCAAGAATCAGGTCAGCAAGGATGGCGGCGTCACCTGGTCCGATCTTCTCGTCAAAGAATGGACTACATCTTATGTGGCGACCGAAAATGGCCGTTATCTGTTCCGCAGTGTGTATCCCGACGGCAGTGTTTCTCCAACATCGGAATATGAAAAAGCCTATATTACGAATATCGACAAGACCGCACCGGAAAAACCGAAAGATGTGGAAACATATAAAGAAGATCCCGAAGATTCCGGAATATGGATTCCCATCCAACCGGACGATGTAGTTAAAAAAGTGAAGCTGATTGTCACGACGTGGGAGGCTGCCGATTCGACGCATCAATTTTCGTATGACAATTCCGCCTGGGAAACCTATGTCGATGCAGACGGGCTGGTGGTGGAATCCAACAGGACGGTGTATTTCCGTGAAATCGATGCGGCTGGCAATATATCCGACTCCACCGCCGTTCCAGTCAATCAGATCAAGGTGGCCAATGCCCCGGGATATTCCCTGAGCACGACTGATTATACCGCTGATCCGGTTGAGATCACGGTGTCCAAAGTGACCGGCACCACGATGCCGATGATTTATCAATACCGTTTCCTGGATGCCGATGGTGGGGTCATTCAGGATTGGACTGATTTCAATTATTCCACGCAGAAAATCACTGTGCCGTCCAATCGGCATGTCGATATCCGCGCCATTCAGCAATCCAATCCGGAATATTCCTCCCTGGTGTCCCGTGTCGATGTGACCAATATTGACCTTATCGCGCCCAGCTTCGATTCCATTTCCTACCGGCGGACTCTCGATGATGCCGATGGCGGCATGGTCGTCACCGTGATCTCCACCGATGATACTCTCGGCGGTGTGAAAGAGACGGAATACTCCCTCGACAACGGGATCAACTGGACCAAGTTCGTAAGCACCCAGGGTGAGGACAATCTGTTCACCGGAACTTTCACCGTGGACAGCTCCGTCATCGCCGCGACGCTGGATGCGAATCCCGCGGCGACGCTTGATTTCGTGATCAAAGTCATTGACCAGGTCGGCCATGAGACCTTGTCCAATGCCACCCACGATTTCCCATACCAGATCTTCCCGCTGGACATCGATACCGGGACTTATACTCTGGATACCTGGACCAAGGATCCGGTGACGGTGACGGTGACCGCCAAGGTGACCGATGCTGCCGTAATTGGCATCGACACCATTGAGTATTCGATCAATGGTGGCTCCAGCTGGACCAATATTCAGGGTCTGACTCCCTCGGGAAATACGAAGTCCGGAACCATCACCCTGACGCAGAACGGGGATGTCATTTTCCGCGTCGCCGACACGGAAGGCAACCTTTTCACCTATGATCCCTATACTCATGTCCTGATCGACACGCAGGCTCCCGAAGCAGCTTCGGCCGGCGGCGAGGAATGGACAAATCAGAATGTGACCGTAACAATCACCGCTTCGGATGCCCTCAGCGGCGTGGCCACGGTGTCTTATACATTCAACGGAGCCACGACCGATATTACGGACCAGATGGTGGAGATCGATCCAGGCGTGTATTCTTATCAGCTCACCCTCGCTTCTTTCGGCTCTTTCTCCGTCAAAGTTGAAGACCAGGTCGGAATTGTCGCCACCACCCCCGACCGGAATATCAATATCGACACGGCACTGCCGTCGATCGCCGCGATGACCGGTTATGAGTCCTGGATCAGTAACAGTCCCATGACTGTGACGATCACAGCTCAGGACCTTCCCGCGACAGGAAGCGGCGCCAGCGGCGTCGCCAAGGTCGAATATCAGTTCAAAACCGTCGATGCCGATGAATGGCCGACCGAATGGCAGGAGATCACTTATGATGCCGGTTCCACCGACTCCGGCACCTTCGATCTGAACAGCTACGGTCTGTTCCGCATCCGTCTCACCGACAATGCCGGCAATTCCAAGGTCTTCAGCGATAATGATTATGTCGCCAGGATCGATACCATCGCCCCGGTGATTGATGGCCTGACCTTCAATCCCCCCGGCTGGACCAATGGCGATGTCACGGTGACGGTGAAGGCTTCGGACACCCTCAGCGGCGCGGCGGAAGCTTATTACCGGTTCAACAATTCGGACTGGCAGCCGATTGCCGGTTCCTCCACTGGCCAGGGCGGCTATGTCGGCAATTTCACCGTCAGTGACCAGGGAACTGTTGTGGTCAAGGTCGTGGACGCCGCCGGCAATGAAACTCTCTCTGCCGCTCAGAATATCATGATCGACAAAATCGATCCGGAGATCCTGTCCGTGACTTACGGCCGGACGGCTTCCAACGCCCCGGTTACCGTAACGGTCTCAGCCCAGGACAATGTCGCCGCCGGCATTGCGAAGATGGAATATTCGCTGAACAATGGCACCAGCTGGATCAAATTTGCTTCAGCTCAGGAAACGGCTGGCATTTTCACCAGTTCCTTCAATTTCGCGGCGGAAGATTCTTCAGTCAATCCCCCGTCTTTCATGGTGAGAGTCACCGACAAGGCCGGCAATGGCAACGCCGTCACCACCGTGACTGTGCCGGATTTTGTTTTCTCTGCGGTCGATGCCAACAACGATCCCGTTGTTCCTGGCACCTGGGTGAATACGGATGTGACGCTGACGGTCAAAGCGGTTGCGGAAACGGAACTGCTTCAGTATTCGTTCAACGGCGGCAGCTCCTGGAATACGTTGACCCTGGCCGACTATGGAACAGGGACTCATCCGATGCAGGGGACGCTGAAGCTGAGTCAGCATGAAAACATCACGTTCAAGGCAACTTTTGCGGACGGCAGCCTCTACACCTATGATGAATATGATTCGGCGCCGATCGACAAGGTCAATCCGACGGCGGAGATCAGCGGCGGCGAGTCCTGGGCGTCCGCGACGGAAGGCGTGACGCTGACGATCACTGCAACGGATGCGCTGAGCGGTGTGAAGGAAGTCTCTTACACGTTCAATGGTGTCGACAGCGGAGACATCATCGGTACGATGACGCCTGTGGAAGGCGGTTATACGAAAGATATCACGTTCAATACCTACGGAACGTTGACCGTAACGGTGAAGGACAATGCCGGCAACAGTTCCACGACAGCGGAATACGAGGTCAAAGTCGACACGGTGGCGCCGGTGATCGAATCGGTGGTCTACAGCCGGACGTCGTCCACCGGACCGATGACGGTGACCGTTTCGGCAGAAGACAATGTGCCTGCGGGCATCGCGAAGATGGAATATTCGCTGGATGGAACGAACTGGGTGAAATTCGCGAATGAACAGACCACGCCGGGAGTCTACCAGCAGACGGTGGATGTGACTGTTGGAGCCACGCCGCTGACGCTGCAGGTGAGAGTGACCGATAAGGTAGGAAATGTCGGAACGGACAGTGTGCCGGTGCCTGGTCTTGATTTCTCTGCGGTCGATGCCAACAACAATCCCGTTTTTCCTGGCACCTGGGTGAATACGGATGTGACGCTGACGGTCAAAGCCGCGGATACGACAGATGTGATGCAGTATTCGTTCGACGGCGGCAGCTCCTGGACGACGCTGACGATGTCCAGTTCGGCCGGAGATCCTGGTTATCTGACCGGGACGCTGAAGCTGAGTCAGCATGAAAACATCACGTTCAAGGCAACTTTTGCGGACGGCAGCCTCTACACCTATGATGAATATGATTCGGCGCCGATCGACAAGGTCAATCCGACGGCGGAGATCA
>Ga0265298_10001933_pt1 | contig 30008 bp, 20 predicted proteins | sample AusTroGonzalo_MG_3_FD_193486 | JGI IMG/M metagenome (GOLD analysis project Ga0265298, IMG submission 193486) | Bovine rumen microbial communities from tropical cattle in Woodstock, Queensland, Australia - Gonzalo_01 | ecosystem: Host-associated > Mammals > Digestive system > Stomach > Rumen ...
GAGGGTAAAAGAAAATCTCCGGCTCCACTCCTTGAGAAACAGGAGCAGTGCCAGAGAATCGGCGCCGCCGCTGAAGGAACAGTAAACCGTTTTTCCCGGCAGCAGCGACAGGATTTCGGCCGGCAGGCCGTCCAACTTACAATGCGCTGTTGATCGCATCCAGAATTTTCGCTTTGCTTTGCATGCCGTTGAGCTGGCCGACGACCTGTCCGTCGCGCAGGATCAGGATCTCCGGCACATTCCGCACCCCGAATTTGACGCACTGTTCCGGCAGATCGTCCACGTTGGCTTTGGCGATCAGGATTTTGTCGCCGACTTCTTCGGCGATCTGATCCAAGATCGGCGAGAGCATTTTGCACGGACCGCACCACGGTGCCCAGAAATCCACCAGACACAACCCGTTTGAAGTCACTTCATCGAACTTTTCCGCACTTAAATGCACTACCTCACTCATTTTTCTGTCCCTCGCTCCTGTATTTTTGATCGGTTTGAATTTCGGGGTTATATTGAGTAGTCTAGTCCCGTTTCCATTTTTTTCAAGCCGAATATGAAAAAAAAGTGATTTTTTACAGTTCCGCCGAGAGGTGCGAACGCGACGGACCGATCCCTCACACCCATGACTTGGTTACGTTTGAAGGCTTTATCGCCGAATTTGTCCTTCCCGCAGTTGATTTTTCATGATTTTACATTATAATATCGATGGAATGGATCACATTTTCAACCATAAACCAGAATATGAAAGAAGGATCGCAAAAATGAAATTTGCAACTGTCACCGCCGTCTTGTTCTCAGCCGCCGCCCTGCTGCAGGGAGCGGAAAATCTGATGCAGAAACCCGAAACCGTTTATGAGGTGTTCCCCGGACAATGGAACAAAAGTCTTCTCAAGTCCGAAAAATTTGTGATCGATCCCGACCTGGACCGTGCCACCGGCAAACGCAAGGGCATGCTCGCCGACAAAAAGACCTTCCAGAAGGCGGTCTGCTACAATTATCACCGCACCCCGCTGGAATTGAGCTTCGTCACCATCGAGATCGACCTGGGCAAACCTTTCACGCTCGGCCAGATCAAGGTCGCGGCCACGGAGAACAACAGTATGTACACGCCAAGCAAAGTGGTCGTTTCCGGCAGTGCTGACAAAGTGACTTTCCGGGAATTGGGTTCCAGCGCCGAATGGACGAAGGACCCGAAAAACAAATATGTCCTGACCGCCTCCCTTTCCGGCGAATGGAAAGACTGCCGTTTCCTCCGGATCAAAGTCTTCTGCGAGAAATCCTGGATCAATATCACTGAAATCGAGGTTTACGACAAATGAAACGGCTGTTTTTCCTGCTGCTGATTTTTGCGGCGGCGGTCGGCTGGGGCAAGGATCTGATCCTGAAAAACAGCCAGAGCGGCACTTTCCGTTTCGATGCCCCGGACGGTAAAAACCGGATCCTGTTCTTCCGGGCCCGGATCAAACTGCCGCCGCCGTGCGAGGAATGGGGGTTTCATGCGCTCGAACTTAAGCTGAACGGCAAGGAGCTTGCGCTGCCGGTCAACAAACCGGAAAAACTGGTCGATCCGCAGCCTCTCGCGAAACCGTCTTATCCGGTCCGCGACCAGGCCGGACGGCTGTTCGTCAAGGCGGATTCGGACTGGACCGTGTTCAATGCCCCCCGCGGCGAGGTTTACAGCAGCACCTGGTCCCTGAACGCGGTCAACCGGGTCGAGCTGAACAATGTGTTTTACAGTTTCGCGATCCCGCTGAAGGATCTGAAGCCGAAAAACAATGTACTGACGCTGAAAGCCGTGCTGCCGTCCTATATGGCGGCCTATCCGGTGGAGATCGCCGGACTGGAAGCGGTCGGATTCGGCGATAAAGTGATGTTCCGCCGCGATTTCCTGCAGGCGGTCTATCCGTGGAGTTTCCCCGCTCTGGCGGAGATCCGGGAGAATATGGAACTGGTCGTGGCCAAGGGCGAGACCGGCGGAGCCGCTTTCAGCATTTACTGCTTTGCCCCCTCGGAAATGAAGCTGCCGGACGATCTTCAGCTCTACCGGCTGGACAACTCCATCATCCCCGCCAAGCTGAAGAAGATGGCGGAGTCGCAGATCCCGAACATCGGGGAAACCTATGTGCCGGAACTGCTGACCCCGCTGAAAAAAGGCAGTGTGCTGAAACTGCCGAAGGGCACTACCACACTGTATCTGAACTGCCGCGGCGAAAAGGCCGGCACGAAAGCGCTTGCCGGTGTGCCGATCAAGGTCCGCACTCTGGATTTCACGCTGCCCGATCCGGAAACCCTGCCCGTGGAAAACGGTCTTTACGTCATGGCCGGCCATTCGGACAAACAGAAGATCCATCCGGAATTCCGTGCCTATGGCATCGTTCAGATCATGATGTCCCCCTGGGGCGCCCCGATCAAACTGTCGATCAAGGATGACAAGCTCCAGGCCGATTTCCGGAGATTCGATCAGCGGCTGAAATTTGTCCAGAGCACCGGACTGAACCGCCGCCGTCTGCTTTACGGCACCTCGGAACCGATCCTGAACCAGATCGCCAAACTGACCAAACAGGATGTCGACGGCAAAGAGTTCCAGCGCCGGTTCAAGGAATTCATCGAACTCTTTTTCAATCATGCCGACGAATTGAAGATGGAGGTCTATCTCTCGCTCTACGATGAAGCCAATTTCCAGAAAAAGGTCTGGCAGAAGACGCAGACGCTGACCAGGATCGCCGTCACCGTCCCCAATTCGCGGATGTGGTCGACTGTGACCGAACTGGCGTCCGCGGCGTTCTATTTCGACACGCTTGGCTACCGCAAGGGCAGGGACCTGACGGTGACGCATCCGTTCCAGACCATCGGCCGTCCGGATTCCGCGGTCAGCAAAGGCGTGATGGTCCCGGATAAAACCATGGGCGAACTTCGCGGCCGTTTCCATGGTGAATACGATGGTGTGACTTCGTATCCCGGCATCGGCAACCGGATGTGCTACGGCATGCGGTCCCGCCATTCCGGTCTGAAATTCCTGATGGGTTTCGCTTTCTGGTGGGGCGACATGGCCAAACCCAACGTCAAGCCGACCAAATGGTTTTACGTGTCGTATCCGTTCTTCGAGCCCGAAACCGGCGTCCGCTATTCCACCGTCGGCTGGGAAGCGATCCGCACCGGCATTGACGATTACCGTTATCTCGAACTGGCGGCCCGATGCCTGGCCCGGAAACACGGCAAAGCCGAAGCCGAAAAACGGGTGAAAAAGCTGATCGCCCTGGAAGAACATTCCGCCCGCGGTTATCTGCCCGTGGATTATTTCGGTCAGATCCGGAAACAGTTGATCAAGATCATCACCGAAGAAAAATGATGAGAAGATAAGACTTCTTCTAATATAAAAAGAACCGTTCCGGCTGATTTTTACCGCAGGGTCAGCACCACTTTGCCTATGTTTTCGGAGCGGCGGAGAACGCCGTGCGCGGCTTCCACTTCCCGGATCGGGAACACCGCATGGATGTTCGAGATCAGCTTGCCGGCGGCAAACAATGGGAACAGCTCATCGTGCAGGGCATGCATGATCCGGCTCTTTTCTTCCGATGTGCGGCTCCGCAGCGTGCTGCCGATCAGACGGATCCGTTTGCGCCAGACCGTTTCCAGGTTGATCACCGTTTCCGGCCCGCCCATGGTGGCGATCATGATCCAGCGTCCGCCGAACACCATGTGCCTGAAACAGTCGCCCATGAGCTTGCCGCCGATGCAGTCGAGCGCGACCGTGGGAGGATGCGCTTCGATCACTTTGCGGATGTCTTCCCGATGGTGATCGACCACATGATCGGCGCCGAGTTTCCGGACGAACGCGGCTTTTTCGGATGAACCGACCGTGGTGATGACTTCCGCACCCATATATTTGGCGAGCTGGATGGCGGCGAGTCCGACCCCGCTGGCGCCCGCCTGCACGAAAAAGACATCGCCCGGTTTCATGCCGCCGGCTTCCTGTTTCAAGTTCAGATAAACCGTGCACCAGACTTCCGGGATCGAGGCAGCCATGACCATGGTCATTTCATCGGGGATTGGGATCACCATGCCTTCGGGGACCGCGATCTTTTCGGAATACCCGCCGCCGCCGACCAGCGCGCAGACACGGTCGCCAGGCTTGAACGCGGATTTTTCCGGAGTCTCCAGAATGATTCCGGCGACTTCCAGACCGCACCATTGCGGCCAATCCGGCGGGGAGGCGTAGCAGCCGTCCTTCTGCATCAGGTCGGCGCGGTTGACCGCCGCCGCGTGGACTTCGATGATCACTTCGCCCGGTTTCCGCACGGGATCGGGCATTTCGCACCATTGAAAGGCAAGGTTTTTATCCAGGGTCATTGCATGCATTTTCAGTTTTTCCTCCATGGTATGTAACCGGCTGCCGCCAAAGTGATTTCGTGGACCAGATAATCATGTTCGTAACTTCCGGCGGACGGGACTTCGCCGCGGACCTCCTTCATCAGCTGGATCAGCTGGACTTCGTAGCGGTCGCGCTGAGGCGGGAAACGGAGCGTATGAACGCCCTTCGGGAAGAGTCCGCTGTCTTCGGACAAGGTCAGTTCGATCTCCACGCTTTTGCCGTCGAAACGTTCGATGGGGGTGAACTTGATCGTGCCTTTGGTACCAGCGATCTTCATGGCACGCCCGCCGGTGTTGCAGGCGTCCTTGGAACAGGAGCGCAAAGTCACCAGCGCGTGCGGATATTCCAGCACGGTCATGCAGTTGTTGCGGTACGAATCCGGATAGCCCGGTGCGGATTTGAGGAATGAGGTCACGTTGTCCGGGCGGCCCATTGCTGCCGCCACGAAGTCGATCAGGTGACAGACAAGGTTGAACATGATGCCGCCGGAGAACTGGCCGAGATATTCCTGATAGATCTCATTGCCGTAGCAGTGGTTCATGTCCGCTTCGATCTCGAATACCTCGCCGATCAGTTTTTCCCAGACGGCGCGGATGCAGAACTGGAACGCCGGATTGCCGCGGAACATGAAGCCCATCTGGAACGGCAGGTTTTTCGCCTTGCAGCCGTCCAGCAGTTTCTTGTAGAGCGCCAGGTCTTCCCCGGCGGGCTTGTCCATGTGCATCGGCAGGTTGTGTTCCATGCACATGATCGCGACCGGGACCAGATCGTTGTTCGGCACTTCGACCGTCACGGCTTCGAGTCCGGGATAATTCAGCGCCTCGTCCAAAGTGAATTTCCGGTAATCGGCATAATAGTTCTCGTTGAAGAATTGAGTCAGACGCGGGGTTTTGCAGAAATCCCGTTCATCCACGTAACCGATCAGATTGAAGAGATCCGGGCGTTTTTTCAGCGTGGCCCACTTGCCTTGAGCATGTTCGTGGCAGATGCCGATCTGAATGATGTTCAGTTTTTCCATGGTTCAATCCTCCTTGAGCAGATTCCAGTCGAACACGATCCCCATCGGCGGATTTGGATCGTTCAGCAGCGTGTCGTAAAGCGGCGTGCAGTCGGCGGGACTGAGCGTCTTATGGATCAGCGAGGCGAAATCGAACCGGCCGGTGGCGAGATATTTCAGGATCACATCATAATCGTCATGTTCGGACCATTCGCCGGGGCGCGATTCATTGGCGGGCCGGTTGCTGGTGTGGGCGCCGATCAGCGTGATGCCCGGCAGATGCACGTCCCGGTAGAAATCGATCGGACAATCCGGCACGCGGGTGCAGCCGAGCAGGGAAATGCGGCCCATTTTGGCAGTATAGCCCAGCGCCTGTTTCAGCGCGGCCGCCTTGCCGGTCACCTCCACCACGGCATCGATTTTTTTCCCGCCGTTGGCGGCATAGAGTTTTTCCGTGAAATCGGGGTCGCGCGGATCGAAGACCGCGTCGGCGCCGAGCTTGAGCGCCAGTTCGCGGCGTTCTGGCGAAAAATCGCAGCCGAAGACCGGCGCCGCGCCGGAATATTTCGCCGCCTGAACTGCGATCTGCCCGAGAATGCCCAGTCCGGCAACCATCACGGACTCGCCCATCTGGATCTTCAGCCGGCGCACACCCAGCATCGGGAACGAGGCGATGTGCGCAATGGACGCAGCTTTCAGATTTACCCGGCTGTCGGCGATCTTATGCGCGCCTTTCCACACCGGTGCGGCCGGGGACATGATATAGGAACGGTGCCCGCCCCACGGCGCGATCACGGCGTCGCCCACGGAAAAATTCTTCACGTCATTGCCGACCCTGACCACCCGGCCGACCGCGCTGTAACCGGGATAAAACGGAAATGACTGGCCGGAGTTATTGGATTTCCCGGAGATCCAGGCACATTCCGTGCCCGCGCTGACCGCGCTGTAGAGCGTTTTCACCAGAATATGATCCGCAGGCAGGGTATTTTCATCCAGTTCAGCGGTTTCCAAGGTGACTTTGCCAGGTGTCCTGGCCACGATGAATTTTACATTCAGCATCTTTCCATCCTCCGTTTATGGTTGTTCAGAAAAAAGTTTTTCGATGATTCGAGCGCGTCCCTGGATCGCTTCATCGTGACCGCCGGTCCGGGAGGTCAATACGACCGCCCCGAAATGATTTTCCGGATCCGCGCAGATGGTCTGTCCGGTCCAGCCGGTATGATAAATGGTCTTTTCCGAGAGGTTCCGGGGACGGTTTTTCGCCCTCATGTCCCAGCCGAACGAGCGGCGGCCGCCGTTTTTGTCGTATCCGCAGGTCAGGATCAGGTCATAATAACTCTGCGGGAAATGTTTCCTTTCGAGGATATCCTCCACGAAAAGCAGCATATCCGCGGCAGTGGAAAAACAGCTGCCGCTGCCGATGGGGAATCCGCAGTTGAAACAGACCGGATCGTTATGTTCGCCGGCCGGACGGTTCGGATACCAATGTTCGACTTCATCCGGACCGGGGCCCGGCGCATTCCATTGCGTCCGGTTCATTCCCAGCGGCTCCCAGATGAGTTTGCGTGCGAGTGTCTCCAAATCCATGCCCGATATTTTTTCCGCAATTTTTCCCAGCAGGATCAGATTGGAACAGGCATATTCGAAGGCCTGCAGACGCGGACGGACCGGATGTTTATTGAACAGTTCCCGCCAGAAAACCTCCGGATCGGCCGAGTCATAGGGTTTGCTGTTATCAAACCCGCTGACGTGCATGGCCAGGTCGCGGATGGTGATATCGCTGCCTTGATCCCAATATTCGGGCAGATAATGGACAAACGGTTTGTCGGGGTCCAATTCGCCCTGAGCGATCAGCAGTGCGCAGCATCCGGCGGTGAAGACCTTGCCCGTCGAAGCCATGTCGAAACGGGAATCGGGCGTCATCAATTTTACCGCCGGATGGATGCACTGTTTGCCGAGAGCCTCGATTTTTCTGTTCCGGGTGTCGGCAAAAACGATTCCCTGGATCAGCCCCGAATCGATTTGTTTCTGCGCTTCCGACAGGGCATCCTGCCGATCCCCCTGCCTTTCCGATGATTGCATACGGTTACCCATGTTTTCAGCTATCTCACCAGCAGATGTCCGCCGTCGATCACGTGGGCCGACCCGGTGATGAATGCCGCCTTGTCCGAGCAGAGATAAAGGATGAAATCGACCAGTTCGACCGGTTCGGCCGCCCTGCCGAGGAGAGTCTTCATCTTCGCCATTCCCGGACGGGTCAGGACGGGTCCCGGGATCACGCAGCAGGAGCGCACATTATGAGGTGCGCCGAGGATGGCCAGGGACTTCGTCATTCCGCGCATGGCGCTTTTTTCCGCGGAGTAATCCAGCGAGGCGCCGCCTCCGCCTTCCTCACCGGTGACCGAGCCGAAATTGATGATGACGCCGCGTTTGCGTTTCATCATTCCGGCGAGGACGGCGCGGCAGCAGTAGATTGCGCCGCGCAGGTTCACATCAAGCCCCCAGTCGATCACTTCGATCGGCTGTTCCTCGAAGCTCTTATGACAATTGCAGCAGCGTCCGGACATGCCGCCCGCGCAGTTCAGCAGGATGTCTACCGCGCCGAATGTCTCGACGGCTTTCTTTTCCGCCTGTTCGACTTCTGCGTAGTGACGGATGTCCACGACCAGCGGGAGGACGCTTCCCCCCGCGTCCCGGATCGCCGCGGCCTCGTTCTCCAGAAGTTCCCTGTTGACGTCGCAGAGGACGACATTCGCTCCGGCTTCCGCCAGTTTTTTCCCCGAGAGAAGCCCCATTCCGGAGGCTCCTCCGGTGATCATTGCGGTTCTGCCTTTGAATTCAGGATAATCCATGATTTCCTCCTGTTTCAGATGATCCGGTTCGGATTCAGATGTTGTTTGAGGGTTTCCAGTCGGTCCATTTCGGACCGAGGATGCGCCCGCCGTCCACCGGGAGATCCGCGCCGGTGATATAGCCGGAATCATCCGAGGCGAGGAATACAATAGCGCGGGCGACTTCATCCCCGGTGCCGGTGCGGCGCAGCCAGGTGCTGTCGTGCGGTCTGGAGACATCCTGGATCATTCCGGGCGAAACGCTGTTCACCGTGATGCCGCAGGTCCCCAGTTCCATGGCCATGGTCTTGGTCAGCATGATGACGCCGCCTTTGGCCGCGGCATATGCGCAGAATCCCGGCAATCCGACCTCGCCGGCTATCGAGCCGAGATTGATGATCCGACCGTAGCCGTTCTTACGCATCGACGGGATAAAAGCCTGCGATATGCGGAAGACGCTGGTCAGATTCAGTTCGATCACTTCCTGCCATTGCGCGTCGCTGGTATCCAGAATACTGCCTCTCGGCCATTTCCCGGCATTGTTCACCAGAATATCCACTTTGCCCGCCTCGGACAGAACTTTCTGCGCACTTTCGATGATCTGTCCGCGGTCCATCACGTTCAGCTGGACCGGATGCGCCTCGATCCCCTGCTTTTTCAGATCGGCGCATAACGTTTCCAATCCGGAGAGATTGATGTCCGCCAGATAGAGTTTCACGCCGTGTTTGCCGAATTCTTCCGCGAGCGCCCGCCCGATCCTGCCGGCCGCGCCGGTGATGAATGCCGTCCTGTTTTCGAATTTCATGTCAGTCCCTTTCCGGATCAGGATTTCAGATCGCCGATATCCCAATGGAAGTTTTCCATCACGCCCTTGAACGAACGGACCGTCGGCTGATTGTAGGATTGGTTCGCCGGATAATCGTGCACCGCGAATTCGATGGCGGCGCCGAGCTGCGGTCCGACATAGCGGATGAACCGGCCGAATTGACCGCTGCCCAGGAAGACGAACGGCTTGTCCAGCTCCTTATGCAGCAGGAGCAGGGTGCGGACGCCTTCGAGCATCGCCTGCTCGGTATTCGTGGCGACCACGATTTTCAGGATGTCCGCGCCGCGCGAAGACTGTTCGCGCAAATGGGCGAGCACCTCCTCCGCGCTCCGCTCGGTGCTCGTCATGTGCGAGGACATGATCACTTTCGCGCCGAGCTTGTGGATGCGGGAAATCAGCGCCTTCTGCTTTTTGATGGCCGCTGGATCGTGCGTCAGTTCCAGCGGGGAGGGGTCGTACAGGTCGCCCATCACGTCGATCACTTCCGCGCCGCATTTTGCCGCCAGCAGGAGATATTTCTGCCGGGCCTCGTCGTCCTTGCCCAGAAAACGGTCGCTGCGGTAATCAATGAACATATAAGGCAGCTGCGTGCAGCGGATCAGCGTGCGGAAATTCTCCTCGGTCCGCTGTTCCAGCGGCATTTTCTGCAGTTCGATGGCAATCGCGTCGGCGCCGTCCATTTCCCCCGCGCGGGCCAGACCGACGGCCTCCCCGATGCTTTCCGGCGAACACAGCAAAGTGACCGCCGCATCCTGACGATTGAAAAATGAATGTTTCATCCGATCCCTCCTTGATCAATGGTTTGCCAGGTATTCATCCATGGCGGTATTGACCCGCCAGGTGCAATCCTTCGGACAGCGTGAGATCTCATATCTGAGACCGTCATAAAGTTTCTTCAGCGATTCCTGTTTCATGCCGGTGGCGGCCAGTACCTTGGAATTGTCCATGATGCGGTCGAACAGCCGGTCACATTCGAGCTGCCAGCGGACCGCACGGGAATTGGGATCGGGATTGAGGATCCGGATATAATCCTCCTGATCGACCCAGACCGATTCCAGGCCGCAGATGTCCTTGTAATAACCGGCGATTTCTCCCCAGGTATGATGTTCGGCGGTGCAGACGCTGAACACTTCGCCGAGCGCCTTTTCATTGAAGAGCAGTTTCGCGATCATGAGCGCGACGTCGCCGCCCCAGCTCATGGTGGCCTGGATATTTCTGGCGGATTCGGGCACGACGGTTTTTTTGCCGGCGAAGGCGCGGCCGACCGTGTTGGGCGCTTCCAGCGTGACCAGCTGGTAGCGCATGAAGGAATACGTGATCGCGGGCCGGATGATGGTCCAGCGGTTTTTCGGCAGGGTATGGATGATGTTTTCGCCGCGCGCCTTGTAAATGCTGTAATCGTCCGAATTGCGCAGAATGAGGTCATCGGCCGTATCCAGCAGGCGGGGGGAAGTCTCCCGGACCGGATGTTCCTTGTTGTCGTAGATCCGATAGCTGGAAAGGTAGATGTAATGGCCCGTGCAGTTCACCAGGGCCGGCAGATAATACGCCAGGGCCGCGGTGTTGTAGATCATGAAATCCACGATGCCGTCGTAACCGCCGGCGAGGAGCTGCCGGAAGAAGGCAGGATCTTTCGCATCCGCCTTGATGTATTTGACATTGGGCCAGGATGACTGCTGTTCGACGAGCGCGACAGCGTCCACCTGATAATTCATTTCCGCGAGATACGGGATGAGATACTGTCCCATTGCGCCGGTGGCGCCGATCACCAGAACTTTTTTCGCCATGATCCTTCTCCTTGAAATTCAGATGCAGAACCGTATATGTTGATAAAGTAATGCCGTTTTCATCATAAACAATTCCGTTTTGAACTTTTTAAGGAATTTTTTCATGAAAACCTGTCCTTGATTTCAGAAAAAAGCGTGTTATATTGCAAATAAAGCAGAAAAAATGAAAATTTTGCATGGCCGGAGTAATTCCGGCAATCAGAAATTGCGCAGAAAAAATGGGCACGTAACTGATCAACAGCGGCTGCTGTTCCGCAATGCCTTGAGCCCGAAATCCAGATACTTTCTGGCTTTCTGGGTTACGGAGGAGAGGCCGAAGATTTTGACGGTTTCCCGGAACAGCGTGTCCGTTTCGCAGGAACTGAAATCGATCAGGATCTCATACATGGCATTGGCCAGTTCTTCCGGCGGGATTTCGTCAATGGTGCGTTTGTTGTCAGCTCCATTGGTGCGGATGCCGCGATACTGCGCAGGATCCTGTCCCCGGTTCCAGTAAACTTTTTCCTCTCCGACGCAGGTCGTCGGAAGGTCTTGCGGCAGGCAGGAATTCAGAACTGCCTGGATCCTGTCGCCGGCCCGGTCGAAATGCCATGCCCGGGTGATGCGCTTTTTCAGCAGCCGTTCATAGATCGGCGCTTCCTGCTGAATGACCTCGACCATCTGCTGCCGGAGCAGGGGACGGGAGGCGAATTCGTAGAACTGTTCCTGCGGACAGCTGCATGTGATGACCGCAGGAATGTAGGACTGGATATTTTTATTGACTTGCGCTGAAGGTGGATTGTCCTGAACCGGAGCGGGTTCCGGAGCCTCGACTTCAGGAACTTTGACTTCCGGTTCGGCAGTTTCCGGTTTCTGCATGACGGCGGGAGATTCGGTTTTTGCCTGTTCAATGAATTCCAGCAGTTTATTCTGGGACCGCTCCCGGTCAAAGCACCAGTCAACCGTCCAGGCTTGGAAAATATGCCAGCCGAGCGAACGCAGGACGGAATAACGGAGATGGTCGCGGTCGCGGGTGGTCTTCTGTGCGGCATAGGAAGGTCCGTCACATTCGATGCCCAGCAGGAACTCGTCGGGATGATCGGGATTCCGGACGGCGAGACTGATCCGGTATCCGGAACAGCCGAAATTGCGTTCGACCGAAAAACCGTGTTCCGTCAAAAAGGCAGCGATCAGCCCCGCCAGATTATCCGATTCCGAACCCCGGGCGGTATCATTCTGGATCCGGAAACCTTTCTCGGCATAATCGAGGAAAAATTTCAGGTGAGCCGCGCCGACGGCGTTGGTTCTGGACAGTTCGATCTGAGGGGCGTGGATGGAAGAAAACACGACGATCTGTTCCTTGGCCCGGGTGATGGCCACGTTCAGCCGGCGTTCTCCGCCACGGCGGTTCAACGGACCGAAATTCATGGAAAACCGGCCGTCGGCATCGGGGGCATAGCAGATGGAAAACAGAATGACGTCCCGCTCATCGCCCTGGACATTTTCAAGATTCTTGACGAACAGCGGTTCTTCGTTCTGGTCGCTGAAATAGGAATCCAGCTCCGGATGCCCGGAGCGTTCGGTTTCCAGGAGATCCTCGATCAGGTTTTTCTGTGCTTCGCTGAAGGTCACCACACCGATGCTGCGCGGGGAAGCGGCATTCTTTTCCAGCTGACGGAAAATATAACCGACCAGCGCTTCCGCTTCTTTGCGGTTGGTCCGGGTGCTGCAGCGGTCATAGACGGCATCCGGGACGAATTGGAAACGGACGCCGAGCCGTCCTGAATCATGAGCGGCGGGGAAGGTGAACAGACGGTCGGAATAATAATAGTGGTTGCTGAACGAAATCAAAGCTTCGTGCCGGCTGCGGTAATGCCAGTTCAGATAACTGGAGTAAACTCCGGCGGCCAGACATTCGTCCAGGATGCTTTCCATGTCTTCGAGTTCTTCAGTCTCGGCATCCGTTTCGGCGGAATCGCCTTTCTGGAAGAAATTGGTCGGCGGCATCTGTTTGGGATCGCCGACCACGATCAGCTGTTTCCCGCGGGCGATCACCCCGATGGCATCCCACACCGGAATCTGGGAAGCTTCATCGAACACGATGAGATCGAATGGAGCGGAGTCGGCGGGCAGATACTGGGCGACGGACAGCGGACTCATGAGGAAACAGGGCTTCAGCCGCGCCGCCACAGTCGGAATATCCGAAAGCAGCTGGCGAACCGGTCTCTGCCGGGCTTTTTTCTCACATTCCCGTTTCAGCAGTCCCAGTTCCGTTCCTTCCGGGCAGGGGCCGGACCTCCGCCGCGGCAGCGAGGCGGCCAGTTTGGCCGGAACGATTTTTTCAGCCAGTTTCGTGTACAAGTCATCCAGTTCGCGGAACCGGCGGATCCGCTGCGCCTGATCCAATCCGTTGAACAGGGAAAGGATACTGGATCGTTCCAGGATCTGATTCAGCATTTCTCTGGCATAGGAAAGCTCAAAAATATGAGAAGCATCCTGCGGCGCGACCGTTCCGCTTTCCAGTGCCGATATGAATTTTTGGAGACCGCATTCCGGGGTATTGCCCCGGATTCGGAAGAGTTTGTAACGCATCATATTGCGCAGGCCGGATGTATGGGCCAGCGCGGCATCGAGTTTACCGGAAACGCGGCTGAGTACATCTTCCTTAGTAATATCCTCTGTCGCAAAAGCCGAAAAAGCCGGAAGCTCTTTCTGATAATTATCCCAGGCGAGCAGAAAATCGTTGATTTCCCGGTAGGCTTCCGTCTCTTGGGCAAAATGTCTTGCCGCATCGGGAAGCACTTTCCTCAGCTGGATCAGACATTGTTCATAAGTTTCCGCATTCCGTCCGGAAATGAGCTGAACGATTTCAAGGAGCTTTCTGACGGAATCAATGATCGGAGCCAGTTTCGCCCAGTCAGTCGCTTCATCCTGCCAGATTTTTCCCAGCAGTGATTTCGCTTTGCCGAGCATACTCTCATAACGCTGGATATTCTCTTCCCACCGCATGAAATCGGGAATGGCCGAGGAAAGTTCATTGACGGTCAGTTTCAATCCGCCGCTTTTCTTGAGGCCGTCAAGTTCTTTCAGCAGGGCATTGTTTTTCAGCATGCGGAACAGAAAAAACGATTGTTCATTCATCCGGATCCGGGTCTGGATCCCTTCCAGATCCAGCGAACGGAGCTGTTCCAGATTGTAATTTTTCAGCTTTTTCCTGAGTTCACTGACCGCCTGGGCGGTTTGACTGAACAGAGCTAGGTATTGAGCATTTTCCGTGATGGAATCATTCAGCAGGGATTCCGGGATATCCGGAATTTCCCTCAGTTTTGCCGCCAGACATGCCATCTGATAGACCATGGAGATCCGTTCCGATTCAGGCAGTCCGGAAGAACGGCAGAACGCGGCATGGCTTTGCTGTAATTGGTCCGCGGCATCCCGGAGTTTCCGGAGCGAGGAAATCAGGTTCTTTTCATAAACGGGACTCCATTCGGCAGGATTCAGCCAGGCAAGAGGTTCGGAATCACCGGGATCCAGCACCTCATACGCATGAGCAAGATCACTGACCAGCTGCAGCAGTTCGTTATATTCCTTCCCCGTCTGCGTCAGGCAGGAGATGTCCAGCAGATCATCCTGTGCTCCCGGGGAAAACAGGCGGGAGAAGCAATCGTAAGCAGACATCCCGTTGGGATATTGGCGATGCAGCTCTTTCACATACGAGTTCAGGTCTTCCCGTACCTTCTGGAGTTCTTCGATGACCTGGGGCCATTGTTTCGACTCCTGCAGTTCCGGCACATTCAGTGCTTCGGCAAACTGAGCAAGGACCTCGTTTTTTCCGGATTTATTGGAGTGGAGCTCAAGACAGAACGGGCGCAGTCCGATGGCGGAAAGACGCTTGTGCACGACTTCGAGGGCGGCCTTCTTTTCGGAAACAAAAAGCACCCGTCTGCCCATGGCCAGATTCTGCGCAATGATATTGGTGATCGTCTGGGATTTTCCCGTTCCCGGCGGACCGTGCAGCACGAAATTCTTGCCCATGGTCGAATACAGAACCGCGGTCAGCTGCGATGAATCGGCGCTCATGGGACAATAGAGATTCGCCAGATCCAGATGCTGCCCGATCTCTTCCGGCGGAAAGACCTCAATGCCGTCGTCAAACAATCCGCCGCCTTCGATCAGATGTTTCACCAGCGGATTCCTGCACAACACATCCGCACGTGCCGTCATGTCTTTCCACATTACGATTTTGCCGAAAGAAAAATGCCCCAGCCGGACCTCTTCCCGGACTTCCCAGCCGGGCATATCCTTGATCGTCTGACGGAAAATCTGCATGACCAGCCCTACATCCACGCCGGACTGATCGGTCGGCAGCTGCTGCTGCGGCCCCATTCCGGGGACATTCAGATTATATTGGCTGCGCAGGAGCTCCAGCAGGGTTTCATTGATCATCGTATCTTCATCGATGCGGGAAATCCGGATCCCCTCGACGATGGATTTCCGGAACAGCCGGATGGGAACCAGCAAAATCGGCGCCAGATATGATTTTTCATCGCGCGGAGATACTTTCCATTCCAGAAAACCGATCGCCGCGAACAGCGTATTCACTCCGCCTTCTTCCAAATCGGTTTTCCCCTGCCGGTACAAGGCTGTCATCCGTTTTGACATTTCCGCCGGAGTCAGCAGCGTCCACAGCCGTTTCTGCTGAAATTCATTTTCCAGCAGCACCTTGATTTCCGTTTTGATTTCACTGTTCCGCAGCAGGGCCAGGTCATGCAGATCTTTCTCCCCCAGCAGATTCGAAAGCGGATTCAGTGAAAAGGATTCATTTGCCGCCAGCCGGTCCTCCAGAACCGTTATATCCGGACAGGCGATCGGAATCACGTATTTGGTGTCGCGCACATTCAGCAGCCGGTTGCGCAGTGAAAGATCCAGCAGCTTTTGCGTCCAGCGGGCAATGCGCCCCGATCTCTGTTCTGTATCCTGGAATTTCGACAGATCCACATTCTGCTGGAGCGTGCGTTTATGTTCTTCCCCGAGTTCCTCCGCACGGCGTTTCGGTTCTTCAAATTCGATCCCTTCGGCACTGCGCTTCAGCGGCAGCGGACGGATGCCGCTGTAACGTGCCCTGACCACATCGATCGCGCATCGGAAATCCCGGTCGATATTCAAATGACTGCTCCGCGCGGCCGCCTCCGCCGTAGAAAAGGTCGCATCTCCGGTGACCATCGTCGTTTCCAGAACCAGAAACTCGTCCAGATCCGTCAACTTCCGGATCATCTGCAGATCATCCAGGCAGACATCCGGAAAATAACGGTTGACCAGATGACAGCCGATATAGGCGTGCCCTTCCTGCAGCATGATCACCGGATGCAGACCGCATTGTTCCATCACCGAGGCAAAAAGCAGCGTGGTATCCAGACAGGTCCCGATCCGGAATTTGAAGATGGTGTCGGCAAAACGGATCCGCTGACCCGGCGTTCCGAATGATGACGCCGGATTTGCATAAGTGATCCCCCAGGAATGGATCGCACGATAGATGGCGGCACAGATCTCATATACCCGGTGTTTGTCTCCCTGATATCCCTCGATCGAGGCGGATCCGGTTGCTTTTTTCAATTCTTCCGCCACCACGGTCAGCAGATGATTCACCACTTCCAGATTCGGCGTGACAAAGGAACAGATCAGTTCCGGAATGACCTCCAGTCCCAGCCATTGATCGGCCGCAAAGGCGGTCAGATCGTAATCTTTCCGGAACAGAACATGATCCTGGTGTCTGATTTCCAGATTCAGTTTCCCTTTCATCATTTCGGAAATCGAGGAAAGCTGCTGATAATTCAATTCGACCCCGAGATCATGCAGCGGCAGTTCTTCTCCCGATTTGAGTAAATTTACCGGAATGGTTTTTTCCAGGATGAAATCGGTCGATGATGAAAAGGCGCATTCAAGATTTTCCAGATCGCCGCCGCTCTGATTGGTCAGCTTCAATTCATAAACCACCGGAATTGAGTTCTGATATAATGCAAGATTGATCAGCGGAACATAATTCAATACTGCAGAAACAGCTGGTTTCGTATCTGTTTCCCTGATCTGATCAACTGATTCCGGCATTTTCTGTTGTCTCCCCTTGATCCTGGATTTGCGGACATATAATTCTTCTTATCGATAATCAATTAATATATACATCGAAATATTTTTTTCAAGCGTTCCAGTTTAAATTTTGATTTGGAGCAAGCTGAAGTCCGGTCAGGACCGTCTTGATTTCAGAAAAAATCGTGTTATATTGCAAATAAAGCATAAAAGGAGAAAATATATCATGAAGATACAGGAGATCGCCCGGCTGGCCGGAGTGTCGCCCTCCACCGTTTCCCGCGTGTTCAGCCATCATCCGAATATCAGCAACGAGATCCGGGAGAAAGTATTGGCCGTGGCCCGCAAATATGCCTACCATCCGCGTCTTTCCAGCCGGCAGCGCAATGTGGTCATCATTACGCCGTATTCCTCGGTTTATCCGGTGCAGTGCTGCGTGGAAATGATCCTGATGGCGCTGACGCGCGAACTGCCGCGGCGGGGGTTCCGGCTGGAAGTGCTCCCGCAGGACAATCTGGAACGGCTGGACAGCATCCAGTTCTGCGCCGCTGCCGCGATCGGAGCCGAGCCGGGCGATTTCGCCAGCTGGTCCGACCGTTTTCCGGTTCCGCTGATCATTATCGACCGCGAGGCGAAAAAACTATCGCCCGAGGTGTATCTCGTGCGTTCGAATGAGGCGCAGGGGATGGAGCTGGCCATCGACCATCTTTGCCGCAGCGGCTGCCGGAAGATCGGCTGCATCATCCACGGCCGTCCCGGCACGGGCAATGCAGATATCCGTTATGAATCCATCCGGCAGTCGCTGAAAAAGCATGATCTGCCCTGCGATTCCACGCTGATCCAGTTCGGCAATGACGAAGAATATCTCGAGCTGGCCGGCAAGCTGCTCCGGCGCAATGTGGATGCCCTGTTCTGTCCCGGCGGCAGCGGCGGCATCCTCTGCGCCTATGCCATGTCCATGTTCGGACGGAAAATTCCGGAAGACATTTCGCTGATCGCCTCGGAGCAGACCTTTTTTTCGCGTTACGGCACTCCGCCGCAGACCACGATCACGCCGGACTATCCCGCGCTCGCCGGTGCGGTGGCGGATGTGATCGAAGCCCGGATCGAAGGCCGTAAAGCCCCCGCCCGGACCATCCTGCCGTACCTGCTGATCCAGCGCGAAAGCGTCCGGCTCCCCTGAAGACTGAATGATTGGACGGAACGGAAAATGAATTTGATTCTGGGACTGGATACCGGCACCACCAAAACTGCTGCAGTGCTGTTCGACACGGATACGCTGTGCTGTGTCGCCTGCACGGGGATCGTTCATCATGCGGATGAAGGATCCGGACGGCAGAGTCCGGCGCGCCATCTGGATGCCGTGCGCGAGGCAGTCAGTGAGCTGCCTGCAGATTTGCGCCGGACAGTGTGCGGCATCGGCGTCAGCACACAGATGCACGGCGTCCTCTGCTGGAACACTGTTCCCGGCGAGAGCTCTCCGCTTTACACATGGCAGAGCCATACTGACGATCTGGAAGTCCTCCGAAAACTGCCCGGGTGCGGACGGCTGCGTCACGGGTTCGGCGGTGCTTCGCTGGGAATGCTGACCCGCACCGGAGATTTGAGAAAATGGACCCGCTGCGGGACCATCGGAGACTATGCGGTCTGTCATTTGACCGGCAGAGACGAAGCGGTCATGGACCGCACCAATGCCGCCGGCTGGGGCTTGATGGATTTCGATGCGGAGGGTTTTGATCCGGCAGCGGTGACGGCGCTCGGCATTCCCTTCGGGATGCTTCCGCAAGTGGTTCCGCCCGGGACCCGGGCGGGCAGTCTCTGTCCCGAATGGAGCAGACTGCTCGGTATCCCGGAAGGCGTCGAAGTAAAAGCCGCTTTGGGCGACAATCAGGCGAGCGTGCTGGCGGCGGTCCGGGATCCGGCTCGGGACATCTCCCTGACGCTGGGAACCGGCGCGCAGATCTCGGTCGTGGTCCCGAATCAGAGTGCAAAACTTTGGAAGGACCGTGTGGAACTGCGTCCTTATTTCGGCGAAAATGTGCTGGCGGTGGGGGCTCCGCTCTGCGGCGGCGCGGTCTGGTCCGCTCTGATGAATTTCTGGAAGAGCGGATTTGCCGCCGCCGGTCAGGCACCGGATGATGAAACACTGTTCCGGATGCTGGATGCGGCGGCGGAACGGGAACTCCGGTCGCCGGACCTGCCGCATTTTTCGCCCAGTTTTCTAGGGGAACGCGAGGATCCGGATGCGAGGGGCGAGTTGAGCTGCCTCACGCTGGAAAACTTCAGCTGCGGCAAAGTCGCTGCGGCCTTGGCGCGTGGTCTGGCGGAAAATCTGCGCCGGATGCTGCCGCAGGAACTGCTGGCGGGAAAAACGCGTCTGGCGGTTTCCGGCAACGGATTCCGTCGAAACACCTCATTGTGTCTGGCCGCAGAACTGGTTTTCGGTCTGCCGCTGGTCAAGTGCGAATTTTCCGAAGAGGCCGCCTGCGGCGCCGCCATGACTTTTCTGCCAGGCTGATAACCCGGTTTTCTCCCCGGAATTCCCGCGTGGGCCCCTCATCCTTTACGGGGTTCGCCGATGATGGTGTAGCGGTCGTTCTTCAGACATTCGACCAGATCGGCCATGTCATGGATCTGGTCATCCGTGACGATGGCGCTGGTGCCGGCATGTTCCGTCCTATGGCAGTCGGACCCGGCGATTTTGTGCAGACTGTGTTTTTCCGCCCAGGCCAGGGCGATGTCATTGCGGCTGTCATGGTTGGGATGCGTATTCCGGACTTCGATGCCGAAAAGATATTTCGGATCGATGACGGTCATGCCGTTGCGGAACGGGTGGGCCTGATAGAACAGGAAACCGTTTTCCCTGGCAATGTCGCCGAATGCCGCCGGACCCATGGTGAAAAGGTCGGGACAGCTGTGCGTGAATTCCTCGGTCATGCCGAACACGAGATAGTCGTTGGCGTTTTCATCGAACCGCAATTCATATCCGCCGAGGACGATCAAATGGTTATCGGCGCCGATTTTCTGCGCCCGCCGGATCCAGTCGTGATAATCCTGCAGGTAATCGCGGCCGCCGTTGTCTGTATAATAGGCTTTGGAAATGTTGTTGAAATGGTTGGTCAGCACGAGAGCATCGTATTTTTTTGCGCTGTAGAGCGCTATGAGTTCTTCGAGTGAGAGTTTTCCGCACACGGAAAAGCCGGCGGAATGGGCATGCAGTTCGATTTTCATAAACAGCGGATTTCCCTTTCTGAAATTGTTGCGCGATAATATACATTCGCCCATCCGGGTTGTCAATGGTCCGGAACCGGAAAAAACGCGGGAGGACGGCAGGTCACAGGGTGGAATTGACCAGCAGACAGGAGACGCAGTCGCCGGCGGTGTCGGCGCAATACCGTTTGTGGATGTGCAGACAGCCCTGGACGGCCGCGGCATTGTCGAAAATCTCCAGCCGGGGATCGTTTTCGGGGAACCAGCGGCGGACGGCATTTTTGAAGACCCGGTTGTTTTTCTGCGCTTTGATCAGCAGGGGCAGGGCGAGCACTTTCTTTTCCAGTTCCGGATCATTGTCCAGCTTGGCGAAGGCGAGCAGGGCCGGCACAAACACGTCGATCAGCAGTGTTTCGGCCCGTTCGGAACCCAGGACGGCCGCTTTATTCGGGATCTCGTCCGTGCGGTAGGAACAATGCCTGTCCCAGAACGGATCGGAGAAGACCAGCTTTTTGCGGAGCTGCTTCAGATATTTTTCCGGGGACAGTTTCCGGAGCTCGTCGGCCAGGGCGGGGAGGGGGTCTGCGGAGAACTGCCGCAGGAATTCCGCCAGCATGGCGATGCGGCGTTCAGGCGAATTCAGCGGCCGGACGGAGTCGCGTTTCCAGCTGATCGGCGGGGCGGAGGTGAGGCGCAGACTCCAGAATTCATCCCAGAGCAGCCGGACGCGGCTGCGGATCGTTTCCGGCAGTTCGAGTTCGGCGGGGTCCGGCAGCAGTGTGGATTCTCCCCACAGCAATGCCTCGAAATGGTCCTGAAAAACCTCTGGGGGATATTGTTCGAGCCGACGCAGCAGTTCCGCGAATTCATCCTGATTGCGTTTGTATCCGGCGGCGCGGAAAAGCACCTGGCGGAATGCCGGTCCGGAACCGGAGCGGATCAGGGTCTCCAGCACCGCCGTGCTTTTGGCCTGGATCCGTTCCATGCCGGCGTCGGTGAAAAAACTCCGGAGTCCTTCGCGGTCCATGTAAGGGAAGATCCGGCAGCGGCAGATGTTTCCGGCGCGCCGTTCCAGCATCCCCGGGGAAAGGCGGCAGACCGGAATATGGGCGAGCGCATTGCCTTCTTCGCGGCCGGACAGGTCATCCTCTTCCACCACATGCAGGATCACATTGGCGTAAGCTGCATCGGCCAGATGGCCGTGGCGGATGTAATCGGAACTTTTCCGGTGGATTTCGATGTCGCCGCGGAGGATCTTGCCCTGATACCGGATCTTGGCGTTTTTGAAATCGGGACCGGCTTCATGGTTCCATTCGCCGCGGGAAAGGATCTCGACGCGGGTCCCGCCGGATTCGGTCAGCACTGCCCCGTCGGCCAGTTGATCCCAGTATGACTGGAAGGCCGCTTCATACAGCGCTTCCGGATCATGGATGACAAAAGAATCCGATTTATTTTCATTTTCCATTTGCTTTTTCCCGTCCGAAGGTTTATGCTACCGGATGACAACAGAGAGGAATATTCACCGTGAATGTCAAAAAATCAAGTTTTTTTCTGATTTGTTTTGCAATTATTTTGATATTTGCCGCCGTCCTGTATCATCACCGGACCGCCGCTGAACCGGAACGGCCGGGCCGTCTGCTGAAAATCGGCCAGTCCCGCCGCCGCAACGAGGTGGTCCGGGCGATCGAAAAAGCGCTGCCCGCTGTGGTCAATATCAGCACGGAAAAGGTGCTGGACAATGAAAATATGGACGACTCCGGCGATTTCAGCATTCTGCAGCAGCTGTTCGACAAATTCCTGCGCTCGCAGAAAAGCGCCGCCGGTTATTCGCTCGGCAGCGGCTGCATCATCGATCCTTCCGGACTGATCGTGACCAATGCGCACGTGGTGGACCGCGCCGCCAGGATCATGATCACCTTGAACGGCGGTAAAAATTTCGGGGCGGAGATCATCGCGGACGATCCGGTCAATGATATCGCGCTGCTGAAGATCAGCGATCCGCCGCCGAATCTGCCGTCCATTCGCTGCGACAATTCCGGCCGGCTGTATCTGGGGGAAACCGTCATCGCTGTGGGCAATCCGTTCGGGCTGGACAGTTCGATCACGGTCGGCGCCCTCAGCGGCACCCGCCGCCGTTTCACCTATCACGGCAAAGTGATTTTCTCCGATATCCTGCAGACCGACGCGATCGTGTATCCGGGCAACAGCGGCGGTCCCCTGATCAACATTGACGGCGAAATGATCGGCATGAACATGTCCTCCTATGAAAACGCGCCGGGGATCGGATTTGCCATTCCGCTTTCCCGGATCGAAAACCTGCTGGCGAAATGGATGCTGCCCGAACGGTTCGGCCTCTGTTCGCTGGGGATCGTGCCCGCCTGGCGGAAGGACGAACTCGGACAGCGGATGATCGTGATCGGCGATATCCTGCCCGGTTCACCCGCGGCGCGTGCCGGCTTGCGCAAAGGGCTCCGCATCATCCGCTTCAACGGCAGAAAAACACCCGATCTGCTGGCCCTGAGTCGGAGGCTGATCCGGTTGAGGAAAAACGATGCGGTCACCATCGAAACTTCCGGCGGGACTTTTCATCTGACCGTGGCGCCGCTGCTGTCCGGCGATCCGCTGCAGACGGCGAAGGAAAAACTGGCGCTGAACCTGACCCCGCTGACGCCCGCACTGACCCGGGAGCTGGGATATCCGCTGGATTCGGGCCTGCTGGTCGCCGACCGGATGGCCGACACACCACCGGAGATCCGCCGCGGCGATCTGCTGCTGAAACTCGGGTCCGATGCGATCCGCAATTCCAATGACCTGGCCGCCCGGCTCAAGACGCTCCATTACAACGACCGGGTTCCCGCCGTTTTTCTGACCACGGTGGTGTATCATGGCCGGAGCTATCTGGCCAAACGCAATGTGACGCTGACCGTGCGTTAAACAGATTTGCCGGTTATCTTTCTTTTTCAGCTTGCAATTCCATCATTTTTATGATATGTTACTTGTCAAATTATTATACCGTAATAATTCAAGACAAGGAGACATAGGAAACCATGATTCCGTTCATCGATTTGAAAAAACAGTACCGGCGGATCGAAAGCCAGGTTGACAAGGCCATCAAAAACGTGCTCGAACACGGACAGTATATCCTCGGCCCGGAAGTGGCGGAACTAGAAAAACAGCTGGCCGAACTGGCCGGAACCAAATACTGCCTGGCCTGTTCCAGCGGGACCGATGCCCTGCTGATGGCCTACATGGCGCTCGGTTTCAAAGCCGGCGATGCCGTGTTCACCTCACCTTTCACCTTCTTTGCCACGGTCGAAATGATCGCCATGACCGGCGCGACCCCGGTTTTCGTGGACGTCGATCCGGTCACCTACAACATGGATCCGGCGAAACTGCGCGACGCCATTGTGAAAGTCCGCGCCGAAGGCAAGCTGAACCTGAAAGCCATCGTCCCGGTGGATATCTTCGGACAGAGCTGCGATTACGACGCCATCACGGCCATCGCAAAGGAATTCGGTCTGCCCATCGTGGAAGACGGCGCGCAATCCATGGGCGCGCTCTACAAAGGCAAACGCGTTCCCTCGTTCGGCACCATCGGCTGCACCAGTTTCTTCCCTGCCAAACCGCTCGGCTGCTACGGCGACGGCGGCGCGGTGTTCACCAATGACAAAGCGCTTTACGACCGCATGTTCTCCATTCTCGTGCATGGCCGCGGCGGCGACAAATACGACAATGTCCTGATCGGACTGAATGCGCGTCTGGACACCATTCAGGCGGCGGTCCTGCTGCAGAAACTGACCCTGTTCAAGGAAGAGATCGAACTGCGTCAGACCGTGGCGGCCAATTATGCCAAAGCGCTTGAAGGTCTGGTGCAGGTCCCGACCGTGGCCAAGGACTGCGTGTCGGTCTGGGCCCAGTATTGCCCGCGTTCCAAGGATTTCGCCAAGATCCAGGCCGCGCTCAAGGAAGGCGGCATTCCGTCCGCCCGCTATTATCCGATCCCGATGCACCTGCTCAAGGCCATGGCGTATCTCGGATACAAAAAAGGCGACATGCCGGTCGCGGAAGCCATCGCCGAAGATATTTTCGCGCTGCCGATGCATCCGTATCTGGATGCGGAAACGATCAGCTCGATCGGCAAGATCGTGCGCAGCGCCCTGTAAGCGGTTTCAACCCGGAACGGAGGAACAAGATGTTTGGTTTTTACCGAATCGCGGCGTGTGTGCCGGTGGTCCGCGTGGCCGATCCGGCGTTCAATGCGGAACAGATCCTGAACGTGGCCCGTCAGGCTGCTTCGGAACACTCCTCCGTCCTGCTGTTTCCTGAACTGGCGGTCAGTTCCTATTCCTGCGGCGACCTGTTCCATAACGGCACGCTGCTGGACGGCGTGGAACAGGCGGTGGAACGCATCTGCCGCGAAACGGCCGATCTGGATCCGATCCTGGCAGTCGGCGCGCCGGTGCGATATCAAAACAGACTGTTCAATGCCGCGCTTATTTTTCAGCGCGGGAAGATCCTCGGCATCGTGCCGAAAACCCATTTGCCCAATTACCGCGAATTCTACGAAAAACGTTACTTCTCCTCCGGATACGGCATCCGCAATGCCGCGGTCGATTTTGCCGGACAGACCGGCATCCCGTTCGGGACTGATCTGCTGTTCGATGCCGGCGGCGATCTGCGGATCGGCGCGGAGATCTGCGAGGACATGTGGAGCACGGTCCCGCCGAGTTCCCTGCAGTCGCTCGCTTCCGCCACGCTGCTGCTCAACCTTTCCGCCAGCAACGAACTGGTCGGCAAGGCCGATTACCGCCGCAGTCTCGTGCAGGGTCTGAGCGCACGCTGCGTCGCCGTCTATGCTTACGCGTCCGCCGGCGTCCATGAATCCACCACCGATACCGTCTGCGGCGGGCACTGCATCGTTGCGGAAAACGGCGCGGTCCTGCTCGATTCCGAACGGTTCCAGCGCGAAAACGTTTTTTATACCGCCGACGTCGATCTCGCGCGCGTCAGCGCCGCCCGGCTGGGCGACAGTCCGTTTGCCGACAGCGCCGCGACCACGCTCCTGCCGGAATTCCGCATCCTGAAAGCGGAGCGGCCTCCTGTTCCCGCACCGGAAAAGATCCGGCGCACTTACGACCGCAAACCGTTCGTTCCCGCTTCGGATGAACAGCGCAAGGCCCGCTGCCGCGAGATTTTCGCCATCCAGACGGCCGGTCTGGCCAAACGGGTGGAACACACCCATGCGGAAAAACTGGTGATCGGCATTTCCGGCGGACTGGATTCCACGCTGGCCCTGCTGGTGTGTGTGCGGACCATGGAACTGCTCAAACGGCCCGCCTCGGATATCATCGCGATCACCATGCCGGGATTCGGCACCACGGACCGCACTTACCATAACGCGGTCAACCTCTGCAAAACGCTCGGCGCCGAATTGCGGGAAATCAGCATCGCCGAGGCCTGCCGCGAACATTTCCGTTCCATCGGACACGACGAGAAAGTGCACGATGTGACCTACGAAAATTCGCAGGCCCGCGAACGCACGCAGATCCTGATGGACGTGGCCAACAGTGAAAACGCGCTGGTGGTCGGCACCGGCGACCTCTCCGAGATCGCCATGGGCTGGTGCACCTACAACGGCGACCACATGTCCATGTATGCGGTGAACTGCTCCATTCCGAAAACCCTGATCCGCTATCTGGTGGCGTTTGTCGCGGACGAATCCGAAAAGACGGTCCATGATCTGCTTTACGACGTGATCGACACTCCGGTCAGTCCGGAACTGCTCCCTGCGGACGAGGCCGGTAAGATCCAGCAGAAAACCGAAGATATCATCGGCCCGTATGAAGTGCATGATTTCTATCTGTATCATTTCTTCAAATACGGAGCCGGTCCGGAAAAACTGCTGTTCCTGGCGAAACGAGCCTTCGGGGATCTGCCCGAGGCGAAACTGAAAGACTATCTGAACACGTTTCTGCGCCGTTTCTTCACGCAGCAGTTCAAGCGGAGCTGTTCCACGGACGGTCCGAAAGTGGGAACGGTCTCGCTGTCGCCGCGCGGCGACTGGCGCATGCCCTCGGACGCCTCGTTCGACCTGTGGAAATCCCTGCTCGGCTGATTATTTGAACACGACCAGACGGAATCCTCGCGGTCCGATTTTCCCTTGCCATTCGCCGGAAAGAGTCCAGTTCAAATCGGGCTCGAAGGCATCGTGCCCGCGGAGTCCCGGTTTGACTTGCAGCTTGTCCAGATCCAGCCGGATCCGGATGTCCTGTTCCTTTTCCGTATCGTTCAGCACGGCCAGCATGAGACGGCCGGTATTGGTATAGGCCGAGGCCACGATCCGTTCCGAGACCGGTGTGATCTTCAGAGCCGGGTCATCCGCGTAGTAGGGATGGAAGACAGTCTGATCGTTCCAGCCGAGTTCATCCTGGGCTTTCCACCAGAGGAAACTCAATTCCGTGCGGTCCATCAGATCCACATCGTGGACCGCAGCCAGGCCGATATAGTGCAGAATCGCTTTCCGCCAGACCGGATTCTTCACATTCCAGGTCCGGTATTTGGCCGGATAATTCAGCTGGAGGCCGCGGGCCAGCTGCGGGATCCAGGTCATCTTGATACTGTAGATATAAGGTGAGAACGTTGCGGCGACGGCTGCCGGCGTGAGAATGTCGTAATATCCTCCGTTGGCGGCGACCTGATTTTCCTGGCCTTCGCCGCCGGCGGAACCGTCCGTAAAGCTCAGGAACGGCTGGAACTTTCCCCATTCCGCGTGATACTGGACCATGGAATCCGGTCCGATCCGTTTGATCATGCGCCAGACATTCAGGGCCTTTTCGCGGAACACATCGACGAGGATATGGGTCTTTTTCCTGCCCATCGAATCGCGCCACAGCGTGCAGCCGTGTTTTTCATTGTAGCAGGATTCTTCCCAGGGCGCATCGAAATAGAAGTTTTTGGTTCCCGGGATCAGCAGCGGGTTGTTTTTCCGGTTGATGAAACTGTTCAGATTATTGAGCCGGAAATTCCGGTAACCGGCGCAGTTTATGCAGCCTTCGCAGTAACCGAGGGGTTTCTCGCCGGTCCGGGAACCGTAGTTCCGGTTGTGCTTGACCTGCCGCCATTCCTCTTCATACCAGGTCCAGTATGGTGAGAACGGACTGGTGAAATTGAAAGCGCTGTAGTGGAGCAGAGTGGGAAACATCCGGTGCTGCTGATAGAATGAACCCAGACCGTTGTACGGCGGTTCGGGCCGGAGATTTTCCGGCGACAGGATGTTGAAATATTTCATGCCGCTGTAGATCTGCCAGTCCTTCTTTTCACGCTGGCGCAGCAGCTTGCGGTCCAGCGGCTTGGCGGGCGTGACCGTCAGCCCGAAATTGAACTCGCGGGGAGCGGCGAAATTCAGCGGAGCGGAGACCAGCAGGAAGCGCAGATCCGCCGATCCGGCATTGCGTTTCATTTCCGCATGGCGGTTGGAACGGTAATGCCAGTTGATCAGATTTTCCGCGGTGAAATTGAGTCCGACATAGTAGTCGCCGGTCCACAGTGCCGGAATCCGGGATAAATCGATCGTGTAACCATCCTTGGCGAGCCCGGCAGCCTTGCTGATGTAGGTGCTGTCCCGGATCAGTTTCAGCCGTTCGTTTTTCATCGGGATCTCATAGGCAAGTTCACGGACTTTCAGGATTTTCTTCGGGATCAGGTTCAGCGTGATCCTGGCATAGCCGTCAAACGCGACCGTGATCCGGCTCTGTGCCGTGAGCTCGCCGTAATCGACGGTTTTTTCGTAAACCGCTTCGAGATCGGTCCGGCTGATCTTCCTGACCGAAGCGGAACCCGGAGAAAGGATTTTGCCGTTGAGCCGGAGCCGGTCCGGCGCCGCCAGCAGTTCCTTGCCCTGCGAAACCATCGAGGAGAACAGCAGTCCTTTATCCAGTTTCAGCGTCCTTCCCCAGATTTTGACCGTGTCGTCGGTCGCTGCCACCGGGATCCAGCCGCCTGGAGGCAGCTTGTCCTTGTCCGGATCGACATACGGTGCAGTAAGCGGATCGTTTTCCGGTGGCACACGCAGTTCCTGGTCATAGATGAAAGTCTTTTTGCCGTCCGGAGCCTCATGCGATATCCGGATCAGATAATCACCCGGTTCCAAGTCCATCGGGAACAGCAGATTGTAGAAAGTCATGGCGTCATCGGGGATTTTCAACCGGGCTGACTTGATGATGTTTTTTCCGGCCCGATCGCAGAAATCCGCCACCGCGAAACCTTCCGCTTTTCCCTGAAACGCGGTGAACAGCTGCCGTTCTTTGATTTTGGTATACAGAAATTTCACCGCAGTGGGCTGGTTCTTGCGCACGCTCACATCGCTCCGGTAATATTCCCTGCCGTCTTTCTCGAAGATCACCGATACACGCTGCCAGTCCGGGATCGTCTTCTGGACCTCGGAGTAAGTGCGGTTCAGCAGGACTGTTTTCCTTCGGAATCCGTAATTCATGGTCGTATCCTTATCGAAGATCATTTTGAATCCCGGGGCAGGGGAGACCTTCAGGCTCAGGATGTTTTTGCTGAGGTCATAAGGCGGCTGGAAAACCATTTTCGGCATTTCCTTATCCAGTTTCAGCCGCAGACCGCCGCGCAGATCGGAATTGCCGGCGATCAGGTTGATGATCCAGCCGTCCTCGCCGGGTTTCAGCCCGAGTTTCGCCAGCTGGACCGCTGCTTTGCCGTTTTTCAGTTCGAAAAGATATTCCTTCCCGGCCGGCGAGGTCAAGACCGCTTTCGCGCCCGGAACCGGATCACGCAGGGAAACGTAAAGGTTCCGGTCGTCGAACGACAGGGTATACGCATTCTGTTCGATGGCATATTCATCGGTTTTCAGGTCGGTGAAACCGGAGGCGGTGAATGTTTTCCTGCCGTATGGAACCGTGACCAGTCCTTTCGGCTGGATGCCGGCAGGTTTGTCCTGCAGATAAAGCTCGCTGATTTCCTGACGGGTGAGGATCCGGTCGAAAATTTTGAACTCATCGATCAAACTCATCCGGCCGGTGTTTTTGTTTTTCAGCGTCTTTTTGTTTTCACCGATGATGAAATCCTGTTCCGGCGTCATGTTTTTCAGCGGAAAAGCTATTCTCCGTTCCGTTGCCAGCTGGCCGTCGATGTAAATCACCAGCTGGACCGGATCCCAGGCACATGCCACGTGATGCCATTCGCCGGCTTTCCATTCACCCAGCCGATAGAGCGAGAAAAGCCAGAAACCAAGTTCCCCGCGCATGAAATAAAAGAATTCGCCGACACTGTATTTGTAGATGTAAAAGTTGTTTTTGCCTGCCCAGGTAGAAAAGAACGGCGCAAAGAACCCGGTATCCGTCCCTTTCCAATTGACCGGGCTCACCCAGAAGGAAATGGTGCCTTGCGTCCAGTTCAGATTTTTTTTATGTGAATATGTCACCCCGCGGCGGATATTCTGTTCATCCAGTCCGATCAGCAGAGCTTTTCCTTTCAGACCCGGCTTGAATACGGGCGGAACATCCAGCTTCGAGGTCTTTTCCCCGGCGGCAAAAACCGGGGTGACAGTATCGTCAAAGCTGGAGTAAAAAATCGGATCGACCGCTTTAACGGTCAGAACAGCGATTGTGATCGCAACGGCTGCAAGCGATGTTTTCATATTTTTATCTTCCTGAATTTAATAATTCCAATCCAGCCAGTTCGGTCCGTAATTCTTACTGCGCCAGAACCAGGTCTTGTAAGCATTGTTAAACGTCCCGATGCTGCTGTTATACCAGAACGGCATCTGTTTGCGCAGCATCGTGCGGACGTTGCCTGTCAAAAATACGGCACTTACGCTTTTTTTATGCTTTTTTGCCAGGAAGGTATCCCAGTCATGAACCGGAGACGGGGTATGACTGTTGCCGTCAATAAAATACATGGTCCG
>Ga0265298_10001934_pt1 | contig 29996 bp, 44 predicted proteins | sample AusTroGonzalo_MG_3_FD_193486 | JGI IMG/M metagenome (GOLD analysis project Ga0265298, IMG submission 193486) | Bovine rumen microbial communities from tropical cattle in Woodstock, Queensland, Australia - Gonzalo_01 | ecosystem: Host-associated > Mammals > Digestive system > Stomach > Rumen ...
TGCAGTTGTTTATTGTCGCCTGAAGCCATCCCTTGGGCGGTGCGGCCTTTTCCATCATCAACTTATCTGCGGCCATCCCGACAGCGTTGTCAATCTCTGTGAGCCTGTTTTTGGCCTCCATGAGCAGATTGCGCAACTTGGCTTGCTCATCATCGGCATAACTCAACTTGGGGACGACCACGAAGCCTTTAGCCCAAGTGGTTTTCTTGTTGCCATTGTTGTCGGTGAACGACACGGGTACGAACACTCCCGTCTTCGCGTATTGGTCTATGCTTCCCGTGTGCCACCTCGCCATCACTTCATAGACGGTGATGTGTTCCGATATTTTCCTTGCTTTCTTCGATAGACGATAAACTAATTTCATGGCTGATTGATTTGTGGGGCAAAGATAGGATAATTCCCCCAATTTCCCCCCGTTGTACGAAAACGAATTAAATCGTATGAAAGTGAATTAAAACTATTGTTGTTGATTATCAAATATTTTGTTTTTCATCTTATTATGTGCTTTTTTCAATCTTTCGTCCCAGCCGGGTCACCAAACAACAAAATCCCTATCTGAAAATCAGTCAGTTAGGGATTTTTCTTTTTCAGTTTCCCGTAAAATTCCCCCAATACCGATTTAATGGCAGAACTTGCACGGCCTTCTGCCCGCTTGAATGGCTTCCGTGATACTCACCGCCTCGATGGTCTTTGAGCATCTTTCAAGGCCTTTGCAGTTGCGGCTGGTGTGGTAGCAATGCGACATAGGCCCCGTGCAGACATAAACGGTCTCTTCCCTTTGTCCCATGATGCCGTGGACGCTCGTGGTGGCATGGTCGCATGACGCGAGGAATAGAACCGCCAGTATGATGATCGCCCGCTTCATTCCTCATCAAGTATTGCGACCAAATCAGCCTTGATTGAAATTCCTCCGTCTTTTCTTACTTGGTCAACTCTGATTATGATAGGCGCATCAATTCTCGGATAAAACAAATTCGTTTCCATTGCCATTTTCACTACCCAGTCAACTTGTGTTTTATCAAGGCCAATATATCCTGATACACTTGACTGCGGAATATAACCCATATAACAATCCATCCAGCACTCGTTTTTGCGGCTTGTTGGCGTTCCAACCCAATCAGGAAGCACGCTATACTTAACTTCACCTTCGACATCACCTTCGTATTCTTCGCATTCAGCCCAAACATAAACGGATGATTCCTTTATTTTTGGAATTATATCATTTACTTGGAAATTCTCAACATACATCCTGCATGGTAGTTTTTTCTCAATCACATAGGTAAATCTCATCGCCGCAAACTCATCAACTGTAATACAGCCGTGCTGGTGTGCAATTTCTTCAGCCGTTGGCTTTATCGGCTCCGATGCCCGTATCTTTACATCGGATTTCTTTGTGTCCGTTCCGCAAGAGAATAACATCATGCAGAACGCAATAATCGGCAAAAATACTTTTTTCATATCCCATCAATCTTTACTCTCGGAATACAAAGAAATAACACTAAAAACAGATCCAATCAGTGCTTCAGCAATCAATACGGTTATTATCACGGCAACGACAACAGCCGACCTGCCGTGTCCTGACACGCCATGCCACACTATTACATCAGATCGTATTAGGTTAAAGGACATCAAGCCTATTGAAATAACGAGTGAAACGATATTATTCTTTACAATCCACATGTATGGCATCAGAAGGAGCGTCTGTGCGCCCATGACAACAAACTGAATAAGACCTCCAAGGACTACTAACACAAGTATCATAACCGCTGTTTTAAGTGTCAGAAGCCACGCCAACGGCAAAACCGTTATCAAGTACAACAAACCCGTGAAGATACAGGTGTAAACGATTGCGGCCAGCACTTGGCCAACTACTTTCAATTCTTTCATAATGCTATAATTTTAATGTGTTAGTTTCCATTCGTTTAGGTTGATTACACGGCATCCGACACTTTTTTGGGTTGTTCGTAGGCTTGAAGCCGTTCTTTGAGCATCGCTATCGTGGTGTTCAGGCTGTCGATGGTCTGCACAAGCGTGTTGTTTAGAACGTTTCCAAATTGCATCTGAACCGCCTTCGCACCCTTCTCCATACTCCCCTCTCCCCGCAAAAGCCACTCTGCGGAGAGGTCGGGAAACAATTCAAGCATCCCAACTACAGTTGTGAGTGATACACCACTTCCGTCTTCTCTTAATTGCTTGCTGATAGTCTGCTGATACATTCCTAACTTGTCAGCAAGCGCGTTTGGTGTTATGTTTTTACTTTCTAACACCTCGATAACTCTTTGTGTAACAGAATTTTTCATAATATCGTTATTTAGATTTATTCTAAATTCACTTTTTATTGTGATTTTCACAACTTTTTTATTGCAGGTAACAAAATTAGTTGTACTTTTGCAGCGTCAATTCTTAATCAATCAACCGCAAAGATAGAAATAATATGGAAAAAGAGACCACAAAGGACGAAATTAAGCAGATGGAGGTCGGACAGACGATTTCCTTCCCGATAGAACGCTTCGCGGTTATCAGAACCTATGCCTATGAGTTGGGGCTGCTTCTGAACAGAGTGTACCGCACGGCCATAGACAAGGAGGAGAGAATTATCAATGTGTTCAGGGAATCCTGACCATGTGACGATAAAGGCTCTTCCGAAAGTTGGCTTGATTCGGATGCAGCCTTGGCGAAAGCCCATAGCAAGCCCAGCCGTGAAACCCGGCAATGTCGAGAAGATGGAAGCAGGTGCAACCCCTGCTTAGCTTACGGAAGGCATCAGTGATGAACGCAACAAAGCGGAGGGAGCACAGGATAACTGCCCGGAGAAGATGCACCAATCCAAAATGGTATGCGGTGTAGTTCAATTGGCAGAACCCCTGCTTACGCGGCAGGACATGGCGGTTCGATCCCGCCCATCGCAACAGAATTCTTGATTTTCACATATTTTATGTTTTTATGGTTTTGGTTTGCCCCGTCGCCCAGTGGTAGGGCGTTGCACATAATGGATGGCTCCACAAAGAGTGTGCAGTAATAGTGGGCCTGAGAGACGCGGGTTCGACTCCCGTCGGGGCATCAATTAAATCTCACAACTAAATCTTTATCGTATGAAAAAGCAAATCATTACACTGGCGATTCTCCTTGCCATGTCAGGAGCCGCCGCAGCACAACAAGCAAAGGACACTGTTCGCATCCACAGCGACCGTATTGAACTTCAACACGATGCGAAGGGCAAACCCTTCTTTACCCTCTACTCGGATGACAACGAGACCACCAAGAAGGTGAACACCGACAAAAAGAGCGCAGAGAACTTCGGCAACGATGGGACACCCTTCCTCATCTTCAACCTCAACGAGTTCGGTGAGCGCAAAATCAGCAAAGTCTATGTCACATCTAAATAATCATCACCATGAACAAAGAAGAAATCTTAAAGTATGTAGCTTTCAACCTTGAAAAGGCGAAGCAGATCCACGCATGGCTGAACGAAAAACCAGCCGCCGAATCCACTGAAAGCCCATGTGCCACCACAGAGCGTAAACCCGTTTCCATCCATTATGATAAGGATGGCAAGGCCGATGGTGTCCTGATCCAAACTCTTGACGAGAGTTTTGTCCTCGCCCTTCACGATGCGGAAGGCGGCAAACAGATGAATTGGAACGATGCCATGAAGAAACACCGTATGCCGACACAGAAACAATGGCTTATGGTGATGTTGTATTTCGACGAAGTCCAAGAATGTCTCGTTCAGGCAGGAGGCGAAAAGCTGAAAGATGACGATGGCTATTGGAGTTCTTCGGAGTATTATAGTAACTACGCATGGTACGTGTCCTTTCCTGGGTTCTACTCCTACTACAGCAAGTACAGCATCTACTATGTGCGGGCAGTCGCGGCATCTTAACTTACTTATTAGGGCGCGGCTTTGACGCCGCGCCCGTTCGCAAATCAGGAAACAACTTAAAACGCATAGAAATATGAGGTACAACGGTATGGTCGTATTCGACTATGTTTTTGCCGCCATTCTTGGCGCGTGGGGCCTTGTGGCTTCCTACGGCATCATATTTAAGGGGGCTTGGTGGCACATCGTAGGCGTGTTCTTTTGCGCCCTGCTTGTGGTCGTCCTGCTGAACGATGCAAAGAAGGAAAGGGAAGGAAGATGAAATCCTTCCGCTTTGACATATTTTGCTCAGGGCGTTTTCAAGGCACCATAACACTAAAATACCCACCCCACTGGGTTTTCACTGAAGAGGAGATTAGAAGGGTCATTGAAAGCCGCTTGCCATCCCTGATCGGCAAGAAATGGGGATTGGGATTCGCATGAACGTACATTTGTTTTTTTCATTTTGTTTTTAGGCACGGCACTCGCCGTGCCGCTATTGGGGAATAGCTCAGTTGGATAGAGCGACGGATTTCTAAGCCGTAGGTCAAGGGTTCGACTCCCTTTTTCCCAATCATCAAGGACTTTCCTTTTTCATAATTTCTGACTTCCCGCCCTCTCTCAGCGGGAAGTCTCTTTGTTTGAAACAACAAATAAAAACATCAATATATGCCTATAGAACAACAAATGCAGGGCCTTGATTCAATCATTGAGGCCATATCGGACAGAGTAGCCGATAAAGTATGCGAGCGCATTGGCGAGAAGGCGCAAAGCAAGGATGACGGGATGATGACGCGCGATGAGGTGCTGGAATACCTTCACATCACGGACGCAACCCTGTGGAGATGGGAACGCAAGGGATTACTCACACGCTTCGGGCAATTCGGAACCCGAATCTACTACAAGCGTTCCGATGTCGATAAGGCATTGGAGAATAGCAAGAAGGCAACGAAGTAACTTCTAAATCTTATACCTATGAAAGAGATTAAAATCAAAGAAATGCACCTCATCAACTTCAAAGGGGTGCGCGAACTTCAAATCAAGTTCAATGATGGGATGACAACCATCTGCGGACGCAACGGCAGCGGCAAGACCACCATCTTGGACGCTTTCACATGGCTTTTGTTCGGAAAGGACAGCCAAGACAGGAAGCAGTTCAACATCAAGACGCTTGACGAGAACAGCGTACCAATCCCACAACTTCCCCATGAAGTATCTGCCATCCTTTTGGTAGATGGTAAAGAGGTCAGGTTGTGCCGCCGCTATAAAGAGATATGGCGCAGACGGCAGGGCCGGGCGGTCACCGAGTTCGACGGCCACGATGAGGAGCGTCTTTACGATGATGTTCCCCTGAAAGTCAAAGACTGGCAGGACAAAATCAACGCCATTGTCGAAGAAAGCGTGTTCAAGTTCATCACTATCCCGTCCTACTTCCCAACCCGCAAGCCCGAGGTTCAGCGCGAAATGCTGTTCAACATGGCCGGGCGCATCACCGATGAAGAGATTGCAAGAGGTAACGAGCAACACACCGCTTTGTTGAAAGCCCTCGACGGCAGAACCATGGCCGAGTACAAACTTGCGGTATCAGCAAAGAAGAATCGCCTGAAGGATGAAGCCAAGGGCATACCCGATCGTATCGACGAACGCAAGCGTTCCATGCCACAAGAAGAGGATTGGGATAAACTTCAATCCGACCTTGAAGGGTTCGAACATGAACTTGCCGACATCGATAAGCAAATCGGCGACATCACAGAGACCCACCGCGCCAACGACAAACGCCGCCGCGACATGTCCAACCATCTTTCCGACCTTGAAAAGCAGCGCGACAAGCGCAAGTATGAAATCGAGAGCGAGGTCAGCAAGGACTATTACAAGGCCTTGCAGAAGGAGAGCGACCACAAGTCCGACATCAGAACGAAAGAAGCCGAGCGCGACCGTCTTATTGAGGAGAGGGACGAACAGCAGAAGGTGATTGACGGATGCCAGCAGACGAGGGAAAACCTCGTGGCCGAATGGAAGGAAATCAAGGCCAAGAAGCTGGAGTTCGACCCCAACGCCTTCATCTGCCCCACCTGCAAGCGCGAATTGGATGCCGATGACATCGAGCGCAAGCGCGAGGAACTGACCGAGAACTTCAACCAAAGCAAGGCCAATGAGCTGGCCGAAAACCAGCAGAAAGGCAAGGCCAACAAGGAGAAGATGGAGAAGGCCGAGGCCAAGAAGAAAGAGATGGACGAGCAAATCGCCAAACTTACCGACGAGATTACCAAGATGCAGTCCGTCACCTTCGCCACCGTCGAAGAGCCTGATGCCACGGATGCCATCGCCAATGATGCCAAGATTAAGGAACTTGACGCGGAAATCGAGAAGGCCAAAGCCGACCTTGAAGCCGACACCAACACCGAGGATCAGGACACCGAGGCATTGCAGCAACGCAAGTCTGAAATCAACACCGAGATTTCCGACATCAAGATACGCCTTGCCAAGCGCGAGGACATCGAGAAGGATAACAAGCGCATCGCAGAACTGGAAGAGCAGCTTCGCAAACTCAACAGCGAAATCGCCGAGCAGGAAGGTATCGAAATGCAGATGCTGGAGTTCAGCAAGGCGCGGGCCGCGGCCATCGAAAGCCGTGTGAACGGCATGTTCAAGATGGTGCGCTTCAAGATGTTCGACACCTTGGTCAACGGCACCGAGTTGGAGACCTGTGTGGCCACAGTGGACGGCGTTCCATACGATGACGGACTGAACAACGCAAAGTGCATCAACGCTGGCATTGACATCATCAATGCCATCTGCGCACACATCGGCGTTCGCGCCCCCATCTTCATCGACAACGCGGAGAGCGTGAACGAGATTATCCCGACCGAAAGCCAGCTTGTGAGGCTTGTGGTCAGCAATGACAAACAGTTAACCATTTCATAACAACTTAAACTTCAAAGAAAATGAATTTCGGAAAAGCAATTGAAGCCTTGAAGCAAGGCAAGAAAGTAACCCGCAAGGGTTGGAACGGAAAGAAGATGTTCCTTTATTATGTCCCCGAGGGCCTTTACCCAGCACGGACTGATGCCGCCAAGAGCATCGCCGACGAGAATGGCAAGGTGCAATATGGCCCATACATCGCCATGAAAACCGCTCAGGGCAATGTGGTGCCTTGGTTGGCATCACAGACCGACATGCTCAGCGAAGATTGGGAAATCGTCGGAGAGTGCGACAACCTTCACAAACAACCGCGCTTTGATTCAATGGAGAATAACAAGATGGGTGAAGAAGTGGGTTCTATATTGTCCTCAATAGCCAAATGGGCCGATGACGACAAAGGAAAGCGTTCTTTCATCCTGATATGCTCCGACACCGACCTGAAAAAAGACGAGGAAGGTAACAACTCACAATGCGTGTTTGCAATGCAGGGCAAAGAAGAATTGAACGAGTTTTCTCTTTTTGAAATCTTCAACAACAAGGATGCTGCCGTTTTTAAAGAAATGGCACTCCGAGCATTGACGCTTAGCACATTGAAAAAGATTGCAAGTAACCATAAAATGCCGTAATCATGGAAAATCAGAACACCCAAGCCGTTGCACAGCAACAGCGCAAACCCATTGACATCATGAAGTCGGTCGTCAAGGCCGAATCCGTACAACAGCAGTTCAAGAATGCCTTGGGCGACCACAAGGACGCTTTCGTGGCATCACTGATTGAACTGTACACTGGCGACAAACAGTTGCAGACCTGCCAGCCCCAGCTGGTCGTCGCCGAAGCATTGAGAGCGGCCACCATGCGCCTACCCATCAACAAGGCGTTAGGCTTCGCCTATATCGTCGTGTTCAAAAACAAGGGTGTCCCCACCCCCACCTTCATCCCCGGATATAAGGGTTACATTCAACTTGCCATGCGCACGGGCCAGTACCGCAACATCAACGCCGATGTGGTGTACGAAGGCGAGCTGCGCAAGGTTGACAAATTAAGCGGTGCCATCGACTTCGGCGGTGAGAAGAAGTCCGACAAGGTAGTTGGCTACTTCTGCTACTTCGAATTGCTCAACGGCTTTAACAAGACGCTCTACATCAGCGTCGAGGAAATGGCCAAGTATGCCAAGAAGTATTCGCCCGGCCTGAAGTTCGAGAAGAGCGTGACAGTCGAAAGCCTGATGAAGCTGGCCAACGAGGAACCCAAGACCGGCGTTGTCGGTTGGCTGGGCAACTTCAACGACATGGCCATCAAGACCTGTGTACGCCGTCTGCTGTCGAAGTACGGCTACCTGTCCGTTGAAATGCAGGATGCCGTCAGCCGCGATGTCGATGCCGAAAGCACGGCACTCGCCGACCGCAACGACGCCATCGCCGACCGTGGCAATGCCAAGGTCATCGACACCGAATCCGCCGAGTATGTGGAGGTTGACCAATCGACAGGCGAAGTTAAAGCTGGCGAGCCGCAAGGACAACCCGCCGAACCCGAAAGCGGCGAAGAGGCTGGCCCCGGTTACTAACCCTTAACGAAAGGAAACGGAATGAGACTTAAATGCCTTGGCTCGTCGAGTAGCGGCAACTGCTACCTGCTGACGGCCAAAAACGACGACACCCTTATTGTTGAGGCCGGACTGAGGTTCCAACTCATAAAGAAGGGCCTGAACTGGAGGCTGTCAAACGTGGTGGGCTGCATCGCATCGCACAGGCACAACGACCATTCCGTTTCCTTGGCCGATGCGGCGAAGGCCGGCATCCCGGTACTGGCCCTTTCCGATACGCTTGAGGGCCACGGGCTGCTGGGCAATCACTTCTGCCGCATCATCGAGCCGATGCACGGCTACAGACTGGGTGCCTTCAAGGTGTTCGCCTTCGATGTCAACCACGATGTTCCGTGCGTCGGCTTTATCATAGAGCATCCCGAAATGGGGAAGCTGCTGTTTGTTACGGACACGATGATGCTTGAATACCGCTTCAACAACCTGAACCATATACTTCTTGAAGCCAACTACGCCGACGATATACTGGAGTACAACATCCGTCAGGGCTATGTCCCTGCGGCCATGCGCGAAAGGCTGTTAGGCTCACACATGGAGCTTGAGACCACCAAGGGAATACTTGCGGCCAACGACCTGACGAAAACGCGGGAGATTGTACTTCTGCACCTCTCAGGCGACAATTCCGACGGCACACGCTTCAAGGACGAGGTGGAAAGGGCGACAGGCATCCCGACCATCATCGCGAGACCGGGGATTGAAATCGACTTAACACCATGAGCTATGAAACCAACAAACACTAATAACAACGAAACACAAAAGGCTTGGAACAAGCCATGCGAGGAAATGGAACGCGGCAAGCTCTTTGATGCCGACCGCGACGAAGACCACCACCCCTATCCCGAGGAATGAGGGTCTCTCCTCTTGATTTTTGCCCCGAGCGGGTGTGCCTGAAACACGGCACACCCCAATTTCACCTAACAAAAACATCACTATGGATAACAACGGATGGATTAAACTTCACAGGAAAATCCTCGAATGGGAATGGTACTGCGATTCCAACATGGTGCGCCTATGGCTCCACATGCTGCTGAAGGCTAACTTGACGGACAAAAAGTATCGAGGTAAGACCATCCCGAGAGGTTCGTTAAAGACCAGCCTGAACGAGTTGGCCGAAGAAACAGGATTGTCGAAGCGAAAATTGCGTACTTGTTTGGAAAGGCTAAAATCGACACACGAAGTGACACAGCAAACGACACACGATTTTTCAATAATAACCATCTGTAAATTTGATGATTACCAACTTGAAAATTATCCGACCGACACACCAAACGACACACCAAACGACACGCAAGCGACACACCAGCGACACACCGAACAAAGAAAATCCCCCACACCCCCTAAAGAAAGTATAGAAGAAGGGAAGAAGGGAAGAAACATCGAAAAAGAAAAAGCCTTTGAAGGTTACAGCGAGGATTGGATAAAACTCTTCAATGAGTGGCTGGAGTACAAGGCAGCGAAGAAGCAAGGCTATAAGACGGAGAAATCGCTTCGGGCGATGGCCGACCAACTCTATAAACTTGCTTCAGGCGACATAGAAACAGCACGAAAGATAGTGAACCAGTCTTTGGCAAACAACTGGAACGGCCTTTTTGAATTAAAAACCGTGAAGCCTTCCGAGCCTGATCACTACAAAGGTGACGACACCATAGGAAAAGTATTTGAAAGGAGAGGAATTGATTAAAACCATACAACATGAAAGCGAAGAAAATAGAAAACCTTAACACGCTCATTGCAAAAATCAACGAGCAGAACAACAAGGCAGCACCTCCGCAAAGGTTCTACCTGCCATTTGACCAAAAGGATGTGGCGCAACTCATTGGAGTGAAATACAAAGCCGAGGTGCTTTCACGCATCCACCCTAACGACTACCGCCAATTGGGCAGCGACATGAAACAGAACATTGCCGATGTCGCCAAGTGGCTGTGCAATCCCAACAAAAAGCCAGGTATTCTTTTCTTTGGTGATGTAGGCACGGGCAAGACCACATTGCTCCGTGCCATCTGCGCCACCATCAACGAGGTCTGCGAACGCGACACCTACGAAAACGGGAAAAAGGAAGAAACACTTGACAATTACAATTGCATCAAAATTGTCAAGGCAAAGAGTGTTATCAACGATTATGTAGACCCGCAGTCGCGGCCAACATACGAGAAGATGACAAAGGTGGCGTTGCTGGCCATAGACGAGTTGGGTGTTGAGCCTATGGAATCCAAGTCCTACGGCAATGTCAGCGAACCGCTGATAGACCTGTTCTGCGAACGCTACGACCGCCAGCTGCTCACCATCGTATCAACCAACCTCGGCAACGCCGAAATCCGACAGCGTTACGGCACCCGCCTTGCCGACCGCTTCAACGAAATGTTTGCAACCATACCATTTAACGGACAGTCTTTCCGTAAATAATTTCAACCTAATACATCCATGAAAGAAAAAATTTGGATTGGCCGCAATGAAGCGGCAATCATGCTCGGCTGCACAATGCAGACTATCTCAAATTACCTCAAAGACGGCCTCATCATCGCCAAGACAGTCAACAAAAAAGTCATGATTGACCGACGCTCATTGACGATGATGGCCCCTGACCTCACCGAAATCTATAACCTTGGCAAAAAGGTGGAAGAAGCCAAGCAACAGCTTTCCAAGGAACTGAAAGACCTTGAAAGCAAACAAGCCCAGCTTAGGAAAACCGCAGGCTTGCTTGACAATTCCATCATCCACAGGGTGAACGAAAAGTTTATCCTGTCCATGCTTGGATACAACGGCCTCGTGCAACGCGAGCAAGATGTTGTCCAAATGCTGGTCGAAGGCCTTAGTCTCGATTACATCGCCGATTATTACGACATCACCCGCGAGCGCACCCGTCAGATAGCCGAGAAGGCTTGCCGCAAGTTGTTCGCCAACATCACGCGGTTTAAAAACCTTTCCGAACAAAACAACTCCTTAATGGAACTCAACGCCAAGTTGCGCGACGCAAACAAAATGCTCTCCGAAAGCATCAAGCAAAACGAAGCTGACATTGAGGAAAAACAGGTTGAAATCAACAAGGAGGAACTGGCTCTGTTTGCAACACCTCTCGTTGACTTCGACCTATCCGTCCGCGCCCTCAACTGTCTCAAGTCTGCCGAAATCGAAACCTTCGGCCAGCTCATCAGCATGGATAAGGGCGAACTTCTCAGATTCCGCAACTTCGGCAAGAAGTCGCTTGCTGAGTTGAATGAACTTGTAACCTCAAAAGGGTATTACTTCGGATACAAACCAACCCAAAAAACGCATCAGTCACATGAATAACGGAAGCAACGAAAACAACATTAGGGAAATCAACAAGCATATCCGCGAAGGCATCAAGACCTATGCCGACATCTGCCTGTTGGCCGATGCAGACCAATGGGCGGTCAACCTTAACTATTTCCCTACCGACATCATGAACGCCACGCTGATATTCCAGCATGTGTGTTCGAACGTGGGCATCAAGAAGGGCCTCATCGACGAGGAACGCGCCGAGTTCCTCGGCTCGAAATTGAGGAAGTTAGTCCTCGACATGACCGGCTTCGACCCCGCGTCATTGGCCGCGAATGCCGACAAAGAAGAAAAGGAGGCTTAACATGGAAAAGTACGAAGACGACATCCACAACTGCACCTGCGAAGTGCTGGCCAAGATGGTGCGCGAGATTGCACGCCGCCACGTAGACCAAGACAAGGAAACGCTGCTCGAAGCCGCAAGGCGCATCGAGAACATCGGAAAGATACACGTGCCGTTTAATCACGAAGCATTCGAGTGATATGGCTACGCAAATCAACGACACGGTGGAGTTTTTCGGCAACCAATACATAGCCGTGGAATACAGGGAACGACCCGCCGACTTCTTCCCTACCGACGACGACCAGCAGTGCCGCGTATGCCAGCTGGCCCCGAACTACTGCAAAATGAAGGACGATTGCCACGGTGATCTTCCTTTTGTTTTCGTCAAAGCAGAACATGTGAAGGTAATGGACTATCTGCGCAACACCATATAGACCTGCCAAATAAGCATGTTGAAACCCGCTTAATTGGAAATCAACGAATATGCAACTATAAAACAACAACTTATAAAGGAAAAATAAAATGGAAGTAACAGCAAAACTTATCAAGATTGAAGCAGCCCAAGAAGGCACTTCTGCAAAAGGGCCGTGGCGCAAAGCCATCGCCGTATTCGAGACCGAGGAGCAATACCCAAAGACACTTGCCGTCTCGTTCTTCAACTCAAACCTCGAAGAGGCAAGCAAAATCCCGCTCGGCACCACCTGCAAGGTGAAGTTCGACATCAAGTCACGCGAATTTAACGGCAAATGGTATACCGACCTCAACGGCTTCGGCATAGAGGCCGAAGGAGCGCAGGCAGCACCGCCGCAACACGACTTCGACAAGCCTTTACCGCCTATCAACCAACCTACACAAGAAGAAGAAACGGATTTACCTTTTTGATAAACAATTAAATATCAACAATGTTCAATAAAAACACTTATCACCATGACACAGAAAGAAATCGAACTGCAAATGCAGCAACTCAATTGCGAGTACACAAAAAAAAGCAACGCCATAGCCCGCCGCAAGGACGAAGCGACACAAAAAAAACAACAAGCCATCATTGAGGCCGACGACGCTTTCCATGCCGAGAAGCGCAGCCGCTTGGAAAAGGTTGTGAAGATGCGCACCGAGAAAGCTACGCTGTTTGAAGGCGACCCGAAGCGCGAAATCATAGAATACGAAGCGCGCACCATCGAAGCCGAAATCTCCGTCATGCGCGACGACAACGAGCAGCGCAAGCGCGTCATATCCAAGTTGGCCTATGACGAAATGTGCGCCTTGGACGAGGAGAGCCGCCAACTGAATGAATGGTACAACAGCGAGAAACTGAAGGTGATGCAGCAGTACACACAAGACGAGCAATAAGACATATCAAGCCCGCCAAGGCCAAGGACATTCTTCCGGTGGTACAGCGGGCATTTAAAAAAAGCCATGAGTACAGAATTATACATACCGCAACAGCCCCGCCCGAAACTTGACTACAACCCAAAGAACGGGCAGTTCCTTAAAGGACACACACCCGCCAACAAGGGCAAGACTTGGGACGAGTTTATGACCAAGAAGGGGCAACGGCGAAGCAAGAAAGGCTGGAAAAACCTCGAAAAAGGACATGCTTTCGGGCATCCTGGCGTAAAGGGTGCAGGACGCAGGTCAAGGAAGGTCATAGCCTTAATGGACAACGGCACAATCCGCTGCTTTGACTTCATCGGTGCAGCTGCCAAATGGATAGGCGGGAGCCGAGAGAATGTCGGTCGCTGCTGCCGTGACAACGAAAGCAGAAAGCCGCTTTCAAGGCCGTGGAGCAAGCGCAACGGCAAAGAAGGCGACAAACAACCAAACACCGACCACCGCTATAAAGGTATCCGCTGGTACTTCGAGAGCGATACGGTATGGATAGAGAAATACAAACAAATTAAAACTTAAATCATGGGAAGAGTATATAATTTTCCTTGCAAGCGCGAGGAGATAGAAGCCTGTTGCGACGTGCAGCAGCTCAAGGAATGGCAACACCAGTTTGAACTGTCGTTGGGTCAGATGGAATCCGACTACGGCGGCATCGAGAACGTACCCGAACGCCTTTACAAGTACGCGAAGGCCAACGAACTAAACCTAAAACAAATCAAGTTCAAAATACGCAAACTCACTGGCCCTGTCACCAGCGCGGGCGTACTAAAGGCCTTCCACGACATGGCTAAATCGGTGATGCCAAGTAGCGAGTACGAGGTACTTGTGGCGAAAACAAAAATCAGCCTCGGAAAAGAGGATTGGGATTGGAACGAACTAATAAAATACAGAAAGAAATGATTTATGAGTACAACCAACAGCAAAGCATCATTCCTGGACAGGTAACAAAGTTCAGGGATGAATTTTTTCGTGCCGAACTGAAAGCACCCCATGTGCCGTGTTTCGCTCAATGCGACTGCCGTATGCCCGATTTCACCGATGCCTATGGGTGCAGCGGTTTCTGTTACCGCTGGGCCAATGGCGACGATCTTGTGTTCAGGAGCGTCAGGGAAGCCGACCTTACCATCAATGATTGTGTTCTCGTCGAAACCAAGTTTATGGCATCCTGCCGCACATGGCGAATTAGGATTGAAGCAATGCTATGAAGGATAAGGACATTGACATCGCAGCGGTCTATAAACTTGTGCTACGCCAGTCTGAACGGATAATCGACAACCAGCACACCATCATCGGCAAACTGGAAGAGCTTATCCGTCAGGGTGGCGAGCAACAGGCGATGGAGTTGCAGAGCCTGCACGAACTGTTGCGAAAGACCAACGCCGACAAAAGGCTGTTGGAATACGAGAACTACATGATGAAACGAGAACAAAAACAATCTGAATCATGAGCGAATTAAGAAGACGCGACCTTTCGGGAATCTATATCTTTGATACATTCCCGAATGAAGAAAGAAGAAAGCCGACTTGCATAGAGGATTGCCAGCAAGAGACACGCCGTAAGTGGTGCTTGTCTAAAAGCGAGGACTACTTGCGCCAAACTATCTCAATGCTCGCCGAGTCTTTCAAGGAACTATGCGACTACCTTGAATCAGAGAAATGCCTGACAAACTATCAGCACACACAACTTGCGATAATGATGGCAGACGAAGTGAAAAACTCGCAAGCGGATTTAAGCATGATAGAACTCTCCGAGCGTGTTGACACTATATGCAGACAACTCGTTATGCTTGCCGACCATTGCGGAGTAACTAAACATATTGCAGAAGAGTCATGAAAACCTACGTTATCACCCTCTCAAAGACCTTCGGCGTGAAGCACCCGAAATGCGGGATGCCTACCGACTTCAGGGAATTGTACGAGGAAGGAATCAAGATTCACACCATCCGGGCCAATTATCCATTATGGAAGGAGCGGTTCGAGAGCATAAAGGACGGCGAGGCCTGCCTGTCGCTCCGGCAGTGGTCGGGCAAGCCATACGCCAGCAAGCAGGAGCTGATTTGTAACCTATACTCCACCGACGGGATAGGCTTACAGCAGCTTGTATTCTCCGACGGCGACATCACCATGCCCCGCGTCGTTCAGGAGGTTGACCTGTTCAACCCTGAACCCAAGTTTATCCCCGTCGAGCTGTACGCCCTTGCAGCAGCCGACGGCCTGAGCATCGAGAACTGGCTGGCTTGGTTCAAAGGCTACGACCTCTCCAAACCAATGGCCATCATTCACTTTACCAAATTCAGATATGCAAATGAAACCAATTCTTGATGCTTGCTGTGGCGGCAAGATGTTGCGACACGCATCAGTATTCAGCGGAATAGGTGGCCCCGAAGTAGCTGCCGCCATGCTCGGATGGGAAAATGTATTCCACTGCGAAATAAACCCATTCGGAAGGCGAGTATTGGAATACTGGTTCCCAAATTCAGATTCTTATGAAGACATCAAAACAACAGACTTCACAAAATACCGAGGACAAATCGATGTCCTCACAGGGGGCTTCCCTTGCCAGCCCTTCAGTTACGCCGGGCAGCGAAGAGGCGCGGATGATGACCGCTACCTCTGGCCGTCAATGTATCGCGCCATCGATGAAATCCAGCCCACTTGGGTCGTGGCTGAAAACGTTGCTGGCATCCTCACGATGGTCGAGCAGGGCGAGGTTTCTAAAGTGGCAAGTGCAGCCAATCTTTTCGACACGTTTGACGACCTTCGAGGACGATACGAACTGCGAGAGACCTTTACCCTGCAACGCATCTGCACAGACCTTGAAAGTCACGGATATTCCGTCCAGCCGGTGCTTGTTCCGGCTTGTGCCGTCGGAGCCCCCCACCGACGAGACAGGGTGTTCATCGTCGCAAGGCGAGTCGAAGCCGTTTCTGAAGACACCATGCACGGCGGACAGCTACACCGACCAGATGAAGAGCAAGGGAGTGAGCGGAACATCTGGGACGTTGGCGCAGGAGGTGGTGAACGGATATGCGGAGAAATATCGCGGACTGTTGCTACCGACCCCGCTTGTAGTCGAGAGGGAACATCCCGACCGAGTGATTGCGCTGAAGGAAGCGGGTGCGACACGAATCAACAGCAGAGCGAATGGAGAGCAACGCCCGAATGGTCTGATAGATTTTATGCAATTCTACGACGTTTTGCCGACACCGACAGCGAGGGATTGGAAAGGGCCGCAGGCTTGCGAGTACAAGGACATGAGGGGCGAGGGGAACGAGATGGGATTCGAGAGCGTCCCTGGAATAGTGGCGAAAGCATTCCCATCGGACGCTGGGACACCTTCCCGTCTGTCTCCCCTGTTCACAGAGGAAATGATGGGCTTTCCGTACCGCCATACTACGATGCCATTTTCCAAACAAGAAATAACATGGATAGAAATAGTGTAATACAAGGTGCATTAAGCACAGGAAAGATAGAAGTGGACTTTGAGACTGGAAAGATATACTCCTCACGCATTAGAGGACATGAAGGCAAAAAGATACTACTTCAAGGAAGTGAGTGTAATGGTTATATTGTACACACTTTATCATTTAACGGAATCAAGAAACAATGTCGTGCACATCAGATAGTTTGGATAGCTGCGAATGGTCTTTATGATAAGGATAAGTTGCAGATTGACCACGTAAACCGCGATCGCAAGGACAACAGACTTTGCAATCTGCGCCTTGTGTCGGCTGCTGAGAATATTGCTAACAGCGACCGCACTGATACACGGATGCTTGGCGATGAAGAACGCATAAAAATATGGCAGATGTACAACGAAGGGCACATGACTTTACGGGAGATTGCCGAGGACTATGGTGTAAGCAAGAGCTACATCCATAAGATAGTAAGCGATTTTCCTTCACTTACCATTCCTTTCAGCAAGTGGCGCACCGAAGCCCTCAAAGCCTACGGCAACGCCATAGTACCGCAGGTTATGTACGAGATATTCAGAGCAATTCAAATAGTATCAGAACAATGCAATACAAAATGACCATTCAGGGCCATGTCCCTTCAAAATCCAACTGCTATAAAATCATCACCATTGCAGGACACGCATCGCTGGCAAAGCAGAACCCGCTGAAGGAGTACGAAAAACTGTTTTACCTGCAATGCCCCTGCCGTGGTGCCATGATTGGCGGTTACTTCTCCATCGAAATAAAAGTGTTCCATGAGAACAACCGCCCCGACCTCGACAACGCCATGAAAATCCTTCTTGACTGCCTGCAAACCTGCAAGGTAATCAAGAATGACCGCCAATGCACCGAGATACACGCCTATAAATTCGTGGATAAGAACAACCCTCGCGTAGAAATCACCATCAACGAAATAGAGCTATGAACAGCGACATCACATATTGTTCAGGCACTTACCTTGTGCCTTCGGGAAACGGTGCCATACCAAAAGACTGCGACAGGAGGGATTCCTGTCGCAGGTTCATTGAATACCGTAACCAAAGGAAGCACGGAGTGGAGATACTTTCGTTCTGCCATCCGTTGAAAGAATGTATCGACGAGAATTACAAGCTGTATTGGAAAGCCTCCGATTAAACAGGTGGCTCCTTCTTATACAACTTCCTCAAAAGGTCATCCATCTGCGTCGTGCAGCGATCCAAATACCTTTGTCTGAAGTCGGGCCTGACGCTCGCCAGCCAGTCCTGCATCATGTAGTCCACGATGTACATCTTGATGTTGTCCTCTACCCCGTCGGGTACGCTGGTGGCCATGAAGTCAAACTGGGCCATGCTGGTGTTCGCGCTTGAATCGGACAGAAATTCGTGCATCTTCTCCCTCAGCTTCGCGCAAGCCTCGTTCCATGCACCATTCAGCGAATCATCAGCCTGTTTGTCGATGACAATATGCTCGAAGTCGGAAGCACCATCATTGCGGACGTATGTCCTCGATGCGTTGGTGCTTTCGGCGTATAATAGGCTTCTTACAGCCGTCCTTTGTATTGAAATCGTAGCCATATCTCATTTAATTAGGTTCATTCGATAAGTAACAGTCAGCCCTGCCGCCCAATCCCCATCGGGATTGACGGCACCAAAGGCCGTGAATGTGGTGTGCGGTCGGTTCAGGTTCAGCTTCCCGACGGCGAAGGGCTTCACGGCCTGTTCGTGCCACATGGCTCCCGCGCCCAGGTCAAGTGTCAAACTCGGCATCTTCGCCACCTCATAAGGTTGCTTGATTATCTTCGTAGTGTGGTGGTAGTACAGGTTGACGGAATCAATACGGGGGTCAACACCGCTGTACCATATATCCAGCGTGTCGGGCTTCGACAAGTGTCTATGCTGATAGGGTAGCGTGATATAGATGCTGTCTGTGGTGTGCCGTAATATTTTTACGGTGTCGTGTACGGCAACGGGGTAGGGCTTCCAGACTATACGGGTCAGCGTGTCGCTCGGCCCCACCAGCGTCACCGTGTCTATCCTCTCCACCACAATAGTGTCGGCTTGCATTCCGCATTCCGCATTCCGCATTCCTGCCTTGTAGCCGTATCGGTACACACCAAAAGCCGCAAATGCAACCATCAGCATCAGCACAACGGTAAGTGCTATATGTCTCGCGCCTCTCATTTGATTGTAATCCATATTTCTTCACCTCTCACATTGGCTGGGATGAGGTGTTGTTCCATTAGTCGCATAAACGTTTCTTGGCTTCTGACCAAGCCGCCTTTCACCTTGTTCTCTCCTACAAGGATGCAGCCAAGAGTGTCATCAGCAGTGTTGCCTGGGTGTATCAGCACTCCACTGAAACACGGAACACCAATCAACCGAGGCACAATACCTCCGTACTTCTTGGCCCAGCCTCGATTCTTGAACTTTGGCGACACGGTGTTCATGTCAATGCGGTATCTCCCGGTTGGGATTGCCGTCTTGCCATCCACCTTCAATTTCTTTAACTTGTTCAAAGGCATATCGGAAGACAAGCCCCTGTCAGTGTCGCCAAGCGTGTCAGAAAAATACTTTCCGTCGATGTTGAGGCTTCCAATCGTGTAATGCTCACCCTTGAATCTCCTTTTCAATGTCAGTTCCATAGCAAATCATTATTTTAATTGTTCAGTCTCCCGTGCCGCCGCATCCTCATCCTTGTCATACTCGCTCTTATAGTACAATGGCGGAATCCTCTTCGGGCAATTCACCACCTCGCAGCACAATATCTTTCGCGTGGCTGCCTTGGTGTTGGCGGTATCAAGCTCTTTTCTGAGAGTGTCTATCTCGTTGTAGAGCTTTCCAACTTTGTCAGTCTCAATGTCATAACGGGCTTGGAGTTTGTCGTACAACCCTTGCAGGTTGTCGTACATCCTCTGCATGTTGACGAGTTGGGCGTTGGCCTTCTTCTCGGTCGAGGTGAGGAAAAATGCCAAAACACCGACGATGCCTCCCGTCTCGATGAGTTGCCTGATGATTTCCGTCCAGTTCATGGCTTATTCCTCCATGCTTCTGCTGGGGTCGTCTTCGTCTGGCTCCAAGGCTTCGAGTTCGGCGATTTCGGCTTCCAAGGCGTTGATGTCGTCACGCCAACCTTGACGCTCGTTCTTGAAGTCGGCGGGGATTTCAAGACCCTGCTCGATGTCTCTGGTGACCACATAATCGGTCGAGGCGAGTTTCCGTTTGAGTTCGTTGATTTCGGCGGCCTTTCCGTTGATGGCCGACATTTTTTCTTGCTGTGTCATGCTGCTTGAAGTTTTAAGGGTTTGAAAATTTCGATTTTGCGCCTCTTGGCGATGTGCTTGTAGTAGTCGCTCTTGCGGTATCCTTTCTTGATGGTGACTTTGAGCCAGCGGGCTTCGTCGAAGTCGAACACCTCAACCCATGCAGAATCCTTCAGGCGTGACAATTCGCGCTTGCGGTAGTTGTATGAGGCTGTGTGTTTCAAAAGGCCGCAACATGAATTGACCACCGACATGAATCTGTCTTTGTTGGCCAACATGTAGAATCGGTTGCCGTCGGCTTTGCGGATGGCTGTCGTCACCTTCCACTTGAAGTTGTGCATCAGCCTCTTCGAGGGAAGGATAAGGCCGTATTTGAGCCGATACCCGAGAAACTCCACGCCCTTGCTGTAATGCTGGAAATAGAATTTGTCGGGGTGTACCGTGTAGTGGCACTGCCTGTCGGCAAAGTCGGCAATGACTGGGCGAAGGGCGAGGAAGTCGTCTTTGTCCGTCACCACGCCACAATTGTCGTCGGTGTAGTGCGAAAAGGCGTACACGATACATTCCACCAACCGAAGGAACGGCGTGGTGGTGATGAGGACGAATGCCTGCGATGTCACGTTTCCGATGGGTATTCCACGGAACGAGGCTTTTCCCAATTGCTTCTTATGCTCTGGAACGAGTTGGAACATAATGGGGTGGCAGGCGATGTCGCAGTTGCATTGCGGCAGGCTCTGGAAAACGACCCGTGCCACATATTTGAGCAATTCTTTGTCTGCTCCGCTGAAATGGGTGTCTATCCAGTCGGCCAGCCAAGGAACCCACAACTCCGTGTCGACGCTCATGAAGAATCCCCTGAAATCAAGTTTATAAATCCAAGCGTCACGGGTGTAGCCGTTGGTGGCCTCAAAGATTGCCTCATGAAGGTGTTGGACGGCACGAAGGCCGCCTTTCCCCTTTCGGCAAGCGTAGGAATCGGGATGAAGGTAGGCTTCCATTGCCGGGAGAATCCTCTGGACGAGATAGGTCTGTATGATGCGGTCTCGGAACGCGGCGGCGATGATTTCGCGGACTTTTGGAGCGGTGACAACGAAGGCCTGCGACCTTTCTGGCTGGTACTCCATGCTGTTGACCGAATCCCTTATCTCGTTGAGGTTGTCAAAGCAACGAAGGCGAAACTTGATATGTGCCGCCTTCTTTTTCTTGTTTTTCCTTGCAATGCGATAGTATTTGTACCATTCCGATGATGGAACGCAGCCCGAGGAACCCGCTTCGTTGTGGTCAAATTCGAGGGAAACCCGCACCCTGTTAGTGTTGATACGGTTGTTGTTGTTGAGGTTGCCGTTAGTCCCGTTGAAAATCAACTGATTGTTGACGGAGTTGGCACCGCACAGGTTTTGCTCACTATTTCCGAAATCACTACCCATTTGAATAAGCAGTATAGTGTCCTTTTAATCACAAGTTCGCTGGCCGTCCGTGGATGAGCCATTCTGCCTCGCTTGCGAGTTCGCGAGTCCTTCGAGCTGTTTCCGTATGCTGGGGATGGTGTCGATGTACCATCCCATGTGTTCGTTATCCATGCAGCCGTTGTCGCCTGCAAGCAAAATCCGCGATTCGATTTCGTCGGTGCGTTTTATCGCTTCGCGGAAATAGTATTCCTTCTTTCCTCTGTCCTTGTATTCGCGCAGGCCGTTTCCAATCAAATCCATCAACTCCAACGCCTTGACAACAATCTGGTCGCCCAGCGTGTACTTGAACTCTCGGATAAAATGTTTGTGTGACTTCATCGTTGCGTTGACAAGTTGCAGCGTGTCGTTGTAAACTTGGAATTTGGAAAGGTCTGCCATGATTTAAGGTTTAAGGTTTTAAGGATTTAAAGATTGTCGTAATCCAAAGCGAGGGAAACCCGCACCCTGATAGTGCTGAAACGGCCGTTGCCGTCGAGGCCGCCGTTAGTCCCGCGGAAAACCAACTGATAGTTGACGGAGCCGGCACCGCACAGGGCGTGTGATACATTGCCGACAATCGGTGTGCCGCCTCCTGCAACGATGGCCTTGTTGAGGATGTCGTCGGGGTCGAGGGTGGTGGTTCTCGATGTGGCCACGCGCATGATGCGGGAAAGTTCGCCAACGCCCAACTGATGCCAGTTGCCAGCCTCGAAGCCTGTCACGAAGCCGTCGGTGGTGATGCCGTAGGCTTCGGCTGTGGCCGCTGCCGGGAATGCGTTGATGATGCTGCCGTCGAAGTCGTACATCTTCACGCCTGCAAGTTCTTTCGTGGCCTTCTCGCCTGTGCGGAGCGTTTCCGCTGTCTTGTATGGTACATCGTAATTGATGAGGCGCATCGAAGCGCACACATCGGCGTAGGCGTAGTAGTCGCCGCTGTACTTGTTGTATAGGGCGATGCCGTCGTCACCGCCAACGGTTCCATCCGAGCAGCTGTTGAAGGTGGTCTGGTTCATGAAGGCTGTGGCTTCGTCGCCGAAGGTAGTAGCGGATGCAAGTGTGCGGATGTACTCGATGTACTGCTTTTTGTGCAGTCTGCCTGTTCCGTCCATGCCACGCATATCCATAGCATTGTAACCGATTTCGGTCAGGTCGCAATAGTTGGCGAGGGTGTCCCATGAAACCTTGCCCGTCACTTCCGTGCCGTCGGCCTTGATTGCTTTGAGCCATTCAATGGAGAGGCCTCCGCTGGCCACGGCGAGGTTGGTCGGCCATGTCTTCACGCCGATGCCGTCTTCCAGTGCTTGGAACAAAACATAGGTTCTGTAGTCTCCCGTCTTGGCCGCAGTCATGGCGGCTGCGATTTCGACATAACTGGCTCCCGCGTCGTATGTGAACTCGCAGGAGAAACTTTGCCCGGTAATCTTGGCCGTGCCTCCGTTCTCGAGGTCGAAGCCTGTAATCTTACAGCGTGAGTATTGGGAAAACATTTTGTCCCCCAGGTTCTCAACGCCGACAAAAAACGGTCGGTCGCCGATGTCGCCGAAATACACGGCCTTGCCATCAACAAAGCGGCTGTCGAGCAGGTTTTTGTTGAATCCGTAGTGGCGCACAACCATGCGCTTGCCCGTCTGCTTGTCAAAAACAAGGTGGTCGCCGATGCGCAGCAGGCCGCGCTGGATTGGGATAACGGTATTCACCGCGTCGATGACCGACTTCCCTGCAACGAGAGACACATTGGTAGTGCCGCTGTCCCTGTCGGATGCCGCATTGTAGGCTTCCAACGATTCGTATTTATTCAGTTTTTTCATTTGTGCCTCCTTTGTTAAGCGTTAGTAATTTGTTTCCACGCTGCGGCTGTCGGCTCTGTCCCCGTGAACGAGGCTTTGTACCATACCTTATTCGTGGTGTCGAAGTATTCCTGTCCGTTGAATTGCGGGAGGATGGTGGGTGCGCCTGCTCCGCTGGTCAGGGCGTTGCCTTCCTTGATGTAGGCATCAAGTCTGCGGGCGATAATCAATTCCTCGACCCTCAACGATGGCAGGCCGCGACGGAACGATTCGAGGATGCCATTGATTTTCTCTTCGTGTTCGGCAAGCACGGCGGTTATGACTTCCGACATTTCGCCTTGGACGTAGCTGACATTGTTGAACAGCTGGTCTTTGCCGCTTTGGTAGAAGCCTTCCGTCACGAATGCGGGAACGGAAACCAACTCTCCGCCCAGCATGAAGTAAGACAATCCGAAATCATTCACCGTATTGGCCTGCGTCGTGGAGCAGTCGGCACTGGCTATGGTTGCCAACTCGTAGTAGAACTGGTAGCCATCCAATGCGGTCTGCAAGGCAGCCACGGTGGTGATTTCCGTGCTTCGGATAGTGAGGGCGGTGCTGTTTACCTCCAATCCATAAAGACAAGCCCATAAGCCGTTTGTTGCCATCCCTGAAACGGAAGCGGTGTAGATATAGGTTGTCGTCTCGTCTACAATCTCTGTTGACTGAGTCCATGTCAGCGATGCCAGCAGCACCCTGTCGACCCTTCGATAGCGTTTGCCGCCCTCGACATCAATCTCATCAAACACACTGCGACTGTTGCCTGACAATGCAGCCATACCCCAAGTGTGAATCCATTGCACATCGGTGGAGATGTTTTTCACGGTGTTACCGAAAGTGCCGCCAACGGTGTCATTGTAGTTGCTCCATGCAAGGTGACAAGCAGGAACGGTATCGTTGTTGCAGACGATTGTAAGCCATCCCATAGCAGACGGGGTGTAGTAGTTGTTGCCGTTGTATGTGGTCTTTCCGCAGGCCGCACCATAACTTTCTGCCGTAGGCTTGGTTGACTTGTAGTAAACCGCATTGACATTTCCGCCGATAATGATATAGCCGTTGTTGGCTTGCGTTGTGCCATAGGCTCCCCAGCTTCCGGCGACGACCGGGAAATAATACGCGGTCTTCCCATCAATTGTCAGTGTTACGGACGGGTCAACAAGATTCATTCCAGTTGAGACAAGGCTGTCTGCAAGGAACGGGTTGAGGCTCGCGTCGAGGTTGCCCTTGATGTTGAGTAACAGCGCGTCGCCTGATTTCAGGTCTGCATCTCCTCTTGTTGTCTGGGCAGCGAACTTGTTCAGCGTCGGAATCGGTGTCAAAGCCTTCGGTATGATGTCACCTGCCGTCAAGTCGGGATAAGACCCTTCCGTTTCCGCATACTCTATTTTTGACACATTCTTCACCACCACCTTGGTCTTAATCAGCTTCGTCAGCGTGTCATACACGGTTCCCGACACACCCACCAATCCGTTTCCGATACGGTATTTCTCAGTCACGATATTATCACCCGCGTCCACGCTGTTGTCCGCATACGGATTGCTGTTGCTCGTCTGGGCATACGAACCGAGAACATTGGTGTAATGTCCGAGTTGCAGGTTCTTTGTCACGGTAGGCAACATATCCGCCTGCACATCGTTTCCATACACAAGCCTCATCCTGCCCTCAACGATATTCTCTCTATACTCGTTGTCAGCCGACGACCAGTCAATATCGCCGATATCGCTTTCGCTGTCATACGTCCACGTCTTGCTGTCGTAGGTAATCTCCGTTGCTGCCGTGGCAAGACCAAACTCAAGCATTACACCGGTGCTTGTGAAGCCGTTTGCATCGTGAGTATAGATGTAGCTGGGTCTGCTCTTTCTGCTCGTCGTGTAAACGGTATCGCTTGCGTTCTTCCAAGCATAGAAGGTGATGACACCATCCGAGGTTTGGCGCGAATCTATCGCAGTGGCTGCAAACACTCCATAGACAACATTGCCGATGATATGCGCGTTGTTTCGACCCTCGTCTATGTAGATGGAACGAAAACCTGTGGTATGCTGAGTTGTGCCTCCGACAAGAATGTTATTGCTGATAGTGACTGGAAAATCATAGCCTTTCTTCGCTCCGTCAAGGTAGACAAGGCCGAAATCGTTACCGAAGTTTCTTTCCTTGTCATCCAAGAAGTCGGCCGTGTTGCCGAATTTGTTTCCGTCCACGGTAACAACACCGTCATAAATGATAAGCTGTGAGGCTGAGAAATTTCTGAATACGCAATTCCTCACCTCTGCGTCGGCTCTCACCTGTACCGCCGCATAAGAGCGTTTGTAAGGATTGATACCTTGTGTAAAACCGTCAAAGGTGCAGTGGTTAATTACAATCCAAGTCTTGCCTGTTCCAATGCAGTTGCCTGAACCACCATGGCTTCCGTACACATTCGACTCAGCAATCACGACAGGATAACCTGAAAGACCGCAGTCCGCAAATTCGCAATTCTCGATGTATGAGGTTTCCTTGTCAGTGTAGTATCCTTTCTGTGCTTTCAGTGTGGTTTGCACAACCATTGCTGTAAAGCTCTCAAAACGGCAGTTTCTTATCGAAATGCCGTCAAGAGGCGCGTTTGTACCGTGGTCTGAGATTCGTATGCCCCTCATAAAGCCAACAAACTTGATTCCGCTGATGTCAACCTTGCCATTCTGTCGTCTATTATTTTGGCTTGCTGACGAATTACCGATGAAATATACAGGTCTGTCTGCGTAATGCGGGAAGTCCGAGCCGATGCCGTTGTACCAACCGTCCACCACCTCCACGCTACTCACTCCGTTTGGTATACAGAGGTGCGTACCGTTATAATAAAGGCTGTCGTCTGATACCACATTATACAACACGAAGCTGTTCAATCCAATGCCGCTCTTATATGAGCCGATATTGGATTCAAACCGCCTTACTGAGCTTCCGTAGGCGTAAGGCAGCATTTTTGCCTCAAAGCAGTCTATGGTGTCCTGTGTGCCGTACTTGGTGATGGTGACGACGTTGCCCGTCAGCTGGAACTTGTCAACCGTCCATGAATCGTCGAGGTAGCCGAAAACATAGGGTAGCTGTCCATCGTCAATCGTGATGTCCCCCTTCGGGATATAGAACAAGCCGTTTTCAGTGCTTTCCACGTTGCGGCTGTTCGTGATGGTTTGCCCGTCGCGGCGGTAATAGCTCTCCGCCGTGTGCTCGATATGCGAATACTGGCTTATCGGGATGATGCGATCTTTCTCGTCGAGGAAGATTGAGAACGGCACAATCCCGTCATCTCCCAAAGCCACAGCCCAATGGGTCGCTGTGCTCGCCTCGGTATCGGCGTCCGTGCGTTTGAATATGCGATTGTTTCTCTTCAACACCGTGCCAGCCGAACCCGTCAGCTTGATGTCGTTTTGAATCACTCCGATAGCATTCTTTACCCTGAACACGCCAGCACCCAGCACGGCATCCACCGCAGTACCCGCGTTTGCCGCCTCAATCATCGCGTCAAACTCCGCCTGTGTGGTGATGTAGGTCTTCCCTTCCAAGGCGTTGTTCGCGTTGTCACCCTCGGTTATAATCCCCTGCCCCGCCACGGGAGTCTCGTTTTTAATCTTTTGACTACTCCAAGTTTTGTGAGTAGACACGGTGCTGTCGTCGATTTCAGCGTCGCCTGCAAGAACGTCGTTCCCTTCGGGGTCTGTGATAACGACGGGCTTGTTCTGGAGTTTCTTTTCTCCAGCTACAGATAGTCTGTATTTACCTAATTTGTATTTTCCCATAGTATTGTGGTTTATAGTGTTTGTTATTCTGAATCTTGGGCAATCGAGTAAGTCACCGTGTTCACATCGTCGGTAAGTTCAAAGGTGATTTCAATCTTCTCGTTCGTCTTGTTGAAGGTCACGGGTATCTTGAAGGTGTATTGTGCATCGGTGCCGTAGGGTATGCTCGTCTCGAACATGATGCCCGTATGCGCCGTGCCGCTGGCCTCCGTGATAGTGAACCCGTTCGTCCATGCCTCGCCGGTTGACATGTTGTTGAGGTCGGTCTGCTGCGTTCCTGTTGCTTCCGATGCCTCAAGGAAATTCACATTGGCGTGTCCGCACATGTAGTACAGGCCGCCTGCATGGTCGATGGCCTCCACGGTGTCGCCGTTCTCGTCCTCAAAGCGGTCTATCGCCATGATGACACCAGCGGCACTCTGCACCACTTCAATGTTGGCCTGCCCTCCGTGGTCTGCCTCAAGGTCAAACAACTTCGAACGCTGGCTTCTGCCCGTGTGGGTTGCCGCGCTGAAGGTGAGTTGGCCGTCGCCCGAAAGGTCGCCGTGGTCGTTGATGGTCACAAATCCGTATGCCGTGCTGCTCATGGTATCTCCTTGTTAGGTGTGTACACTCACTTCCCAGTCGTCGTTCGAAAGAACATCGACATCGACGCTGCTTGAACCGTTGCTTTGGCCGTTGGCACCGAAGGTGATGGTCTTGCTGGTCGTGCCTGTCGTGTCAACATAGATGTAGCTTGAACCTGCGGCTTGGATGATGTTGGTCTGACCCGTCACTCCAGTTGATCCTGTGGCCGTCAATGTACAGTATCTTGAACTGATGGTGGTGTTGGCTGCAATGGTAATGACGATGGTGAAGGCGATTTCCTGGGTCGCGCCCGGGTCGCCTGCAAAGGTCTGTCCGCTCACGGCTTGGTTGCCAGTCGGCGTAATATCGCCAGCGGGTTGGATGCTGAAATAGGTCGGCAAGGTGCCGATGCCGTCGGCATCCACAGTCAGGGCGAAATCAAGCCTCGGGGCGTTGGTCTTGCCCGTGATGGTGATTTGGCCTCCCGATGCCGTGGCCGCATACGAAACTTGGTCGAAGGTGATGTATTCAGCCAATGGCAACTGGATGAACTCTATTTGTGCCGAAGGCGGGTTCTCGCCGTCATCATCTACGGTCACGGTGGTATATCCCCTGCGCTGCACTCGGCCTTTGTATGGGCCAAGGCAGGTATGGGTAAGATAACCGTTGCCCGTGGTCGCTCCGTGGTCGTTGACCGACATCCAATTTACATCGTTGTATATCATTGCTCGTTCTCCTTATTGTTGTGTGGTGTTGAATCTTTCTCCCACGGGCGGGTTCAATCTTGCATAGTCAGGATCAATGTAGAAGGGCTGCACCGCCATACGGTCATATTGCGCCGCCTCCTGTACCCTTCCGATGCTGCGAAGCACATGCGCCGTGATTTGGTTGAGGCATGGGTACTTCAACGGTTCGCAAATCGAGGTGTATTTGTCGCCGTTATAGGTCAGGACATAAGGCTCGGGGATATACTGACCGAACATCATGGTGGCAACGTTCGAGGTGCAGGAATACAGTTCGGCCATCGCTATGCCGTTCTGATGAACCAATGCGCCTATCGGCTTGGTGTTCGTCCCACGCAGGTAGCGGTTGCGCTGCTTGCGGTACTCTGCGCTGTCCTCGTTCACCAAGGTCTGTATCGGCCTGCTCCAGTCGCTCATCTGCAAGGTGACGAGACGCAGGAAGTCTTGAGGCAGCACAAGGAAGTACTTGTAGTATTTCAACTGCAACGTACGCTCAGGCTCGCCATCCTCAACATCCACTTCCCATGCAGATTCCGTTCTGACGATGACGTTCTGAACGCCTCCTTCGGGCGGGAAGATGAGGGTCTGCGGCTCCACAGTAAGCACCATCTCTTCTTCTTCGTCACTCACATCCTCGCAATAGCAAGGGTATTTTTCAAGCGGATAGCCATCCCTCAACAATACATTGGGCGCGTCAAGGTGAATCTTGCGCACCGAAGGCAATACTGCCGCCTCTATCTCCTTCTCCAAGTCCTCAACGGCTTGGTCGCTGGACACAAGAAGCGCATCGTCGTTGTTCGACAACTCGTCCAACCGCGACTTCACATAGTGCTTAATATCGCTGAAATAAAGGGATAGCATCGTTAATCCGTTAGCACGTTAGCACAAATGAATCACCAAACCATGTTCGGCAGCTCCAGTCCCAACTCCTTCACCTTGCCCTTCAGGGCGTTCGGCGAAGAAATCTTCTGTCTGTCGCAATCATATTCCTTCACAAGGTAGTCGCGCAGCTGCTGGATGTTCGTGATGTCGGCGGGAGTGACCACTTTGTTTTCGGCTCCATTCTCCGAAGGCTGCTGCAATCCAGCCGCAACGCGGGCTTTTTGGTTTTCCAATGCCATTTTCTCGCGTCTGATGTCGGCCTCGGTCTCAACGGCACTGTCCAAGCGAATCTTGCCGCGCTTGAAAAGCGGGTGTTGCTCGATGACATACTGCTCGATGGGGCTTTCCGTCTTGTAGGTCGAACGGCGCATAACTCCGCTCAGCATATCGGCATCGCCGCCCGTGAACTCGATGGGGAATCTCACAACTCCCATTCCTTGCTTGTGTTCGATGGTAATGCTGTTGTAGTTACCATCCATTGAATAGGTTTTCAGCATGGTCTTTTATTTTTTTCGGGTTGGTATTCGATTTTGATAATAAAAGGCGGAGAGCCGACCCGAAGGCCGACCCTCCAACCCAAGGGTTACTTAGGCCGCCATGTTTTGGTCGTAAGTGATGGGGCCAGTATAGAGGTTCCAGCTCGTCTCGGCGGTACTCCACACAAGGATGACACCTGCGGAGCGACCCGTGTACGGGTCATCAACACCAAGATACACTC
>Ga0265298_10001939_pt1 | contig 29903 bp, 48 predicted proteins | sample AusTroGonzalo_MG_3_FD_193486 | JGI IMG/M metagenome (GOLD analysis project Ga0265298, IMG submission 193486) | Bovine rumen microbial communities from tropical cattle in Woodstock, Queensland, Australia - Gonzalo_01 | ecosystem: Host-associated > Mammals > Digestive system > Stomach > Rumen ...
AATTAATAATGTAATCCTATATCCAATGGTAGCAACAACAAGTGAAGCAACCTATGAACCATATACCTATGGTGCAAGTCCTAACCCAAATTATCCTCAACCTATCCATGTAGTAAGTGGAGATAATGAGATAAGTATTTGTGGAAAGAACTTGCTAGAGATACCAAATGGAACATACACAAGCACAGGGAACGAAATAACTGCAATAGTAGAAGATGGAGTTATAACACTAAACGGAACTGCAACTGCTACAAGATTTGTTGATTTCGGTTTGTTTTTTAAACTACCAAAAGGGACTTATTCAATAAAAGCCAATCCTCCAATAATAGGAGATAGTGGTGGTGCAGTAAGATTAGCAACAACTTCTAGTGCAGTAAGTGGGGCAAGTATCAATTTTTCTTCTACAGGTTATAATACATTTACGACTACGGAAGACTTAGAGGTCGGATTACAAATTAGAACTGCAAGTGGTGTAAGTTATAATAACTTTGTAATTAAACCACAACTAGAAGTAGGAAACCAAGCCTCAACTTTCGAACCATATATAGGTAATACATACCCTATATCATTAGGTAATATAGAACTATGTAAAATAGATACATATCAAGATTATATATATAAAGAAAATGATAAATGGTATTTATATAAAGAAATAGGAAAAATTGTTTTAGATGGAACGGAAAATTGGAACAAGACAGCAGTATTTTATGTTAATAATGTTGTAGTACCAAATGCAATAAATAACAGTAAATGTTTTTCAACTTATTTCAAATATTATTTAGATGCAGGAATAAACAACTCAATATATATAGCAGGTAGTGGTAAAAATATATGGATAAAGTCAGATGCTTTTGCAACTGCTAGCGATTTACAAACATGGTTAAGTACACATAATACAATAGTATATTATGTACTAGCAACACCTACTACTACTTTAATAACTGATAGTACACTTATAGAGCAATTAGAAGCATTGAAGAGTGCAACAAGTTATGAAAACCAAACAAATATAAGTCAAGAGAACAATGACTTACCATTTATTTTAGATGTAAAGGCTTTAGAAAAGGAGTGATAATATGAGTAAAAAATGGTGGAAAGCAGCAGGAATAAGAGCAGTAAAAACTGTGTGTCAAACAGCAGTTGCAACAATAGGTTCTGCTACAGTATTAAAAGAAGTAAACTGGCTTATGATATGTTCAGCATCAGTATTAGCTGGATTATTAAGTTTACTAACTAGCGTAGCAGGTTTGCCAGAAGTAGAGGAGGGATAATATGCAATATCCAGTAAATTATATTTCAATACCAGGCGAAGGTTATACAAACAAACATAAAGCAATTGATTTTGGATGGTATAGCGTATTACATCATAATCAACCTATTTATTCAGTAGAAGACGGAGAAGTAATATATGTTAAATACCAATCAACTGGAGGGAATGTCATACATATTCGACATAAAGTTAACGGAGAATATTATGTTTCAGAGTACGGTCATTTAAAAGATTACTGTGTAGTAGTCGGTCAACAAGTATCTAGGGGGCAAAAAATAGGTTGTATGGGAGCTACTGGTCAAGTTTCTGGAGAACATCTTCACGGAGCTTTATGTAAAGGCTCTAAAATAACTTATACATCTGCTGATAAATGGGTCAATCCTATGGGCTATTATGAAGTATATCCAGACCAAACAGTTAAAAAAGATACTGCAGAGAGATTTGGAAACAAAATAAAATATTACACAGATGATATTGGTATTTATAGAACTTTATATAACATGAATATTAGAAAAACTCCTAACGGTGCTAGAGTTAAAGTTAAAGAATGTACTGATGCAATGAAAAAGGCTTTAACAAGTAAAAAGCCTAATGACTATGCAGTTATTAAAAAAGGTACTAATTTTACCGTATTAGGTATAGAACAAAAAAATAATGCTAAATGGGGCAAAAATTATAGTGGTTATGTTTGCTTAGAAGATAGTTCAACAAAGTACTGCAAGAAGGTGTAGATATGTTGGCTATTGTTATAAGTATTATAAGTTTATTGGTTGTAGTAACCAATTTTATTTTGTCTGTTAAAGATAGAGGTAAAAAAGAAGAAGAAGAAAACCATCAACCTCTAATTGAATATCAAGTTGGCGAGATGAAGAAAGCTATTGAAGATATAGCAATTGATATTAAAGAGGTTAAGAAAATGATTTACTCTTATAAAGAAACTACTAGAGAAATAGTTAAAGATGCTATTGATGAGCATGTTAAACTTTACCATAAAGGATAATTATGTTAGACGAATTAGAAAATAGAATTAATGAAAACTCTAGTAAGTTAGACCAATTAAGAGATGAAATTGAAAAGAACTTTAATAGAATTAATGAAAATAAAGAAAAAATAGAACATAACTCTGGAGCATTAGCACTATTACATACTATTAAATCCAATGGAGATAAATATTTTGTTATGTGGATTATTACTTTTATGGCGTTTTTATTTTCTATAGGATATATAGTTTATTTAAAAAATGAATATACTCAAGTAGAAACTAATACAGAAGAAATACAACAAGAGAATGAAAGTGGAAATAACAATTACATAGGTAGAGATGGTGATATAAATGGCTAAACAAACAATTAGAAGAACTTCAACAAAGCAATACATTAGAAATTCATCAATTACTACTGACAGTAAAGGAAGAAAACATTGTAAGACTTGTGGTGCTTATGTAGGCAACAAAGGAAGAAAATAGTGTTAAAACTTGAATTTACTAGACAAGAAGTAGATGAAATTAAAAGTAAAATATACTTAAGTGAGATTCAAGAAAGAATATTTGAATACAGATTAAAAGAATATAGCATTACAAAAATGGCAATGTTAGAAAATGTTAGCGAAAGTACTATAAATAGAGAACTTAAAAAAGTACGAAAAAAGATTTTAAGAGTAATATGACATTTTTAAGGTATAAAGAAAACACGAAGTAGAGAAATCTACTTCTTTTTTTTATGGGAAAATGTAACCAGAAAGGAGAGGGTAGTAGTTTAAAACACTATTATTTCTCTACTTTTAGGAGGTATATATGAATAACTATATGGTAGACAATCTATTAAGACAAAGAGAAAAGATTGATGATATGTTAAAAAACTATCAGCAACCAATGAATGTATTTAATGTAGGCACACAAGTTGATTTTGAGGCTCGTTTTATAACAAAAGATGAAGACCCTAAGGAAATTATCATCCAAAGGAAAACAGCGTTTATTTGCCTTGAAAATGCTCTTTTAACAATTAAGGAAATTAATGGGGATTTAAAAGAATATCAAATTATCTTACCGAAGACTCCAGAACAAATTGAAAATGAAGAATTAAAGAAGAAAATTGAAGAATTAGAAAAGGAGTTGAATAAAAAATGAATCTAAATCTAATCCAACAAATAATGAAAAGTGGTAATCCTCAACAAATGATAATGAATATGATGTCGCCTCAACAGAGACAAATTGCTCAAGCATTTTTAAATAATCCTAATAGAGAACAAGCTCTTCAGGAATTAATGCAACAAAACGGTGTTACTAATGAGCAAGTACAACAATTGAATAAGATTATTAACTCTTAAAGAGTTGATATAAAAGAAAGGAGGATAATATGAACGGTACTACAGGTATGGGCTTAGATTGGTCTGGATTAATTGGTTTATTAATCATCGCTGGTATTTTTGGTTTTGGTGGTGGCTTTGGTATGGGCAATACTGGAACTGCTTTAGGATTAGCAGATATTCAAGCAAGTCTTTATAATCAAACTCAAGACGCTAACTCAAGACAACTACAAAACTCTCTAGCTATGGTTAATGATACAGTATTGAATAACAAATATGATAATGCTATTTTAATCAAGGATTTATCTAACCAAATGTCTAATAGTATAGCTGCTATAGGAAATCAAATAGCAAATCAAACAAGTACTATTTTAGGTGCTATGAATGAAAATGTTATTAATGACTTAAGAGATAAATTAGCAGTTACTAGAGATGAATTATCTAACACTAGACAAACAGCAGTTATTACTGAAAATATTTTAAGTAATTTATCAACTACTGCTCCAAAACCACCATGCTATTATGGTTATGGATGTGGTTCTTCCCTATATTAGGTTGACTTATGGCTAGACAATAAGTCTAGTCTTTTTTAGAAAGGAGATATTATGAATAATACAATTATATGTTCTAATTTAACAACTGGAACAGATAGCGTTACTTTAATTCCTAATCAAGAAATAAAAAATGTCTATAACTTAGGCAATTATAGACTTATATTAGCTTGTAATATTCCAGAAGCTACTGCTAATTATCCAGTATTTATTCAAGTAGGAGAAGCAGTTATTCCTTTATTGTGTAGATATGGTAATACAGTATTAGCTAATCAATTAAACCGTAGAGTAAATTATTTTATAGGATTCGGAAATCAAAATGAAAGTTATACTGATGGGCAATTTACTATACAAAATACAAAATGTTTAAATCCTAGAGGAACGGAGGGATAGGATGGAATACGAAGATAAAGTATGTGATTTTAAAAGATACGCTAAACAAACATTAGATTTAATGGTTGATGCTTACAAATGGAAAGTAATGGCTAAAGAATGCGATAATGATGAGATAAGAGCCAAGTACATGCAAGTAAGTGATACGTTATTCGGATTGTTTATGACAGAACACAATAATATGAAAAGTTTATTTTCAGAAGAATAAGAGACTTTACAGCTCTTATTTTTTATTGTATCTTTATAATAGGTGAATGATGATGGAAGGCGAGAATGAGAAAAAAAATATTAAGGGGATAATAGAAGCTGTCGCAACAATTCTATTTATATTGTTAGGATGTTCATGGGCTTTTGGTATAAAAGTAACAACCAATGAGGATGGGGAAACTAAGTGCTATAACGTTTGGAATCACGAAGTTAAATGCAGATAAAAAAGAACTAGAGATAGTTCTTTTTAAATACATCCATCCAATCTTCTGAATAATGCTCTTCAAAATAATGTTGACATGTTCTTTTCCATTCATTTATTTTATCATAATCATCTGTTAATTCTTTATGGTGTATTCTACATACTGGTAAAACAAATCCGTAGGCGATTGAATTTAAACGGTTTCTACCAGGTAGCAGTTCATGGAGGTCTACTTTAGGATTGTCACAGAAGTAACATTTAGAAAAATCATCGGTAAATACACTCCAACGATTCTTCTCTAATTTGGCTAACTTATAACTTTTTTTCTTCATAGTATTTTCCTTCATCAGTATTATATTCAAAATTTGACAAAAATCAAGGCAAAATATAACATAAATTCTCGAAAGGGGAGGTGAGTGGGTGACTCGTATAATATATCAGAAGCGTAATGGTGAAATATTTGAAAGAATAAGAAACACTTACATAACTTATAGAATTGGTGATACTACTTCTATGGGGTGGAAAGTATTAGACATTCAATACAAATATAAAAACAAGTACTACTCTAGTATGGAATATGATAGGGTAATTAACGAAAACATAAAAAGACGCAAAAAGATTATGAACTTTAAAAAGCAATTTTACAATATGTATAAAAACCTAATTTACTGTGCTAGTATGCTTATATTTATAAGGGTTTTTGAAATGTTTTGTAAATAAAGTTTCAAAAAAATAAAAAAAGTTGTTGACTTTATAACTGATAGTGATATAATGAAGATGTAAGGTAGCAGGAGTTAAAGCTCCTGAATAATGTCTCGACTAACCAGTTTACATAATATATATTGTAAGAACTTTAAAAAGTCGAGATTAAATTCTCGGCTTTTTTTTGTTACCTATTGAAAGGAGAAAAAGAATGAAGGAAGTTAAATATCCGAATCTAAAAGCTGAGATGGCTAGACGAGGAGAAAATCAAAGGACAATAGGTAAGTTATTAGATTTAAATAACACTACAATCTGTAGAAAGTTATTAGGTCAAATAGCATGGTCAGTAAATGAAATAGACATCTTATGTGAACATTTTGGAAAGAATTATTACGAATTATTTAAATAGGAGGATTATGAAAAGATTAAGATTAACTGAAAAAGGAGAAGAAATACTAGGATTTTTAATTATGTCATTTGTAATTGTTTTAGGCGTAATTATTTTAAATGCTAGATTTGAATACTTAAACGAAAAAAGTGTAGAAACCGAAGTTACTACACAAAACGCACGTTAGTAAAATACTAACAACTTAATTATAACACAAAAGGAGAATGAATATGAAGGAATTAGATTTAACTTATAAAAAATATATGGATTTAGCATACGAAGGAATTGTAGACGACTTATTGTATGGGGAATGGATAAACCATGAAATAAGGAATTGGTTACCAGTAGCTAAACACCAATACAATCAAGATTACATAATCATCCATGTTAACAAAGGACAAACAAGAAAAGTCACTTATCAAGAATGGTTTGGAGATGAAGAGTAATGAAGTTTAGATTATTAAAACCATCTGAGATTAGCTGTAGAGTTAATCAAATTAATGATAATGGATTGACTTTACTTCTATACAAGGATGCAAGAGTAGACATGGATATTCTTGATGAAACAGTAGGATGTATGGACTGGAAAAAAGAATATACCAGAGACAATAGAAACTGCATTGTATCAATTTATGACAAAGATAAAAAAGAATGGATTTCAAAAGAAGATACTGGAACAGAATCAAATAGTGAAGCAGAAAAAGGGTTAGCATCAGATTCTTTCAAAAGAACATGTGTTAACTGGGGAATAGGTAGAGAGTTATATACTGCTCCATTTATCTTTATACCAGCAGATGCAAGTAAACAAAAAAAAGACTTAGACATAGCTCACTTAACTAAAAAAGGCGAAAAATGGACTACTTATGACAAGTTTAGAGTAGAAACAATACATTATAACGATGCAAGAGAAATTGATGGTATTTCAATTAAAAACGATAAAAATAAGAGAGTTTTTCTAATAATGCCACCAAAGGAGAATAAAAATGAAAATAACAAATAAATTAGGACTTCCAGACATGCTTGTTAGAGCAGTAGAGAAGGATTATGAATATAGAGATAAAAGATATTCAATAACAAGTTTACTTGACCCTGACCGTGTATTGATGCTTAAAAGACGTTATAACGATTTAATAACTCAAGATGTATCAGATTGTATATGGATGTTATTTGGAACAGTTACTCATTATGCTTTAGAAACTGGAATTGAACTTAAAGAAAACGAGTATGTAGAAGAGCATTTAGAATATACGTTTGATAGTGGATATACATTAAGTGGAATTATAGACCATGTTTATGACTATGTGGATGATTACAAAACAACAAGTGTATGGACTGTGATTTATGGTTCTAACAATGAACATTGGAAAAAACAGCTTCAAATGGGAGCGTACTTACATTATAAAAAACATGGGAATTGGATTTCTAAAGGTAGAATCATCGCTATCCTAAAAGACTTCAATAAGAACGATGCTAAATTAAAAGACAATTATCCTAAACTACCAGTACAAGTAATTGAATTTGATTTAGGAACACCAGAAGAAATAGAAGATTGGATTATTAATAGATTCAAACGAATTGCAGAAGTAGAACAATTAGCAGATTATGATTTACCACTATGTACTGAAGAAGAGAGATTTAATTCTGGTACTAAGTGGGCTGTCAAAAAGAAGAAAAATAAAACTGCTTTTAAAGTTTTTGATGATTTTGATAAAGCAAGAGATTTACTTATTAATTTAGAACAAAAATATCCTGGAGAATATGAAGTAATTGAAAGACCAGGAGAGGACAAAAAATGTCAAGCATATTGTGGATGCTGTAATTTCTGCCCTTATTACTTAGAACATTATGATAAAGAACTACAAGAAGGATTATTAGAGATTGGAGAAAGTCAAAATGTATAAATGTTGTGATTGTAGAGCAAATATACCTTTACTAGCAATAAAAGTAAAAAAGATATGCCCTAGATGTGGGAGTACTGATGTAGTAAGTTATTACGAATATTATATGGAGGATAAAGATGAATAGAGTAGATTTAATTGGAAGAATAGCAACAGATTTAGATGTTAGAAAGAATGAAGCTGGAAATACAAAATGTAATTTTAGATTAGCTGTTCCTAGAATAGGAGCTAAAGAAGGATTACAACAAACAGATTTCTTTACTGTAGTGGTATGGAACAAACAAGCTGAAAACCTTGAGAAATATCAAGGTAAAGGATGCTTAATAGCAGTAGAAGGGGAATTAAGAAAAGACCAATATAAAGATGGCGAAGATACTAAATATTACGATTATGTATTAGCACAAAAAATAGATTATTTAAGTGGTTCTGGAACTAAAGAGGTAGAAGAAGTTGAAGAATCAACTGGAAGTGTTTATACAGAAGATATTGAATTAACTGACGAAGATTTACCCTTTTAGGAGGAAAGTATGGGCAACATTAAATGGATTAAGATAAATGTTGATATGTTCGATGATGAGAAGATAAAAATAATACAATCTATGCCAGAAGGCGATGCTTTGTTGTTAGTATGGATTAAATTGATTCTACTAGCAGGTAAAACAAATGAAGGTGGATATATCTATATCAATGAGAATATGCCTTATACAGAAGATATGCTATCAGTAGTTATGAACAAACCTACAAATGTAATAAAACTAGCATTAGCTACATTCCATACTTTAGGAATGATAGAAAATGATGAAAAAGGTATTTACTTAATAAATTTTGAGAAACATCAGAGTTTAGATAAATTAGAACAAATTAGAGAACAAACAAGACTAAGAGTAGCCAGACATAGGGCAAAAATTAAAGAAAGCAACAACGTAACGTTACACGTAACGCAAAGTAACGCAATAGAAGAAGAAATAGATAAAGAAGAAGAAAAAGAAAAAGATATAGATGATGTATTAAGAATATATGAAGAGAATTTTGGAACATTATCACCAACAACAACTGAGACTCTTATTAAGTTAGAAGAAGATTATACATCTCAATACGTTAGAGAAGCTCTTAAAAGGTCAATTTTAGCCAATAAGAAGTCATTAGCTTATGTAAAAGGTATTCTTAAACAATGGAAAGAAAAAAATTGGGATGAGGTCTTAAATGAAGGAAATAAGAAGCCTCAATGGATGGATAAAGAGATTAAAAAGGAAGTAGCATCAGAAGAAGAACTAGAAGACTTAGAAAATATGATGAAGGAGTTTAAATGAAAAAAGCAATGTCTGGGGGTTTGGTTGATTTTATAGAAAATATTGCTTATGAAGAATGGAAAGACCAGCCATTGCATAGTAGTGTATGGTTCAGAGATAAAATGAAAGAAAAATATGGAATAACAAAGACAACAGATTTATATGCAAAGATAGTAAATTATCAAATAAAAAAATATGGAACTAATTTACTACATGGAAAGAATATTGAATTTATAAATAATATTAAATCAAAGAGCCATAAATGTAGAAAACATAATAGCGAAAGAACTAAAACACAATATGAATTAAAGAAGTTTATTGAGAGGAATGAGGGATAAATATGGATTTTAGATTTTGGGGAAATAATCCAATGAAGGAAAATAGAAGAGAAAGTAACGAAAAAGTAGATAGAAATAAACGTTACACTCAAATAATAGAATGTATGAATGATAGACCAATGACATTTAGAGAAATAGCTGAAGAGATGTATGAAAGAGGATATACACCTACTCCAGAACTATTATATAGTCAACCTCGAGTAACTGAATTAGTAAGAAAAGGCCAAATAGAGCCAGTAGGAAAGACAAAAAGTAAACAAACAGGTAAAACAGTAACAGTCTTTAAGGCGATTAAATGAAATCAACCGAATTAAATAAATTATTAAAAGAAAAGACGCCTAATCAGATTCTACAAATGTATATGAGTTTAAGAATAAATTTAACAGAAAAACAATTAGATAAATTAGTAGCTTTAAAAGATGGTACATCAGAAGAAGGACATGGAGGATGTAATACAAAATGAGTAAACACGGCTATAATCCTATATACAATAAATTTACTGATGAAATAATAGAAGATACAAGAGAGTTTTTAGAAACAACTAAAAAGAGCCAAGTAACTATTGATACGTTAGATTTATGTCATTATATAGGCAAGATAGACAATTTAAAAGAAGTAATTGACAAAACTATAGATTATTTAAGGGGAATGCAAATAAAAGCTCTGTGGAGTCCGATTTATGATATAGGGAATGCTATAAATGAACTAATAAGAGAATTGGAGGAAGTAAATAAAAATGGTAAAGCTTAATTTTAATCTTGCACCTTGTGGGAAGACATATTATGAAATGAATAAAAATTGGAAATATACAAAGAAAAGAATAAAACAAATATTAGATGAACCACAAAAAGATAGAGGTTCTAAAATAATAGAAATAGAAGTTATGTTAGATAGTTACTATCATACATACTTAAAGGGTGAAAAAAATGGATAGTACAGCACAATTAATATTGTGGGGTGGAGGTTTATACTTCTTTAGAGAATTAGTACTAGAAGGAATAAAATTAATAAATAGATATTTAAAAATAAAAGAAGATGAAATACAACTAGAAAAGAACAGAGAAATAAGTGACAGTTATTTAGAAGGAGATGACATTGAATTATGAAAATAATAGATTTATTAAATAAAATAGCAAATGGTGAAGATTTTGAAGAAAAACATATTAAATATCTTGATAGAATTGACCAAGAATATGATATTTGTATGATATGTGAGGAAAATATAATTTATAAATTAGACGAAAAATCAATAGAATTAAATGATAATGTAGAAATAATAGAAGAAGATAAGAAGATAGAAATAATAGAAGAAGATAAGAAGATAGAAAAGATAGATTTAGATAGTTTATTAGGAATTGGTTACTATGAAGGAAAACAAACGCTGGCTGGTAAAATCAATGAAATAATAGACCATATAAATAAGGAGGACTAATGGAATATTTTATAACAGGAGTAATACTAGGAAGTATTATAGGAATATTTATAGTATGTTGTATTGAACTAGCAAGTAGGAGTGATAAGGGTGAGTAGAACTTGTTATATTAATAAAGATAAAAGAGAAATGACATTAGGTGGATATAAAAAATATAATGTTAATATTGATATTTTAGATTTTATTATTGATTTATCTATTGAAAAAAACAATTTAGAAGAAAGAATATCTAAAGCAGTAGATAGAATAAAAGGAAGTCTTTATATACGAGATATGATTGATGATTATGAAAATAAAAAAGAATATGATGAGTTTATAAGAGATTTATTGAAAGATTTAGGTGCTTGGAATGAATAGAGAAATAATAATTGATAAAATATTTCCTAACATATGTAGAAATGATTGTTTAAAATATTATACTTATGATAATAGCCTTAAAGATATTAAATTAGATGACTTTTGGGAAAGAATAGAAGAAATAATTAAAAGATATACTTGTGAACTTGAAGCAAAAGTTTATACTTATGAAAAAGTCATAGCAAATAGTAATTTTAAATCAATACTAAGCAAAGATAAACAAACATTAGAGAAAAGAGTTAAAGAATTAGAAAAAGAAATAATTGAACTTAAAGGTGAAGATAATGAATAATGATAAATGGTTAAATGGAGTAATATACAGTGATAATTTATCTAAAAAAGATATAGAAATTAAAAAATTAAAAGAAAGAATATCTAAAGCAATAGAATATATAGAAAACTACATATATTTCGACGAAGATGGTTGTTCTTATAATAGTGATGTTGATGAAGTTAGAGTATTGAAAATATTAAAAGGTGAAGATAATGAATAGAGAAAGTTTATTAGAAGCACAAAAAATAGCAATAGAACAATTTCCAGAAAAAGTAACTAATAAATTAGATGGTAGAGAAATTGCTTATAACATGTGTAGATTTTTACAAAATTATGATGAACATTTAAGGGCATTAATGGAGTATGAAAAAAGTAAAAAAGAATTATTGCTAAGGAGAGAAAATGGGATTAACAAAAAGACAATATAAATATTATAGAATAATAAAAGAATATATTCAGACGAATGGATTCAGTCCTACTATAAGAGAGATTAATGAGATGGTAGGAGTAAGTAGTTCAGCTACAACAAATGACATGTTATACAGATTAAAAGAAAAAGGATATATAAATTTTATACCAAGGAAAGCGAGAACAATAACATTATGCGATACAAAATTATAAAATATCTGGAGCAATATGATGCAGAATATGACCCAGGTATAAAAAGATTAACTTTAAATAGAAAAATAAATGTAGGGGATTTTGTAGAGTTAAAAAGAGTATTACAGTACTTAGATGTAGATTTAGATGATATTGTAGTTAGGAGTTAAAAAAGACTAGATTTTAATCTTGTCTAGTCTTTTCTTAATTTCATCATAAAGTTTTTTAGTAGTCTCTTCAGATGCTTTACCATGTAGGATATTATTTCGGTCAATCTTAAGTTCTTTACACAAGATTGAGATATTTATCTTAGGTATGTGGTATAAGTCAAGTATAAAATTGAAAAAAATAAAAAATTTTAAGGTGGTGTTAAATATGCAAATAATTAATGGGGTGTTTAAGGGTTGAAGAATTATTATGACCAACAACAAGAACTAATGGCAGCAACATTTAGATTAGAAACATTAAACGAAAAGAAGGCTTTATATTTTAGTAAGACACAACCAAAAGCAAGTCAACCAAAAGAAGTAATGGTATCTAGTAGTAGAATACCAAAAGATACATTCTTAGAATATACACAAAAAATAGAAGATATTGAACGTGAGATTGAAATAGTAAAAGAAGAGATTGAGATTCTAAAAAAATATTTAAATAAAATGGAATCAAGTTTAAGAGGAATGAAAGAACCATTAACTAAAATATTCGTTGCGAAGTATATAGATGGATTAAATGTTACTCAGATATGTATAAAAGTACATTATTCAAAGACTCAAGTATATAGATTTTTACAAACAATACATTCAATATTAAAAGATGGGAAAAAATGGGAAGAATTGTAATATATAATGTAATCGTGGAATAATCACATGTTCCCTTTTGTGTGGCTACTTAGGTAGCCTAGAGTAGATATATAAGGTACTTTTGAAAAAAAGAGTAATACCATACCTTGACGCAAGAACATAAATCTCGAAATGGGTTCAGTGGGTTCGAGAATATATCTATTCTAGGGTACTTATGTACCAAGATGTCTGACAATGCGACACTAACTTTTATAGTTAGTGCAAGAGTAGATATGGACGATTTGCAATAAGTCTATCGAAGTCAATGGTAATCGATACAAACTTCATAAAGTATCTATTCTTGCAGTACCTATAATGGTACTAACAATCTTCTTTCTTTTCAGGACGAAGAATTGATTTTAGAGAGTGCTATCTATTTTATAGGTAGCATTAGAATAGATATTTAGTTTATATAGTTAAAAAGAACACAAACCACGATTATAGCAAAAACAATAGGATAATCAAAAGTGGCTTTACTCGACCATAAAGGGTAAGAAAAAAGTGCAAGTCTTTTAATATCTATTCTAATGGTACTTTATAAATTATGGTAAAAGGTAATATGGACATCCTCCAAAGTACCAAGAGAGCTTTAAGGCTCTTTTTTTGATGGAAAGGAGTAATACTATGGCAGCAGGTAGACCATTAAAATTTAAATCTACAGAACAAATAGAAAAATTAGCAGAAGAATACTTTAAAGAGTGTGATGAAAAAGGAAAACCATATACTATGACTGGATTAGCCATAGCATTAGATACTGATAGACAAACATTAGTTAATTACGGAAATAAAGAAGAATATTTTGACACGATAAAAAGAATTAAGATAAAAGTAGAGAATTATGCTGAAAATTGTCTATTTGAAAATAAGAATACAGCAGGTGTTATTTTTAATTTAAAAAATAATTATGGATGGGTAGATAAACAAGAAGTAGATACTAAAGTAAATCTATCTTATGAAGATAAATTAAAGCAAGTAGAAGATGAAAATGAATATTAATACTAAGAAATATATTGAATCATTTGTAAAGATTAGAGACAAAGCTGGTAATATAATAGATTTTAAACTAAATCAACCTCAACAAAAGTTATATGACATTATAAAAGAACAAAGAGAAGCTGGTAAACCAGTAAGAGTAATTATATTAAAAGCTAGACAAATGGGATTCAGTACATTAACAGAATCAATATTATTTAAAGAAACAGCTACTAAGTTTAATATTAATACTGGTATTATTGCTCATAAAGAAGAAGCAACAACTAACTTATTCAATATGAGTAAGAGAATATATGATAATTTACCAGAAGAGATGAAACCTTCTAAGAAGTCAAGCAATGCTAAAGAATTAATATTTGATAATCAAGAAGGAACAGGATTAAAAAGTAAAATTAAATGTATGACAGCAGGAGCTGATGGTGTAGGACGTTCTGACACATTTAATAACCTACATATATCAGAATTAGCCTTCTGGGGTAATAATGCTAAAGAAACTATGCTAGGTTTAATGCAATCAGTACCTAATTTACCTAATACAATAGTAATAATAGAAAGTACTGCTAATGGATATGAATATTTTAAAGAGCAATGGGATATGGCTGTTAGAAAAGAAAGCGATTTTATTCCATTATTTGTAGGATGGCAAGACTTAGAAGAATATCAAATGCCTTATACAGGCTTTAAATTAACTCCAGAAGAGGAAAAACTGAAAGATACATATAACCTATCATTAGAACAATTAACATGGCGTAGATGGTGTATAGCTAATAATTGTGGTGGTGATATAAGCCAATTTAAGCAAGAATATCCAATGAATCCACACGAAGCATTCCTACTATCAGGTGCATCAGTATTTGACAAAGAGAAGCTCGTATTAAGGCTAGAACAAATACCTAAGCCAATTAAAACAGGATATTTTACTTATGATTATGACGGTATGAGAATAACAAATATAAGATGGGTAAATGATTCTGATGGATATATAAACATATACCGTTTACCAGACACAAAGTCAGTAAGATTCTGTATAGGTGGAGACACAGCAGGAGATGGCTCAGATTATTATACAGCACACGTTCTTGATGCTAAGACTGGAGAACAAGTTGCTACATTAAAACAACAATTTGATGCTGACCAATACACTAAACAGATGTATTGCTTAGGCAAGTATTATAAATATTATGATGCACAATCAGGAAGAAACGAAGATGCTCTAATAGGAATAGAAAGTAATTTTGATAGTTATCCTATAAGAGAGTTACAAAGATTAGGATATACGCATCAATATGTAAGAGAATCAATAGATTCTTATACAGGTAAGACGGAGAAGAAATTCGGATTTAGAACAACTTCTCTAACAAGACCAACAATAATTTCAAGTTTAATAGAGATAGTAAGAGAGCATACTGAATTATTAAATGATAAAGATACACTAGAAGAGCTATTAACTATTATTCGTAATGAAAAAGGAAGAATAGAAGCTCCTCAAGGTGGACATGATGACCAGATGATGGGCTTAGCAATAGCTTATGAGATAAGAAATCAAGTAAGCATACAAGAAGAGCCTATTAGTGTATATGATGAATTTGGAATAGAATTTGGAGAACCAGCTCACTTAGACTATGGAGAAATGATAAGGGTGATTTAATGTTAGCAGATGTAATTAAGCAGTTAAAAGAAGAACAAAGAAAATTACAACAAGAAGAAGAGAATAAATACAATCATCCGTATAAAAGAGATACCATAATCTATTTTAGTGTAATGTACAAATTAGGTGGCATACAAACATGGATTCAGAATTTATCAAAGGAATATGAATTTAGTGTTGTATATGACACAGGGGATAAAGAAAGACTAGACTATTTAAACAGTTTAGGAATAGAAACAATCAAACATGTAGGGCAACCGATAGAGTGTGATACTCTATTGACTTGTGTATTTGGGAATTCAGATGACATAAAAGCTAAAAGAAGAATACTTGTTGTACATGGAGATTATAAGGTATTACCATTAGAAGACATTCCAAATATTCCTAAACATGATGAAGTTGTAGCAGTATCTAAGGTAGCTGCGAAACATTTTGAAGAAGTATCAGGGGAAAAAACAAGATGTATATATAATCCAGTAGAAATATTTCCTACTACTAAGCCGCTTATAATAGGTGTTTTTAGTAGGCTCTCAAAAGAAAAAGGTGGCTGGAGGGTAAAACACCTTATTAAAGAGCTAAAGGCTTCTAATAAGCCTTTTTTGATGCTTATATTTACTGATTTACCATTTGAAGAAGATGATAAAAGAGTAATATTCCTAGAACCAACTATGAATCCTAGTGGATGGATGGAGAAATGTGATTATATTTGTCAATTATCTGATACAGAAGCAGGATGCCTAACAATGCAAGAGGCTTTAAAGATGAAAAAGCCAATTATTATTACAAAATTACCTATCTTAGAAGAATTTGGAGTCAATGAATCAAACGCTAAGATATTAGAATTTGATATGTCTAACTTAGATATAGAAGACTTATGGAATATACCAAAAGTCCAATGGAAAGAACCAATAAGTAAGGAGTGGGATGAGATTATGAAAAAAAGAGTATTTAGAGAAAAACAAGCTGAAATTTCTCCAGGAACAATAGAAACAGTACTTAATACGGAAGAAAAAACAGAAAAACCGTTAAAATCTCCGTCAAAAACTAAAAAGAAGGTGAAATAGATGGCAGAACTTATAGCAGGAGCAGTAATAAGTATAGTCAGTTTTACCATAGGAGCAATAATAGGTCAAAGAGTTAAAAAAGACCAACCTATTATTCAAATACCTAAACCAGAAAGTTTTGAAGAGCGAAGAGCTAGAAACTTAGAAATAGAGCGAAATAAAACTATGCTAGAAAACATAGACAATTATGATGGAACTAGCTTAGGTCAACAAAGACTAGAATAGAGGTGAGTTAGATGGATTTAGAAGAAATCAAAGAGACAGATACATGGTTATTATATGATAAAGGTCTTAACTATTTAAGAATGCACAATGTATTATCTGATACAGATGTTAATTACCGTATGTATAATGGTAACCAATGGGAAGGAGTTATATTAGATGGTGTAGAACCAGTTCAGTATAACTTTATAGAAACAATAGTAAATTACAAAGTATCAACAATAAATTCTAACTTATGGGCTATTAATTATTCTAGTGAGAATTTTGAAAATAGAGACTTATTAAATGAAGCAGAAAATGTATGTAAAATGCTTAATAAGAAAGCTGCTAACGTATGGGAAAAAGACCAAATGGACTACAAAATACGTCAAACAAGCGATGATGCAGCAATCAATGATGAAGGTGTTATTTATGTAACATACGATGAATCAGAACAAAGCCCAGTAAATGAAGTAATAAATAAACAAAATGTAATGTATGGTAATGAGAATTCAAGTGATATTCAAAGCCAACCATACATATTAATCAGTCAACGTTTACCAGTATCACAAGCTCAAGAGGTTGCTAGACAACATGGAGCTAAAGAATCAGATTTAAAATATATTGTAGGTGACAATATAACTTTTGATGAAGCAGGATTAGATGCTAAGCAAGAAGTAGATGATATGTGTACTTTAGTCACAAAGATGTGGAAAGATAAAGGTACAGTATGGTATAGTCAAGCAACTAGATACGTTGACATTATAGAAGATACAGATACAAAATTAAGACTTTATCCATTAGCTCATTTTGTATGGAATGAGAAAAAAGGATGGAGCAGAGGCGAAGGTGAAGTAAGAGGACTTAAAGCTAATCAATTAGAACTTAATAAAACAATAATGAGAACATTATTAAGTGTTAAGAATTGTGCTTATCCTCAAAAAATAGCCAACATGGATAAAATTCAAAATCCATCAGCAGTAAGCCAAATAGGTGGCGTTATTAAGACTAAGAACGGAGCAACTGTTGATGATGTAAGAAATATTTTCGGATATGTACAACCTACATCAATGTCAACAGATGTAACAAAAGTAACTAATGATTTAATAGGAATCACTAGAGAGTTAAAGAACGCAGCCGAAATTGCTACAGGTGGAATTAATCCAGAACAAGCCTCAGGAAAGGCAATATTGGCCGTTCAACAAGCATCTCAACAACCATTAGTAAAACAATTAACTGGTTTAAAGAGATTTATAGAAGACTTAGCTCGTATATGGATGGATATGTGGAATGTATATACTCCAGATGGAATGCAATTAGAAGAAGATGCTAAAGACATGCAAACTGGAGAAGATTATACTCAATTATACAAAGTACCATCTACTTTATTAGAAAAATTAAAGACTAGAGTTAAGGTAGATATAACTCCAAAAGGAGCGTTTGATAGATACGCTAGAGAGTTAACATTAGAAAATTTCGCTAAAGCAGGATTCTTTACTCCACAAAGAGTAAATGAATTAAGGTATTACGCTGAAGCATTACCAGATGATGCAGCAGCTCCAAAGCAAGATTTATTAAATATATGTGAAAAAATAATGGAAGACCAACAAAAGATAGCAATGATAAATGCACAAGCTCAAATAATGCAACAAAATGCAAATCAATTTATCAATGCAACGCCAGAAGACCAAGCAACAGCAATTGGTAACGCAATGGAAGGAACTACAGGAATGTAGTTTTTTTATTGTCCAAACCTTATGACAATTAAATAAAAGATGAGGATTAGTGAATCAAACACTACTAAAAAAATAGGAAGGTAAAGATATGGAAAATATCGAAGAACTTGTCGAAGAGACTGAAAACGTAGAACAAACTACAGAAGAAATTGAGACTACCGAGGAAGGAACTCCAGAAGTAGAAGAGCCTAAAGAAGAGACATTTACTAAGAGTCAAGTTGATGAAATAGTAAAGAAACGATTAGGAAGGCAAGAAAGCAAATTGCGTAAAGAATACGCAAATAAGTATGGGAAATTAGAAACAGTAGTCAATGCTGGATTAGGTACACATAATACCGAAGAAGCTGTTGAAAAACTTACAGAATTCTATTCTCAAAAAGGTATTAATATACCTACTGAACCAATATATTCCGATAGGGATGTAGAGGTATTAGCAGATGCGGAAGCCAATGAAATTATTTCATATGGATATGATGAAATAGTATCAGAGACAGACCGTTTAGCTAATTTAGGAGCTAATATGTCACAAAGAGATAGATTAGTATTTACAAAACTAGCAAATGCTCGTAAACAAATGGAAGAAGAGAAGGAACTTGCAGCAATGGGAGTTACTGAATTAGATTCTGAGTTTAAAGAATTTGAGAAGAAATTAAATCCTGAATTATCAATGAAAGAGAAATATGACATGTATTTAGCTCAAAAACCAAAAAAAGAAAACAAGATTATAGGGAGTATGAAAGGTACGCCAGAGAATAGAGTCAAAGACTATTACTCCCCAGAGGAAATAGCTAAATTAACAGATGAAGATTTAGATAACCCACAAATATGGGAAGCAGTAAGGAAATCAATGACAAAGCGTAACTAATACTCCAAGAAGAAGGAGTGAAATTTATGGCAGTATCAGGTGGAAGTACTGTACAATATTTTCAACAAACAATTTGGTCAAAAGCAATACAAAAAGATTTGGAGACAATCACAAGTTTAAGAAACCATTGTGATTTCCAATATGAAAAAGATTCTAAGAATGCAAAAGAAGTTAAAATTTTAGGAGTAACAAGACCTACAATCAGAACTTATGTTAGTGGAACAGCATTAACAAGAGAAAGTGTAGTAGATACAAGTCAAACATTACAAATCAATCAATACAAATACTTCAATTTTGAAGTTGAAGATATTGATAAAGCACAATCAGTACCAGGCTTAATGGAAGCTACTGTACATGAAGCATCATTAGGCTTAGCAGAAGAAGGAGACAAATATGTAGCAAGTTTAATTGAAACAGCTACAGAAGCTGGAACAAATCCACTACCTCAAAGTGCATCAGTTATTAGTTTAACTAAATCTAATGCTATGGAAAGTGTAGAAGATGGATTCGCTACATTATATGCTAATAACGTAAAAGTTAAAGACATGTTATATTTAGAAGTAGCTCCAGCAGTATTCGTACTATATAGACAAGCATTAACTGAATTATCTACTAACAACCCAGAAATTCTTAAGAAAGGTGCTGTTGGTAAGATTAATAATGCTTATGTATGTATTGAAAACTTATTACCTACAGGTAAAACTGGAACAGGTGCTACAGATAATGTTTACTATAATATTCTTAGAACTCCAAAAGCAATTGCATTCGTTGAACAAATTGATAAAGTTGAAGCATATAGACCAGAAGACGCATTTACTGATGCAGTAAAAGGCTTATATGTATTCGGTGCTAAAATTGTAAGACCAAAAGAAATTTACATTATGAAGACAGCAATGTAGTTGAAAGTATTTTAAGGGCTATATAGCCCTTTTTATCGTGTTATGAGTAAAATGGGTGCAACTCCCATAAACACGTCAAGAAAGAGGTAAAAATAATGAATAATGAATTGTTTATTGTAAAACCAAGTTTAAAACAATACTATGGGAGAACTGTAACAAAAGAAATGGAATTTGATGAATGGACTGAAGACAAAACAGTACATCAAATCCTAAAAGATTTAGTTTTAACTACAGAAGTTAAGAAAGAATCTGAATTTAATGGAATGAAAATGACTGAAGATAGTAAATTAACTCAAACATTACCAGAAGGTATAGTTTTAATATGGAGAGAAGAAGAAGGTTATATCATACCTAACTATCCAATGTATAAGGTTAAAGACTTAGAAAATGAAATTGAGGAAGTAAAAGATATTTATAAAGATAATACAGACATGAATCCAAAGGAGGAATAATATGACTTTAGGTGAAATGAAGCAAAAAGTATATGCTTTAATAGAAGAATATTCTGAAGATAATGATGATTTAACAGAAGATGAAGACTTAGCAGGCAAATTTAATTTTGTAGCTAATCAAATTCAAAATGAATTATGTAGATTCAAAAAAATACCAGAATTTACTGAATTAAATGTAACTGAAGGTCAAACAATGAATTTTAATGAAATTGATAAAGATTTATATCAATTAGACTTAATTCGTGGCGTAGAATATGACATTAAGAATAATAGAATCAAATTTGATGAAGATGGAACTGCTGAGATTCATTACTTCAAATATCCTAAGAATATTGAAGCAGAAACTGAAGATGAATATAAATTTGAACTTACTAATGACTTATTAGAAATAATGCCTTATGGAATAGCTGCTGATTTATTAAAGAGCGATGTATCAAGTCAATATGGGTCTGTTTATGCAGCAAGATATAGAGAAATGTTACAAAATCTTGACCCTCGTTATGGAACTGGTACTATTGAATTTACAGGAGGTATGGAATTATGAGGCAAACAAGTGGTAAATTAATTACAAGAAACTATGCTCAATTTAGAGGTGTAGATTTCTCAAATAGAAAAGACGAAGTAAATATGTCACGTTCTCCAGATGCTTTAAATATGTGGAAGAACTATAAAAATGAAAATGGAAAAGGTATTGAAACGAGACCAGATGTAGAATTACTAGCCGAATATAGTAATACTATATTTGGTCTCTTTTTTTATGAAGATGGAGTATTAATACATTCGGGAGATAAAATCTATGATGGAATGAATAATGTTTTATATGATGGTGTAGCATGGAATCCATCACACTTTTTTGCATTTAATAATATTATTTATTTCATGGATGGGTACAATTATTTACAATGGAGTGGAGGAGCAAGTTTTGTACCAGTAGAAGGATTTGTACCTACTACTACAATCTCAAAACAACCTTCAGGTGGTGGTACACTATACCAAGATGTTAACTTATTATCACCTTATAGAATTAATTCATTCTGTAGCGATGGTGTATCTAATGATTATATTTTAGATGCTAAAGGATTGGATAATGAACAAGTAAGAGTATGGATAATTAACTCAGAAGGTCAAAAAGAGGAAGTTACAAGTGGATTTAGTACTAACTATACCGATGGTATTGTTACGTTTACTGTACCACCTAGTGAGCCTTATACAGTAGGACAAGATAATGTATTTATCCAGTATAAGAAAACTGTGGATGGAGCAGCAGAAAAAATTAAACTATGTTCATTAATTGAGATATTCGATAATAGAGTATTTGTTAGTGGTAACCCAGATTATCCTCATTATGTATTCTATTGTGAAAGAGAAAATCCAACATATTTCTCTGATACTGATTATATAGAAGAAGGAACTCAAGAATCAGCAGTTAAATCTTTAGTAGCAGGTAATAACGCTTTATGGGTATTAAAAGAACCTAGTAATGCTAATACTACTGTCTTCTATCATAATCCAGCAATTAATGATGATGGAGGAAAGTTATATCCAAGTGTCCATTCAAGTATTTCAACAGGATGCTCTTTTTCAGGTATAAACTTTAAAGATACAATATGTTTTTATAGTGACCAAGGATTAGAAGCTATTACTGGAGATGTAACAACAGAACAAGCCTTAACTCATAAAAGTTCATTAGTAGATGCTAAACTTCTAAATGACATGATAAATTGGCGTCAAGAGATGGATGAGTACACAGGATTTGTTAAATTAGTAGAATGGGAAGGATATTTACTAACATGCTTTAAAGATAAGATTTATTTAGCAGATAGTAGAGCTTATGCTCAAGTTAATGACCACTATGAATATGAGTGGTTTTATTTTGACTTAAATGGAAAGATTGTTACTGATATTCAAGTATGTAACTATCCATTAGGCGATTATGGAGACGAACAAGTAGGCCGTGGATGGTTATGTATAGCTGCTGTAGAAGAAGACGGAGACGGCTGGAAATATGGCATGTATGCAATGTGGAATAATCATAAAAATACTAGAGAATTAGAAAGTTATTGGACTACATTTGAAGATGAATTCAATTATCCTCAATATCAAAAGATTACAAATAAAAAAGGTTGTGTAGCTGATATTGAAGGAGAAGATGTAGAAGTTTACGCAAAAGCAGATAATAAGACATTTGATTTTATAAAAAGATTTAAGAAAATACCAAAAGGTTATGTAGTACCTAGAATTAAAAAGAAAAAATGGAAAACAATTCAATTGAAATTTCGTTCAACAAAGCCATTTAGTTTGTATTCAAGTACATTAGAGAGTTATATAGGCTCTTATATAAAGAGATAGGAGGTAAATTATGGCAGTAAATTATGAAGACCAAAGATTTCAAGATGTCAAAGCAGAAGAACAACAAGCATTAGCTAATGTTAATCAAATGTATGACAATATGGTTAGCGAATCAAATAACTTTTATCAATCACAAATAGATGCAGCCAAAGAATATGGTGATAAACAAGCTGAAATTCAACAAGCAAATACTGATTTCGCTATTGAACAAATAAATCAACAAAAAGAACAAGCCCAAAAGGACTATGTAAAGGAACAAAAAGGTGCTTATGTAGATTGGCAAAAACAATCTAATCCGTATGGAGCAGAAGCCGAGAAATTAGCACAAAATGGCTTATTACATTCAGGTTATGGAGAAACTAGCCAGGTAGCAATGTACACAGCATATCAAAATAGACTAGCACAAGCTCGTGATACCTATAATAAGGCTGTTTTAAACTATGATAACGGTATAAAAGAAGCTCAATTGACAAATAATGCAGCGTTGGCTGAAATATCCTATAATGCCTTAAAAACACAATTAGCATTAGGATTAGAAGGATTCCAATATAAGAATCAATTATTACAACAACAATTAGCACAACAAAATGAAGTTGGAGATAGGTATTATTCACGTTGGAAAGATGTATTAAATCAAATTAATACTGAAAATGCTCTAGCAGAACAACAAAGACAATTTAATGCTAGTTTATCAGCAAAAAATAGTTCAAATAATACTTATACAGTAAGTAATAATTCTAAAAACTCTGGAAGTTCATCAGGAAGTGTATTTGATACTATAGCCAATGGAGTAGCAAATAGTTTAAAAAATGCAGCAAGTAAATCTAAAAATAGTAATTATAAAGAAACTGATTATGTAATACAAGATGCAAACGGTAATACTTTACCAGTATATGAATCTGCAAACGGTTCTCTTTATTATTACGATGGTAATGAATATAAATTGTGGAGTGGTTCTAAAGGGAACATAATACCACAATCGCTTAAAGGCCTTGGTGGTGGAGGTCACGGATTCTAATATAAAGAAGGTGGAAAAATGGCAAAAAAGCAAAAAAAAGTATTAGGAAGAATAGACGAAACTGGAGATAGAATACCTTTTATTCAAGCACAAGAACAAGCTCCAGAAGAAAAAGAAGGAGTTTTAACTAAAAGTGCTAAGGCTTATAGCAGTTATGATTTAGATAATCCAGTATTAAATTTCATGGGCAAAGGCTTAGGAATAGCATTTAATACAGGAGTAGAATTATTAGGTCAAGCAGAATCAGGATTTTATGGTGCTTTAGAAGGTATTGATGATAAAAGAAGAAATGCTATAGCCAATGTTCAAGATGTATTTGGACATCATGAAGCAGCAGAAAAGACAAGAAGACAAGCCGAAGGGAAATGGAAAGTAAACCAAGAACTAGAAACTGCTAATAGAATCTTAGATGGATATTCAGCAGCAGGATGGTTGCCTAAAGGTGCAGCTAGTGGTTTAGGTACTACTACAGCGTTTGCTACTGTCGGTGGTGCTGCTAACCTTATGACTGGTGGAGGTGGTTCTCTAGCATCATTAGGAGCGACTTATTTAAGTTCATCAGGTTCAGCAGAAACTCAAGCACGTTTAGAGATGCTTAATGACCCTAAATATGCTAACTTATCTGATGAAGAAAGAAATAAATTAGCAACTAGATACGGTATGATTTCAGGAGCGTTTGAAACTGGTTCTGAAATGATGTCAGGAGGATTTGGATTTGGTATTAACCAATTAGGATTGTCTCAAGGTATTGGAGAATTAGATGACCAAATAGCAAATGCTTTAACTAAAAAAATAAGAAGCCATACTTTTAAAACACTTGCACAAGCAGGTATTAAAGCTACTGGCGAAGGTGTAGAAGAGTTAGTCTCTGGATTTGGAGATGCTTTTGCTAAAAAAGTTACTTATATGAATGAAGAAGACTTCTCTAAATTGCTTGAAGATGAGCAGTTATTAGAATCATTCATGTCAGGAGCTTTATCTGCTTACATATCTCAAGCTCCTAATATTTCTCAAAACATAAAAGCAGCAAATAATGGAATAACAAGAGATTATATTACTAACTTGAGCGAGAATGAGCAAAAAGTAATAGATAAAGTAGCCGAGAGTAGATTTACTGATGAAATGACTGAAAAAGAAAAAGGTAAAGTCAAAAAAGAAGTTAAAGAGCAATTAGAATCAGGAAGACTTACTTCTCAAGAGATTAATAATGCTTTAGATGAAGTTATTCAAGGCAACCAATCAGATATTTTATTACATAATATAATGCAAAATGAAAGTACTCAATTTACATTAGATGATAATGAATTAAAAGGTGTTAAGTCTGACAATCAACAAAATTTATATAAAAATATGGATGGAGTTAATAACTCTACTATAAATCATGATACTTTTAAGGTAGTAAATGCTATTCAAGGTATTAATGACTCCGTACAATACCATTTAGTGACTACTGAAGGTTTATATCAAAGAGGAATGATAGATAAGAATGCTAAAGGAGAATATACTCTAAACGGCAAGAAATACATTCCTAGAGGAGTTACACAAAATGGTAATAATATCTATGTTAACTTAGATGTAGGAACTAAGAGTGGTACTCAAGCAATGTATCACGAAATGTTAGAAGCGTTTAAGTCAACTTCTCCAGAAGAATATAATAACTTTAAACAAATGGTTAGAGATATAGTTGGAGAAGAAGCTATACAAAAAGAAGTTAATAATTATCAAAGAATGTATAATACTGAAGAGAATCTTAAACAAGAAAACGCTCAGGTATTAACAGATTCTGTAGAAGATGAAATTATTAATGATAAATTTGGTGAATTAGCTGAAAATGAAGACTTTTTATCAAGATTAACTGATAATAGAAATATGTATCAAAAATTCATAGATACAATTAAGAAATTCATCAAATATATGACAGGTACTCAAGAAGAGAAAAACCTTATAAAATTAAAAGACAACTTAGAGAAAACATTTAAAGAAAAATATAAAAATACAGTATTTGAAGGCAGTAAAGGAAATACTGCTTTTTCAATTGTCGGTTATGAAAACCTTAAAAAAACATTAAAAAGAAGTGACATTACTCAAGATGTTAGAAGCATGTTGACTAAAATTCAAGATAATTATAAAGAAGCATTAGCTCAAGATGGTAAATTATCTAATGAAGAAATTAGAAAACAAACAGGATGGTATAAAGATAAAAACGGCGATTGGAAATTTGAAATTACTGATAAATATTCTAAATTAAAACTAAAACCTAAAAAGAATGGGACTTATTATTTAGGTGACTTATTAGACCATAAATTACTTTATGATATAGAACCTAGATTAAAAAATCTAAAAGTACAATTTATGGATATAGATAGTGCTAAAGGCAAATATCATAGTGGAACATTTGGCATTGGTAAAGAAATTAGAATGAATAATAATTTAATTGCTCAAGGCCAGGATGCTATTAAAAGTACTCTTATACATGAAATTCAACATTATAATCAGAGAGTAAATGGATTTGAAAGAGGAACAAGTTTCGGAGAGACTAAACAAGATGCTCTTAACTATGTAAACAGTTTAGGAGAAATTGATGCAACTAACGTACAAGAGAGATTAAACTATTCTCAACAAGAATTAAAAGAAATAGCTCCAGAATCTTCTAAAGAGAATCCAGTTCATCCTAAAAGAGATGAATTATTACAATATAGAGATTATCAACTTGCTCAAAATAATCAAAAGAATTATAATAAGAGTAGGAGTGGTAGCTATGAAGCACAAACTTTGGAAGATGTATCAGAAGATAAGAATGGCAGTACTAACGTATTTCAGAGGAACGGATTAGAAGTAGGTAATACTTCTTTTTCTTTGACAGACAATCAAGGTAGAGAACTATCTCCACAACAACAAGAATATTTTAAAGATAGCAAGGTAAGAGATGATGAAGGCAATTTAATAACTGTATATCATGGTACAACAGAAGAAATAAATGTTTTTGAAAAGAATAGGCTCGGGAGCAATACAGGAGCTGCATCGGCTGGTGAAGGGTTCTTTTTTACTGATAGCAAAAAGATAGCAGAAGACTACAGTAAATATGCAAGACCTCAAAATATAAAAGAATTGCAAAACGAATATGAAAGACTAGAAAAAATTGCACAAAAAGAAAGAACAAAAGAAGCATGGGATAATTACTATAGAGCATACGAAATATATGAAGAAGCAGAATTAAATTATGCTTATAATGTAGATGACCAAAGAACTAAAGCAGAAAATCAAAAAGAAGTATATCTAAATTTAACTAACCCTTTAATACATGACTTTAATGGTGAAAGTTATAGAGATGAAACTTATTACGATTTATTAAGACAAGCAAGAGAAAATGGTAATGATGGAGCTATATTTAAGAACACATTTGATGGCTATGGTGAACCAGGTTCATGGGATAACCCTATGACTAATATTTATGTAGCTTTTGATTCTAATCAAATCAAAAACGTAGATAATACTAATCCTACATCTAATCCAGATATAAGATATTCATTAAGTGTACAAGAAGCTAATACAGGTGTAGATAATAATGGTAATAAATTATCTAAAGGTCAACAAAATTATTTTAAGGATTCTAAAGTAACTGATGAAAACGGAAATCTAATAGAGGTTTATCATGGTACTCCTTATCCGTTCTTTACTGTATTTAAAGCATCTGTTGGTAATAGTACTTTTGGTAGATATAAATTCAATGGCTACGATGTTAATTATTTTACCGAATCAAAAGACACTGCTACAGGCTATACTGCCATAGGGGTTGAAGAGGGAAATAATATATATAAAACATATTTGAATATAGTTAATCCTTATGTAGTCGAGAACTCTTCAAGCTCAGATGTCAAAGCGTGGAACAATATTAAAGATAATAATATAAGACAATTTGAAACAGAGTATTATGATAGGTTTGAAGAAAAATGGAATAAACCAAAAAGCATTACTGAAAACCTAGATAAACTTAACGAAGAATTGTTCCCATTTAATTGTGAGCTTAGATTAAATAATGGCTATTATGAATTATATAATTTAGGTAACAACGATGGTTGGGGTGAGGATTTATTACTTTATGTATATGAAAACTCTACAACAAACGAATTGTTTGAAGAGGATTTTAAAAATGCAGTATATGGAGAGAGTTTTGATGACTATATTTATACAAGTGATAAAATAGCCAAATGGGTAATAACGCAGAATAACGAAGGTGCAAACTATGATGGTATAATAATCCCTAACATAGTTGATAAAGGACCTAAAGGTTCTATGTTTGGAGAACCTACAAACGACTATATAACATTTAATTCTAATCAAATAAAAAATGTAGATAACCTTAATCCTACAAGTCACGAAGATATTAGATATTCTCTAACAACTATGGAAGATAGTGAAATGGATGAAATTACTCCTGAACAATTTGAATACTTTAAAAACACTAAAGCAGTAGACCAAGATGGAGAATTAGAGGTAGTTCATCATGGTACACCTGCAGAATTTAATGTATTTGATATAGAAAAAGCTGGTCAAACTGGTTTAATGTTTGGCAATGGATTCTACTTTACAACTAATAGAGGAAGAGCAGAAGCCTTTATTGGAGACAATGAGGATGGATTAAAGAGTGGATATATTAATATAGAAAAACCAGCAAGTAGAACCGAAAAAACTATGACATATAACGATTTTAAAAACTTATATGATGCTTTAAATAATAATCCTAAGATGTTTATGGATGATATGGATATGTCAGCAATAGATGGACTTTTAAGTGATTATGGAGATATATATAACGATAAAGAAGGAACTATTAGAACTTTCTTCGATTCTTATGATAACGATGTTAATTTAATAGATGCTTTAAGTTATATGGACAATCCTACTGAGTTCTATAAAACACTTAGAGATGTTACTGGTTATGATGGAATTATAGTAGAAAATCCATCTGGATATGATGCTTATGAAACATACTATATAGCATTTAATCCAGACCAATTTAAACTTAAATCAAATAAAACTCCTACAAATAATGTAGATATGAGATTAAGTTTAACAAGAGCTGACCAAATTACTCCAATGGATGTAGCACCTTATAATAATTTACAATTTGGTAAAGAAGTACAAAAAGCAATTGCTCCATTACAAGAACAAATTCAACAGTTAACTGAAGCAGTACAAAATATTGCTCCAATTACTGAAAGAGAAGCTGAACAATTAGGAAGCCAATATAATCCTAATGAAGTAGCTCCTTTAAGAGAAAACTTAACTCAAGAAGAATCTGATGAATTAGATTACTTAGAAAGTATGAGTAAAAAATTCCCATTAAGAGGAGAAAACTTAGAGAAATTAGAAAATTTAAGAGCTAAAGAACAAAATATAGGAGAAACTGAACTAACACCTACAAGAGACATGAATGATGTTAGAAGCTACGCAGAAGTAGGTAAAAGAGATGTATTAGCATATCAATATGAACATCCAGAAGTTAAACCATATTTCCAAGAAGAAGCTCGTAGGATGTTAGCAGATTTAGATAGTTCTATTAAAGCAGAAAAATATGCTATACCTACTAATGAAAAAGGAAAAGGCTCTTCAAAATGGGATTGGGTCGGAGTT
>Ga0265298_10001940_pt1 | contig 29869 bp, 43 predicted proteins | sample AusTroGonzalo_MG_3_FD_193486 | JGI IMG/M metagenome (GOLD analysis project Ga0265298, IMG submission 193486) | Bovine rumen microbial communities from tropical cattle in Woodstock, Queensland, Australia - Gonzalo_01 | ecosystem: Host-associated > Mammals > Digestive system > Stomach > Rumen ...
GCTGTCATTCTGAATGGCGGTAAGCTGGGATTGGAGTTGGTTGCACAGGTACATGAGGGAGTCATACTGCTGCTGCAGGTGAGTTATCTGCTCACTCTGACGGCGTAGTTCTGTACGGTCATACTGTGAGACGGTGGTGCGGTCTGTGACGGTCTCCTGGACGACGGTGACATTGCCGGCGGCATCGGTGGTAGTGGTGACGGTCTCTTTGATATGCTCTGTGGTGCTGTCACGCTGCGAGGTAGTGATGCTGTCCTGAATGGAGATGTTATGCTGCAGGCTGTCTATGCTCTGAGAACCGGCGGAGACGGCGGTGGAGTCTATCTGCTGATTCTGGTTGATTTCTGTGTGATGCTGCTCTGTGTGGTCCTCTGTGTGACGGATGGTGCGACAGGACGGGAGCAGTAGAGTTATGAGCAGGAGGGGCAAAAGAAATCGTCTCATAGGGCTTTACGGTTTGAGTTACACTCAAAGGTAGAGCGATGCTATGAGACGAAGCGGACAAACGGGGGTGCGGGGTCAATCCGGGTCAGATGGTTTCTTTTTGTAACCACGTACCAGAATGCGGCCGTTGGCTCCGAGGACGGACATCATAATATCTGTGAGACGCTGGGAATCCTTGGGGTTGTCATGCTCGGCTTTCTCAAAGGCATCATGAGTGCTTTTATTGGGAAACTCTATCCAGACATAACTACGCGAGGACCCTATATGTTTGGCTTTGAGAAGATAGGGTTTGAGGCATCCGTCATAACGACTGAGTATGATACGCCACTCTTCGGCATACTCGCCAGGGACCTCAAGGGAGTTGCGAGTTTCAACGGGAACATTCTGCGATGAGAAAAGGTCTGGTTCTGGCTGAGGCCGCTGTTTCTCTTGTGCTTTGCGCTGGTTACGGGCTTCTATCCATTTACGCATGAGGGCGACGGTGTAGGTGGCTACGTCATCGGGGTACTGATGCTCTATGATATCCTTTATGTCACGATAGACATAGGTAGAGAAATCAGCAAAGTCATCATCAGGAACACCGACTATGATTGGCTCTATGACTTCACGACGGAGGTCTCCACAACGTTCAAGCAGGGTATTGATAAGTTGCTGGTTGGCAGAACGGCGATGTTTGACGAGATCTCGGACATCGCCCAGGTGAGTACGCACGAGTTCAAACTCTATGTAAAGAGGATCACCGGTGGAGCGACCGGGACGACGCACCTCTTTGAAATTGAAGGTGTAGTCTATCTGATCAGCAGCAGCAAGACGTATCAGGTCATCCTGAACACGTAGCAGCACGTACTTTTTAAAGTGCGCGTACTTGGGAAAGGTGTAGCTTTCTACCTCATGGTCTTTGTCATACTTGACCAGACCCAGGTGCTCTTTTATCTCATTGACAGTGAGGCGGCAGGTGAGGTTACGGCCACAGCGGTTTTTTAGCAGGCCGTACAGAGACGGGGTGTGCATCATGGTCGAGATGCGTGCTATGGAATTGGGATGGTTGATATATCCTTTACTCATGTCAAACACGTAATCGGCAACATCGGGGTTGATATGGAAGTCTATCCATCCCTTGCTGCGGGCTACTGTTTTCATCTGCACCTCCACGTCATTGACCTTCTGGAGGAAGGTATAACCACCCTCAGTGATGGGGGCCTCACCCTCAGTGAAGATATTGACCCATTTAAGGACGCGCTCACCATTAGACTTGATGATAGGGACGCGAACGGTGATATGTAAAATTTCACGAACAGCTTTCTCTATCTGGTCATAGTGGTTGGCACTGACTCCATAATCGGCAAAGACTACACGGATGGGTTTGAGAGAGTGTTTTTTCTCATACTCTGTAAAGAGGGGACGCGGTATGACACGGGTCTTATCTCGGCCTTCATCAAAGTAGTTCTTTAGGTACTCCTGTATGTTATCCGATACCTTATACATAATGTCCTGCTGGAGCAGAGAGAGTCCGCCCATGAACTCAGTGTAAGCAAATGGGGTGTTGATCCAACGGTTCTCAGTCAGATTGGCCGGGACGGACAGAGCGTTCTTTTTAGGGGTACGAGCCATATTACTTTTTATTTTACTTTATTCTACCTTTCTGTTAACGATAATCTCCCATTTATTTCACTTTTTTCTACCTTTTGTATAACCTTTTTCGTTGTAACTATTTGTTATTATAGTTGTTATGCGTTGGGTAATATATACTTATAAATATGTAATCCCAATATCAGGATTGTTTTATTTTAAAAAGTATAGTTATTAAAGAATGCGGGCAAAAGGTTAAATAAAAGGGAGATTATTGTTTAGCGAAATGTAGTTTACAGTTGTATAGAAGGGAGTTTATGGTGAAATATTTTGGAGTTTTCACTATACCGACGGTTGGGACCGGTGATACGATAATTTTCCTGTTGTTTACCATAAACAGACCTTTGATGTGAGAGAAAAAGGTTAAATAAAAGGGAGATTATTTTAACCTTTTTCGTCATTCTCAACACGCTCCAAATACTCTGTGATAGCGATGCACACTATGTCTCCTATGGAGGTATGCTGGCCGCAGAAGTACTTGCGGTTATTGAGTTTCTGATAGACGGACAGAGGTATGCGAGTCTGTACGTTTTTCATAGGCTCAACATTGGCCTGTGAAAATACTCTGATTCCGGAGGATGGCTTTAAGGCAGGCTCACGGAGCAGGGTGGCGGGATCTGACGGACCAGGCTGAGGCTGGCCGTCAAGACCGGCTATGCCTTGGTTCTGGGCATTCTCCATCATTTCACGATGCTGCTGGAGCGCGGGGCTATCAGCGATGGAGGGACGTTTGTAAGAGCGGGTCATAGGTCTTGCGTATTTAGTTGATTAGTTAGTTCTGTGACAAAGGCTGCATAGTCACGAGCGGCGGTGCAGTCTGGTGAGTAGTCAAAGATGCTCTGATACTGATACTGGCTCTCCCCTACTCTTATACACTGGCGTATGCGCGTGCGATAGAGGGTGGTGTCATAGTTGTCCTGCAGGAACTGTGCGGTCTCTCGGGCCAGTTTGGTGCGCTCATCGGACATGACTATAAGGAGGCCTAAGAGGCGGAGGTCCGGGTTGAGTTTACTCCGGACTGCGTTGACAGCCTCAGTCATCCGGCCAAGGCCATCGACACTGAGGGAGCCGAGTTGGACGGGTATGATAACACCGGTGGCAGCAGCAAGCGCGTTATAGGTGAGTTCAGATAACGCGGGGGCGCAGTCTATGAGGACGTAATCAAAGCTGTCCTCCATCCATGTGATTTCCTCATTGTACAGATGCTCCGCTTCCGGATCATTTTTTGTCAACCAGATTTGATCCATGTAGTGAAGATGATTGCCAAAGAGAGCGGAGAGGACCTGCTTGGATTGCATCTGACGGTAGAGGTCTGGCTCTACACTTGACAGATGAGGCGACGCGGGAACGTAAAACAGTCCTTCTGTGTTGCTCTTATATACAGGAAGGGAGTTCTTATCACCGTCCTGCAGAGAGGTGTAGATATCATACTGATAACCATTGAATGCTTTCCTCTTGGTGCGCCACCCGAGCAGTGTACTCAGGTTGCACTGAGGATCCAGGTCTATGCAGAGAATACGGAGTGACGGATCCTGGCGAAGGAGGCCGGCGGCTACATTCTGGACGGTGGTGGTCTTACCTACCCCACCCTTGTTATTGACGAATGCCAATACTTCTTTTAGTCTGCTCATATAATGAATTAGGTTTTGGCGTAAAGTTAGACATTATTTCATATTTACAAAATGAAATTTTCATTTATTTATGAATATATGCTTGAATTGATACTTGCATATATTAATTCATACATATATGTTTTAATGAATTGATGAAATTATGAATTAATGAATTCATTTACCATAGTTGTCTGGTTTGATTCCCTGACCGGCATCATCTATCTGTTGCTGGCGGCGACGTATAACTACCTTGGGATCCTGATTGGCGGAGCGCGGTGTAAAGACGTGCGCGTAGTCAGGACGGCGGCTGGGATCTACATAGGTAAGCCCTAACCCAATCTTGTGAGGCATAAGCGGACGCAGGGACGGGTCATACTCCTCTACCCAATCATTTATGGGCTGAAAATCTGTGGTTCTGGAGATGCGGGCTCGCCGGTCGGCACGGTCCCAAATATTCTGTGCCCAAACGGCCATTTTATTGAGTATGCTATAATAACCGTTATCTGAGAACCAGTCTTGAGGGTTCTGGTCTATGAGGCTACCCATGAGTTCCAGATAGGCATTGAGGCCGGGTATCTTAATGACCATGCGGGGCTCATCAAACTCTTGGTCATAGATTTTGCCACGGCTCTCTATGAGTTCACGAACGGTGATTCCCATATCTTCGGCCTCTTTTCCGTTGAGGATGGCATTATAACGCTGGTTGAGCCATTCTATGCGGGCCTGCTCCTCCTGATCACAGCGTTCACGGTTGCGGCGGTTGTAGTCCTCATCATTCTCACGAGGCTCAAAACTGGTGCGGAACGAGTGGATCTTGCAGACCAGATAGGGGGCGGCGGTGCTGATTATGCAAAAGCCGAGGTCACTGCGCTGCTGCTGCTGGGTTACAATGAAGGGGGCATGGCTGGCAAGGTCGGGGACAAACTCTGTGCGTGCGGTTGGTTTCCATATAAGATGCGGGGTTACTTGCTGATACTTTTCCATATTGATTGATGTATTTATGCGTTAATGAATTGATGAATGTATGAATTCATTGATTGATGAATTAATGAATTTATGAATGATTAGAAGAATTTCTTTCCTGTCAGGACCGGAACACCAAAGATGAACAGGGCGGCCATGCAGGGTAGGGAGATGATATAGCCGATGGTGCCGAGCACTGCAAGCAGGGTGGAGGCGATGTTGCGCTTGCGGCCTTGCTCCGGCTGGGGTAGGGGTTCTGCGCCGGGGGCGGTGGAACCATATGCGATGACAGGCTCGAAGCTCTGATTTTTTACAGGGTCTATAACGCGGTAGATCTTGGGGCGGACATCATTGGAGAGGCCTACCTCGACAGTACAACCTACGGCTATGCCCATCTTGGAGGCACAGGCGGGAGTGCCTACGCTGACGCTCTTGACGGTGCGGCCCATGATCTGAACGGGTGACAGTGAGGCTACGACGGTCTGCTTTCCGGTGGCACCTACGGTAGTGCGGATATCGGCCACTACGGTCTGGGTCTTGGCGGGTGCAAACTTGTAGGCTATATTGCCCTTGGGGTGGTGCGCGGTGAAGCCCAGAGAGTCTGACTGTGCGCGGTCGTTGACCTTGATGACGATGCCATCGACGGGGAAGGTCAAGCTGCTGCGCTGCTGCTCCATACGAGCCAGGACGGCCAGAAGGTTCTGGCTGTTGGCGGTCTGGGTATCGACATGCTGGAAACCGTATGCGTCAAGGATGTCAAGGCTGTTGCTGCGGGTTGTAGAGCCGGGCAACTGGGGTGCTATGAGTTCCCAGGGGCGGAACTGCAGGAGTGAGCACTGAGTGGAGGCCTGCTCCTGATTACAGAGAGCAGCCGCGGCGGTGCGAGAATCGGCGTAGGAGCCACCTTCGGGACGCTGGACGAGGGTGAGTGCAGGCGAGGGTAGGAAAATCTCACCACGGACCTCTACGCGGCCTTGTGTGAGGCGTTCAGAACCGTTCAGGATTGCGGGGATGCTGAATATGTAGCCGACATGATCCAAGAGGCTCTGTCCCTGCTGGCCATCACCACGGGTGGCAGCACTGATGAGACGGCCGTTATAATAGACCAGACTGCAGGAGAGACCGTCCAATTTCCACTCCAGTATATAACGGGGGTCGTCATACTGTGAGGTGGGAGGCAGGAGGGATTCTGTGGTGTTGAGCCAGCGTTGTACGGTGGCGGTGTCCTGCGCCTTCTGGCAGGAGAGCATGGGGGTGCGGTGGCTGACCAGGCGGCGTGTGCTGCCGGCCTTGAGGTCTGAGCCTACGTGCTGGGTGGGAGAGTCCGGGGTAATCCATTCAGGATGGGCGGCTTCCATGCGTTCCAGTTCTGCGTAGAGCTGGTCAAACTTTGCGTCTGTGACAGCGGGGGCGGCCAGTACGTAATAGCAGAAGTTGTAGTAGGTCAGGTCATCTACTAAGGTCTGATAGTATTGTTTGTTCATTGCGGTTGGTTTTGTGCGCTTGGTTTGGCGCGGTTAATGAATTAATGAATTGATGAATTAATGAATTGATGAATTTTTGCCGGGGTTATAACAGGAGCGACATTGCTATGTAGGCTACTGTCATGAATAGGCCAAAGATGCAGTAGGCGCGGCCTGAGTTATTGTTTGGTTTCATTGCTTAACTATGATTGATTTGATAAAAATCTCCTCGGTGTCCTGATCATGAGCGACGGTGCTGTGTGTGTAGTCCAGATGCACGAGGAGCATGTCATTGTATATCTCATTGTAACGGTCTGCCAAAGTACAGAGTTGGGAGAGATCCAGACGCTTGCGACTGTCAGGGGTGGGAGAGGCTATGCGCAGGGGCTGGTAGTAGGTTATCTCTACACCGGCGCGGCGGAGCTTATCCAGGAACCGGACGAGGCCATCGGACGTATAGAAATCCTCTCTGTACTGGTAGATGGTGAGCATGATTGCAGGATTAGCCTATAACAATAAAGGATTCGTCCAGAGAGTCATAGTGGGAGAGTTTCCACTGTGCAAGTTCACTCTTACGGGTGAAGCTGTTAAGTACGATGGTCATGTCCTGAGAGATAACCATGGAGTACTGCTTGAGTGTGCCGGCGGTGTACTGACCTCCAAGGGCGATGTACTGATCCTGAGTGAGGGAGGTTTGGTACCACCATGTTTTGCCACTGACGGAGCGACCGATATGGAGGTCCAGAGAGAGACCGCGGGCGGTGATATGGAGAGTGTCCCCATTCTCAGCCAAAACGGCAGCACCACGGGCGATGCGGATGTCATGCGGGGTTCCGGCATATCCTACATGTGAGGTGGCCGGAGCAGCATTGACGTACTTGGGAGCACTGAGGTCTCTAATAACATTCTTGGCTCCGTTAATTAGGTCTTGTATCTGTGTCATAGTTGTGCGGTGTAAAGTTAGTAAATGTTTTGATTAAAGACCCAGGAGGACCCGGCAGAACTCCAGTTCTACGAGGACGATAAAAACAACCAGGCTTAACTTAGTGAAGCGCGGGTGACGGGCGAGAAAGAGATCCATTGCGATGTCGCAGCGGAGGAGGAAACGATAAAGAGGATGGTTAAGTTCCTTGAGATCCTCTCTGTACTGTTTTGCTATTTCTGACATAACTTTAATTTTTTGTGAGCCTCAGGGCTCGGTTAAACTTGATTACTGAGACAAAAGTAATACTTTACTTTCGTACTACCAAAGAAAAATCAAATTATTTTCAAGAAAAATGAAATTTTCTTTGATTTTTCAATGATTTGCGGCCCAGAAGTCGGCCGCGGCCTGCATACATTCACAGATGGCGCGGTCAACGGCATCGGCATTATCGACGGTGATCTCTATTGTGGGATGCTCAGGGGTGCCACCTCCGGCCTGTATGACGCAGAAATCCTCACGGCCAGCGGCGTGAACTACGTACTCCTGACGGGCACGGAGCTCCGCCATGACGGTGGCACGCTCATCAGGATCCATGGGGATGACTTGACAGTTCATCCAGGGGAACTCATTACTGGTGAGTAGGGGGTAGTGGTGGCCGTACTTGCCGGTGATCTCGGTTTGTTTGAAGGTGTATTTTGACATAGGTTTTGTTTTTAATTTGGACTGAAATAGGCCGCTATAGTTTAAGCGGCCATGGCTTTCAGGTCATCAACGGTGTAGCCGTTCTTAGCAGCCCAGAATATAAACCTCATTCCATCGTTTTGCGCGGTCATGCTATTCTGGCCTCCTATAGAATCATAATCAGAGCTACGCCAAAGATGCCCTTTGCTGTGATAAATGCCCCAATAAATCTCACTAAAACGGTCATCGTTCAAGTAAAGGTCCTGCAGTTCGTCAGCATCCCAAGAGTCAATTTCAGAGGTTTCCAAATATGACTGCAAGGGAGCAGCTCCGGAGTGCTTGCAAAGATACTCATAACAATCCTCTTCAAAACGTTCAGGCATATTGATTTCGCCCTCGTTCAGTAGGCAAAGAGTCAAGTAAGCACCAAGGCAACGCTGATCATCGTTAAAAGCCTCTATCTCATCAAAAGACTTAGGCATCAAGGAGCAAAAGCCATCATGACTGCAAAAATGCTCATCAATGTACTTTTGAAACTCTTTACTCTTTTTAAAGTCTGCCAGATAGTTGTGCATGAGTGAACGCCAGTCATCCAGCATATATACGGTTATATACAACTCATCAGTATGGAAGTTGTAATACTTAGGAGAGTGGATCTTATCTACACGGATGGTATCAACACCATATTTGCGCATGATAGGAATAACCTCTTTCTCCATCCAGGTACGAGAAAAGTCCAGAATATCTTCTTTCCAGTCATCTACGTCAATAGAGACGTAGTTAAATGGGTGGTAACTATCACACTCTTGCTGCATTACGTCCTGCTCATGACTGGTGGGAGAGAGTATGCTATCATACATGCCTACAGATACACACGGGAAAACGTCAGAACTGATTTTAAAAATGTTTGATTCCATAGTTTGCGATATTAGATATTAATACTTGGTTATCACTCTCACATCACGAGTTTCACCGCTCAATGCGATGCGCCTCATAATATTTTTGTAGCAGTCAGGACCGACATAGAAAAAGCCCTGACCGTCGGCCTCATAGCCGTCCGGATTGTTGGAAGGAACTTCCAGGGTTTCATCAGTCCATTCGCCAGAAGTAAGAAGCTGCACCTGTTTCATGGTCTTGGGGTTCAGTTTCTTGCCACAGCATTCACATACGTAATCTGCACAGCAGTTGCGCTCATAATTGCGTTCGTAGTCAGGGGTCTGCTCGAAATCGCAAACTTTCACTGTTTTGTCTATTGTTTCCATTGATGGGATGTTTTGTGAGCCTCAGGGCTCGGTTAAACTTGAATTATCGGTACAAATGTAGTGGTTTACTTTTATAACACCAAAGAAAAATAAAAATATTTTTGATTTTTCTTTTATTTTCTAATTTCTTTAGCCGCTACCATCATAGCCAGGATACCTGCAGTTGAACTGTCTGGAGCCAACTCAGTAACAGCGTTTATTTTATTGATAAAAGGATCTCCATCTCCGTGCTCCTGAATAGGACGGAGACTTACTGCCTCCGGAATCAATACGTCAATCATCTTCTCAAAATGGCCGATATCATTAGTGTCACCACGACGGGCGGCTACTTTGTTTGCATGAGCTACAGCAGCGTCACCGTCCAGGGCAGAGAAATAGTTGGTATTGGAAATATTACTGTTATAGAACTCCTCTACAAATAATCCGGTACCACCATGGTTGTGTCCCAAACCAAAGGTGTTAACCACATAACGGGGTTCGCCACACCTAAGCCATACAGAACCGTCAACTATCAAATATTTCTTTGCTGCCTCCTGATATTTTTTAATGCACAACTGGCGGTTTCTGGCATAGCCATGAGGCAATTCAGCACCAAAACGGAACTCTGAGGCCTTAATATCTCTAATTTCGCCACCACGTTCCAAATCCTTTTTGGTCATCCTCTTCCAACACTGGCCTTGCCACCAACGTATCTCTGTTTTGCCATCCTCTTTATGGCTATAATCATTCAAGCGAAAAGCCACAGGAGCTTCATCGGAAGTAACAGACGGCACAGAGACTTTTATTGAGCCTTCAACCTTATCAAAAGCGAATTTCTGACTGTGTGCAGATGGAACATAAGCACAGTAATAGGTCTCCTTGATTGTAACTATATATTTTTCCATAATTGTATCTGTTTATAAAAGTTTCTAACTATGATTAATAACACCTTATGCGATTTTTTTAGCCTTCTTTACCGGGAAAGTAATAGTATAACTATCTGAGTTATCAGTCCAGTCAGTATGTTCCCAATGCCCCCCCCAGGAAAGCCGTTATAGCAATGTAACACGTTGTACCTACACCTCCGGAGAAATGAGGAAACCATGTGTTTTTTATAGTACAACCATAAGGAGCATCCTTTTTTGAGTTACGCTTTCTCCACAACATGCCAGAACAACACTTTGTAAAAATCTCGGCAATTACAGTGCTTTCCTTATCGTATCCACAACCGGAAGCCGTCTCAGTACCATGCAAATATGTGCCATCGGCAAAGGTGCAAGAAAAAGAAGCACGAGGGCAGTTGCCCCAGGTACGGCTACGATGCCATTGCACATTTATAACAAGTCTCTTAACGTCTGGTTGCTCGGCCTTTTCTCCATATTCGAGATTCTTATGACGGACCTGAGCTAAAAACTTTTCCAGCTTGATCCATTCATTATTCTGCATTTCATATTCCAGTTCACTTTCAGACATGTAAGGAAACATTTTCTTTAGTTCCTTCATACTAATGTTTGGTCTGTTTGAAACATAAACCTTTTTGTTTTCTTTTCTTTTCATATTCTTTTGTTTTGTGAGGTTTCAACCTCGGTTATAAATGTCAATAAAATACTCTGTTTTTTTAGATATTCTATATATAGGTCTAACGTCTGAACGCAAGAGAAAGACACGGGCTATGCAAAGATCCCCTGTCAATAACCTCGTAACGATGGCGGTTAAATGTTATATACTGATAACCGGCGGAGTCGCCCAGAACATCTCCTTTGGTCCTGCATATCTTAGAAGTTTTGCCATCGGAGACTTCAAGAACGCCATAAGGACACCAATGTTTGTTTCCAAAATAAGGAATAGTCCAGGAAACCACTGCTATTATACGAACTTGTTCCATAATCAAAAATGCTAAATAATCACACCATCTATAAAGGCTTTACGCTACTTCCCAATAAATGCCTTCGCCATTGCTCAGGCACACACCAGACCATTTGTGAGGGGCCACAGAATCCAGACAGTCATCGATCAAGTCTGTAAGATTCTTTAATTCAGTATTAAATCTGTTCAGGAACTTTGGGGCCAGAGCCTTAGCCAAACCAGCATTGAGACCCAAATATCCCAAATTATCATGCCAACAATTATCACTCAACAAATAAACAGCCCCTTCTAAATCTGGCATACAATCATAATCGCAGATAGAGTCAAAGTCCCAGTCCAGTTTGAAACCACAATAATAACCGGCCTCAAAATAGATACCCACTTTAATGTCAAAGTTGATACCAGCAAAACGGAAACTCCGGCTAATAGTACAAATAGAGTCTCCATCATAAACATGGTCTTTCTTTACACTTATAGACTGGCCAAACTTTTCCTTCAAAGACTCCTCAAGGAAATTCAAATAGTAGTCTTTTTCATCATCATACCATTCAGAAAAAGCATAGGAAGCTGGGTACTCGAAATAGTCTTGGAATTCCTTATAATAGTCCGGATCCTCTGTTTTCAAATCCTCCTTATAAGAGTCAAAATCATCCCAGATACAAAACACATTAAGATGACGTGAATTGTGATGACAGTTAAAATTTGGTACGCTCATAATAGTTGTTTTTTGTGAGCCTGAAAGCTCGGTTATAATTGATAGTTGAATTCTCTAATAATTTACATGAATTATAATAGGATGGGAGAGGAGGCCGTCGAACGACCTCCGATGACACAAATATTCACCCTGGATTCTTTTTGCTATCAGCAGCCACATAGAAGCTCTTATCATACCAATACATGCGAGCCACCCGGGCGGCGTTTACATAGTCAAGATCAAACCGTCCGCATCCAGACTTAAATAGTTCAAAAAAGTCTGCATTCAGAGCAGAACTAATGGCCCGGGCTTGCTCCTCTGTCAACTGGACATCCTGAAAATAGCCATAACTACTGCGAGAGTCACACGCAGGACAGGCAGCAATAATAGTGCTCAAAACCTCTGATTCTTTGGAGTCGCTAAAAATGCGCTCTATCTTAATATCTCGGCTATTAGGACCCATATATTTACATGCAAAGTCGGTGTGCTCCTCAGATGTGGTATAGGCCAGATCTTCCATACCATTAAATCTATCATGATAAGTGGCAAAGAGATTCAAATCTGTAGCGGACAGGAACTCTTTTTCTGTGGGGCCATCCTCCCAGAAAAGCTCCCAGTCAGCACCCCAGCCGTTCTGTTTTTTAAGCGTGAATTTAACGCCAGGAAAAGCATTCTCGGCCATAGCTAATATATTACGCCGGCGGCAATTATTGAGCTTTATTTCTGCACTCCTGACAGCCTTAATAGCTGCCAATTCTTTGGGGCTGGCATTCTTGCGACGACAAAGCGGCGCGGCGGCCTGAGCCTTGGTGTACTCATCCAGATAAGAAGCCACGGGCTCCATTATAGACTCCCACTTGGCACAGCGGGCGCGGTAAGTCTCCAGACGGGCGGCGCGTTCTTGAGCCTCTTTGTTGGCCTCCTCTATTTTGCGGGCCTCAATAGCGGCGCGGATGGCACCCAGTTCAGGGGCAAAAACTTGTGAATATGCAAGCGGACTATAATAGTACCTGCAGTAGTCGTAACCCTCAGCGTCAACCAGATACCAGCGGCCCGAGTTATCCACGATGGCGGCGGCAATGGTATAAAATAAACACTGTTTTTCTTTTCCAAGCTGCCAGAACCCCAGGCCCTCTTCCTCCGGTGTCAGATCTTCACAACGGGATCCACCCTTCAAACCATGAACGGGCACCAATTTGTCACAGTTAGAAGCATCCAGGGGCAAAGATTCTACATGTATAACCTTCTCAATGCAGCACAGGCGCGGGGTCACTTTGTGGCCTTCCTCCTCGTAATATTCCATTAAGTCCTGGAGCTCTCCTTTGTAGCCGTTTTCTCCTTTCATATTGGACGATACGGCCCAGACAAAGCCACCCTCAGAGGGCGCAGGCTGGCCGGCCTCTAAATGCGCGTCTGCCTCAATTTCGTGGGTATGGTACGCAGTGGCTAAATACTGATTTTTTTTGCTCTCTATAATAGCGCGGGCCTCTGATTCAGCCTTCTCTACTACAGCCAGACCAAAGGTCTTAATAAACGCCGGGCGGGTCTCTGGGGCCATACCATTACACCAGCCGCCAAACATGCAAAAGATCTCAGCATCTTTTTTATACTCAGATTGGAGTTTGTCATTACTCAAAACCACAGCCAGACGGTTAACGATCTCAGGGAAAGAAACATTGTTTGCCATATCACAAAAGAAATAAAGATGAATAATTGGTGAATTTTCGCAGTCGCTATAATAGCATATCAACAATTAACGCGGCCTACTGGGGGCTCATTCTGTGGGAAAGATTTGGGGATCAAATGTTTTTTATTTGTAGGAAAATTCCGAGAATCTATAAAATAGAAGCGGTCATCCTGGCAAAGTTCATATACCACAACCGCGGCGGTCTTATTATAAAGACTGGCTGCAAGCTGCATCCCTGCAGAACTTTTGACCATTTCTTCCTGAGTATCCCAGCTTTCAGAAATACAACTTTTTAAAACACCAGCGACACAGAGAAAAAAGCAATAATGACGGCGGCCGGTGGAACTTACTACAGCGTTTAAATTAGTCATAGTTAACGATATAAAAAGAGTGAATAATAACAGAGTCTATAATTACAAATTATCTAAATATTCATACCAGTATAAAGTTTCTATAAAATCGGTGGTTATTTCCTCCGGTTTCATTCCTTCTTCGATTAGTTCTTTTATTACTTCATCCGGTACGAGTTCACCAAATGCAAAAAGTTCATCCATATTATAACAATAAAACCAGCCCCGGCCGGGGCTGGGTGTGGTTATTACTGTAAGCCGTTCCAATATAAATTAAACATCTTTTGCGAGCTGGTAAGGCTGCAGGCGTTTTTCTTTTCGTTTGTACTGTAAGCGGCACCCAGGGCGCGAAGTCTGGACCCGGTTGTTACTGTTTTATATCCTCCATCACAAAAAAACTCCTGAGAACCAAAAACGGCATAAATTAAAGTATCGTATAACTTTACGAATAAGCCACCATTTGCGCCTCTTATAACCTGGGTGTTACTCTTTGCAAATTCGCGGCCAGCGTTTAACGCTTGGAGCATCTCTTTTTCTATCTTTTTCATAATTACTTTTTTTTGTGAGCTTTAAAGCTCGGTTAATAAATGGCCCGCGGCCCGGGGTACGATCCCGGCAAAATTCCAATATTAACGCGGGGTTAATCTGTTACGATTTTATGCGTATTTCTTTTTTATTTTTCAGGTCAAAAAAAGCGAGTTGATTATTACGGCGGGCGGCACGATCAGCAGCGGCGCGGGTTTTAAAGATCATTACACAGTCCCAGTAAAAAAAGCCGGTTTCCTGATCCAGCCAGCCACCAAAGGCCGTTATATTTTCGTGTTTAGATGCGTAATCAATAACACGAGCCAGGCCGGCACCGTTAAAACTGTTTTGAGTTTCAGCAATAGCGACGGCGTAACCATCATTTAACGCGGTAAGATCAGAACGGGAAACGGTGAACCCTTCCGGATTAGTGGCTGCAATTGCAAGCAGCGCGGCGGTAATTTGTTTTTTATTCATTGTGAAGTTTTTTTGTGCGCCTCTGGGCGCGGTTCTTTGTTGTTTCTGGGTCAAAATTACATCTATTTTTTGAACTAACAAAAGAAAATTAAAAAAAAATGTGTTTTTCTTGAAAAATTTTTTGTTTGCCGGTTTCACACCTTATAAATAAAAGAAAAGGAAACCAGCCGCGGCCGGTACTCACCCAGGCCGGCGGGCTCTCTGGGTCTGGTCATGAGCTCAGGAACCCCGGCACCCTCAACGCCTGAACCCCGGCACCATCCACACCGGAACAGGGCACCCGGGCACCATGCACCCAGGGCGGAAAGCCAGCGCGGACGGGATCCTCCCAGACCGGCGGCGCGGGTCACATTCTCAAAATCACAAAAACAGGGACAAACACACACAAACCACACAAAACCAAACAGTTACAAAGGGGGCCGGCGGCATGAGCAAAGGAGCAGCGCGGGAGAGGGTGCACACAGGAGGCCTCAGTGTGGCGGCAGTCTCGCGTGAGATAAGGCACTGCAAAAACACTTTTGCCGACTCCCCGCCTCTTATAATCAATGAGTTACAATTTTTCTTGGGCGGAGACTTTCAAAGCAAAATCAATACAAAACGACTATTTTTGCGAAAAATAGCCGTTTTGCGTTGGGTTGGAATAAAAATTCCGTACCGATTTTAACTATTATGTCCGTTATAGTTTAGAAATCGTCATCTTCAATCTGCGTTTTTATGTATTCCAGCATCTCATTAATGAGTTCTGCATAGCGTACAGCGCGGTTTTTATTAACAGTCTTGGTTATGCCTGCTTGACCACCCATCTCTTCTGCAAATCCGATATGGAATGTGAATGCACGAGCAGTTTCATGGCTAATTTTTGTCAGGCCATACTGGTCATATTGGTCAAAATCATAGGTAGGACTCTCTATCTTGACACGAAAACGCTGATCTTTGGCTGTTATGGAAAGTAAGAAGTTCTCAACAGTGTTACGATACTGAATCTTACCAGACGGCATTGACACTGTGAGATTGTCACCGGCTATGGTACCAGACACCTGCAGCTTGTATGAAACCGAGTCCGATGTTACGATTTTGGTCTTGTGAGTCTGATTACGGGCCACAAAGAAGGCCTTGGAGTATAGGAATGTCTGGCGAGCGTCAGCAATGGTAGGCACAACTATGGAAAATTCACCTTTTTCGTTGAATTGTATGCTATCAGGGGAAACTTGAGCGCGGGCGGTGAGGGCCAGCAGCGGGAGCATGAGGAATAACAGTCTTTTCATAGATGATATTTGTTGAATTAGGTTTGACATCAGGGCACAAATATAATTGTTTTCTCATTCAGAGAGCAAAAATGAGAGGTAAAGTTTGACTGAGGCGGTTATTTTGTCACAACGCAGGGGCGGAGGTTTATTAGTTTTGTATAGATAAAGATTGAGAATTATGCCTACCAACCAGCCATCAATGTCTTTCCAGTTCCTCCGGAACCTGACCGAGAAGTTCTCTTGGATTGATAAGCGGAGCGGCATTAGGACCACTGGATTCAATCCGCCTAAGAGCGCAACGGACATCAAGCGTGTACCGTACCATATTAAGTATGTTACGGCTGCAGGGAGACTGGAGGAGGGTAACTGCATAACCCTTAAAGTGAACACAAGGCTCAAGCAGCGCACAGTGCGGTTTGTTCCTGACGAGAAGGCAAAAGAGCCAAATATCAAAGGCTCGGGTGCCATAAGAGTGGTGCGAGATTATCTGGTGGTAGAAGTAGATGGAATCAGGATCCTTACTCATTAATACTTTGAGCTATGATATATCAAATAAGAGCATACGGCATGACTAAGGTGAGGTATATCAGTACCCCCAAGAGTGGTCAGGAGGCACGACGCGACAGGCGCAAAGCTGAACGCAAAGCGGCCAAAGGTAGTCATGGTGGCAATAATAAGGGTAGGAGATGAACTATGGCTGAGACTGAGTTTTGCTCTGGCGATGGATGCCCGCTGCGGGATAACTGCTCGCGGTTTGTGCTGGGAATGAATGACAGGCACGAAAACAGGCATGAGCCAGAATGGAACGGTCAAAAATGCGATTTATACAACGGAAATTAACGCTCATAATAGATTTACAGTCCTTTTAATGAATTAGGAAACAGAACGGCCGTTGATGTGATATCAGTTGCCGGGCGCAAAAACGAGGCTGCTAACACAATGTTGGCAGCCTCGTTTGGACTCAAAATTGAAGCAAATCACTCGTCCGCAGTGATTATTTCTTTAGGTGTGAACTCAAATGTAGATTCTTAGCCCTCATTCTGCGAGAATCCTCTTCCGTCCGTTTCTTGGTAAAAGGAAGGGAAATAGGAGTGCAACACGACATTATTGCTCTAACTATCATAGTTGAAAAGTCAGATGGACGCGCTGCTGTATCTGCCTTCAATTCATCCTGAGTTACAAAAGAACGCTTAGTCATTCGAGGGAACGGATGAGATTTGGAGTAGATGGCCGCAGTGAGGGCAGGGGAATACGTGCGATTGTGACTCCTGCTGGGATTCAGTGGAGGGAGCGGGGAAATCAAAGAAATCAAAGAATGAGCAACCAATGGCCTCGGCGAGCATCTGGACGTGAACAATCGAGGGTGGGTGGTTGATCATGTAGTGCACGGAGGTGACGGATACACCCATCTTCTCGGCTAACTGCTTCTGGCTGTAGCCGCTACGCTTTACCACCTGCTCGGCGATGTACCATGAGGGGTTAAGTTCTTTGGTTGAGATTCTGCCTCCTGTCTTTTTTTTCATTGGGTCAGTTTTTGTTGGAGGCAAAGATAGAGAGTTTTCAAGAAAAATGAAAAATAATTTGAATAAAATTATATTTTTTGAGCAAATGGCCGGCAAATTAGGGGCAAATTGGAGTGGTGGGGAAAGAAGCAGGCACGAGGGGTGAGCTCGTGCCTGGGGGTTGCACTGACAGTGCGACGAGGGCGGCTGGCAGTGACTGACTCTATAGCGGCTCTCAAGTATGCCTGACGGCCTGAGGGTCTTGTTTTCAGTTAGGGGGTTGATCTGGCTCAACCCCAAAGGCCTCTGTGAATCCCTACCATTGGTAAAGACGGATTAAAAAGAATCTTGCAAGACCATTTTTAATCATGGCAAAGATAATGAAATTGGCGATTTTGAGGCGTTTTGCGTGAAAAAATCACGTTTTACGGAAATTTTTTACGGTAAAGTGGAAAATTTTGGCAGAATTAGCAAGAATTTGCTGGATTTGGTGAATAGTGATGGGTGATTAGGGGAAATTTGGGGAAAGTTTCCTCTAATTGGGGAATTCTTTTCTTTTTTATGCCATTTTATCTGCCCTTTCAAATAGGGGTTTGAGAGGGTTGTAGCGCGGTTTTTGAGGTGGTTTTTTCTTAACTTTGCTCTTAAATTTGCTTTTTTATTGACTTTTCTGCCGGATTTAAGAGAAAAAGCGCGGAACGCTCGGACCTTCACGGTTGGAGCGTTCCTGAGAAACCATTCGATTTAAACAAAAAGAAGGAATGGCGGGCGGCGGCCAGTACCAGTGGCGACCGCCCAAAGTGAGACTATTTATGACGGATAGTGTAGCGGTGATATGTGAGAGTGACTGGTTCACGGGCACCTACAAACATGTGCTTGGGTTCCTTTGGCGGGACGAGACGTGCAAGATCGTCTGGCTGCAGGAGAATGGATGCCGGCGTGGGAATCTTGTTGGACTGAGCCATTACGTCAGAAAGTTGGGACTGGATGGCAGCAGCATGTTCAGGGGTGACAACCATCTCCGGTACGGGACGGTCTGTGATGCTGACCGGCTTGTTATGGAAGGGGATGGAATCGTAGTCAGCTCGGCAGGAGCGGATTTTGTCTGCTATAGCTTGGGATAGGGTCTTTTTCATAAATTCATGAATTCATTAATTCATCATCATGCCAAAGATACGGTTGTAGAAGCTCTCCATTGCGACAAACTGTTTATTGGCGGAGGTCTTTTCTTTGAGAGAGTCCATGTACTCCTTATAAGCGGTCTCACGCTCTCCATCAGGGAGGTTGCAGAACTCCTGGAGGCGGGCTATCCCGTCCTCATACTGAGAGAGTTTCTCCTGCAGGACTTCATTGTGGTTTTTGAGGTCACGTCTCTCTTTGGAGAGAGCGCGGTTCTCATCTCGGAGTTCGTTTACCGTCTGATGGAGACGTTTGTTCTCGGCCAGCATGGAGGCGTTCATACGGTCAAAACGGCCTTGGAGCTCGTTCATACACTGGGCTTTGATTTGCTTTTTGGTCTGTTTCATTTTACTTTGAATTAGGAGTTAGGAGATCGAGGCAGCCACAGAGATGGAGGGCTTGGCGGAGCTCATGGAGGTAGGAGATGGTGATTTGGGTGTCAGGGGTAGAGAATTCTACATTGTGGTGGTGGAATATCCAGATGGAGTCTGAATACTCGTACAGTTCAACTTCGCGGTACTCATCATACTTGACATATCTGGTGTGATGGCCTTCCTCTGGATGGGGTTCAAAACCGTATAGCAGGAGGAGTTCGTCAGTGATGTCAGTATCAGTGGAGGCATCTATGGATTGCTCAACTCCTTTGGTAAGTATTAAGATTTTGACTTTATCACCGTCATTAGGATTCTTAGCTTTCAGATCAGCGGTGAGAAATTGTATGGTTGGATATGGCAATGTACCATTGTTAACTATGTAGCCATCAATGGCGGCATTCTTGATGTTCTCGCTGGTCTCTTTCATTCCAACCTTAACGCCATCCTGAAATGCAGGGCAGCAGCAAGGGCATGTGAAATGCTTTTGCTGTTCGCGCAAAGATTTGAGCTCAGTTAACCAGGCTGCAAGCTGCTTGTGGTCTTGGGCGCACAGGGAGTTACTGCAGGATTTCTCCTCACAGTGTTGTATAGCCTCTTCTATAGTCATAATGTATTTGATTTTGGAACGTAAGCAGGGCAGGCATCAGCATCCTCTTTTGTGGCAAAGGCGTTATTGGCATCTACCTGACCAGGAATATTACACATAGCTATAGCATCCTCGCTATGATACATTTCCACATAGGATTGTCCTCCTTTTATAAATGAAACCAAGACATCCACTCTTTCTATTTGGACCTGTTCAGCCTCATTCGTGACCAGATTCTTTCTCCAGACTTTATCGCCTGGATTGAACTTTGTTTCTATTGACAGTTTCATAGGTTTATGTATTTGAATTAGTCTGTTGGTCTGCAAGAGCGTTGAGTTCTTTTAAGCGTTTAAGCCATTTACGTTTATTCCGGGTGTTACCGGTGGCCATGGCTACGCCCAGATAGTAGTTCGCGTCGGCTATTCGGTCGGCGAGGGTGTTGTGACTGATGATTTGCTCACCGTTTTTGTATTCTATGATCATAGTTGCATATTCTAATTTACCAATTCAAGTTTCGTGACACGGGCGGCGAAGTTGGGGTTGGTTTGTTGCATCTTTTTCATGAGGTCAAGGCAGTCGTCTATGGCCTTTCTCTCATCTGTGTAGAATTTGTCAGAAAACAACTCCCAGAATCCAAATGTTACCAGTTTCTCTATGACAAAAACCTCTTTCATTTCTTTTTCAGATCATCTTGTTTTTTATAGAGTTCAAGTCTCCTCTTCTTAGCTCCTTCAACATCGCCATAGTCATCTATCAATGTTCCCATAATACCAAGTTCATACCAGAACGATTTCAATGCGTTTAATAGTTTCATAGCCATTTATTCTATTGATATTTCCTCAATATTCACTACTCTTGACTTGCATTCCTTATGCACTCCATTTCTTGTATGCAAGCCTGATCATAATTCATTCTCTCAAAAGGTTTCCAGAACATAACTCTATGCGGAAAATTGTCACAATCCGTATAAGTTTTGAACTTGCCATTGACTGAACTTTGCAAAACATACTTACCATCATCATACAAGGTTAGCACCTCAAGAGATTCCGAGTGTTTGCGCGGAATTTTATCAAGGTACATAAACCCATCACTATCATAGAAAGTCTCTTGTGGCATTTCTACGGCGGCACAAATCCATTTGTCTTGCCCTATCTTCTCTGAATAATCTGAGGCACCAACATTATACATTGCGGTTAAGGCCTCCTCAATAGTCATTATGCCTTTCTCTATCCTACTACAGATAGAGGCACAAATGCGCTTTGCGGTCTTTGTAAGTTCCTCATTGCGCTTCAAGATTTCCTGTAACAGTTCCTCTGTCATAGCCATTAGAAGTTATAAGTGTGTTCGATATTATTCCAGGTCTGAGGTTTTTAGGGCGTAGTCTATGCCTTGGTGGATTCCTATGCGGTTTATGAAGGCGACCAGGATGCCGTCTATTTGAGCGGCACTGGGCATGTTGGCCTCATTGATTCCCGTAAGATGTTCATTGACGGTAATGAAATCGGGGGCGTTTCTAAGGTCTTTGGCCTCTTTGGTGAGGTAGTCTAATAATTCTCCTTTTGTCATAGCCAGGGTGGTTTGAGTTTAGAAACGGATGCCTAAGTGGGAGAGGGCTTCCCAGTAGGAGTTGTAGGGGATGGGACGACCGGTGGCATCTTCATCGGCCTCGAAGTGGTGGGTGTCGGTGCGGGGATCATAGCGTTTGATGCCGTAGCCGGTGGCGAGCACGACGGAGGAGCAGGTAGAACGGCTTTCTATTTCAGTGGGATGGGTTTGGAAATTTACTACCCAACAGTTTTGGTAGCCGTCTTTGATTCCCATGTTTTTGCAAGACTCTTTGGCTTGCTGCGCTTCTTTTGTTAATGGTTTCATATCACTTCTTTTTATTTTTTATCTTTTCCGTCAGAGTCTAATATCAGGCGTACAACAGCTATAAACACAATACAACATACTGTTGCTATTATAATATCCATTGCATTCATATCTCAAAAAGTTGATTCTACAAGCCAAAGGTCTTTTCCAACTCGCCTCTTGCTAAAATTAAGCCATTGGCTTGCCCCCTGTCATAGTGTTTACCGCAATCACTTGCATTAGAGTTTGTTGATCTCTTCTGATACTTCTCAGTTTCACTTACAAGCCACTCTCTGAACTTGTTAAGTTTTTCTTTCTCTTGTTTAGTCATATTGTATCTACGTGGTTTTGTTTCATTGCTTTTATGAATTGGTCTTTGCCGTAGGCGGTAAAGTGACGGGCTACGACGCGGAGGAAGTCTTGATGCACGTAGTCGGTAGTCACTCCGCATTCTTTTAGCAGGGATTCAAGTTCTTTCTCCAGATTATCATTTTTGATAACTTGGTCAGGTTTCTTGGTCACTGAGTGAGTAAGTTGCTTTTGAGGGAGGGAGTCAAATAAGGCTAAGACATCGGCTATGACTTCGGCTTTTTGGTAGGCTCCACATTGAGGGAACTCGGCAGATTCCGAAAGGAAAAAGCTGTGCATCTTTTCTATTTCGGATTTCAAATAGTCGAGATCTGACTGATTGCTCTGAGGCTCGTTGTCGGTGGGAAGAGCGGGAGAGGTGGAGCCAGAGAGGCCGTAGAAGATGACGGGGACTTGTCCTGCGTCAGGTAACTCGGCTTTGATTTGCTCCCAGTCGCGCTGCTGCTGTTCGGGTGGCGTAGTGGAGAGGTATTGTTTCAACTCCACTACCAGGTTGGTGTACGCAGGGCGGGTAGAGTCAGAAGCATCAGTGGAAAGGGTTGGTTCTATGTACTCTATATTCTCTTTGGTTAAGACCTCCTCAAAACGCTGGATACGGTCTCCATATATAGAGAAAGAATTAAAAGCATACTTTATCTTGAAATCGAAAGACATATATCTGCGAGCCTTACCTACTCCGCAAATAGGATGAATAATTATGACCTCTTGGCCGGCATCGAGGAGGGCTTTGAGGTGGGAATAGTCTTTGCTGGTTTTGTAATTGTTCATAATCAGTCAGGTTTTGGAGTTACTTGGATGCTTTCGGCGGTCTTGCGTTTTCAGATGTCTTGGCCTTGAAGTTCCATATAGGTTTGATGACCTTTAAGATTTCTACTGTTGGCTCAATGTCTTTTCGGATAACATCAGCAGACTTATAGACTTGCGGGGCTTCGTCAAGCGTACCTTCACAGACGGAGGTGGAGTAGATGCCCTCCATAGACTTTTGGAACTCATCCATGTGTACCTGCTTGAAGGCTTGTGCCCTTGACATGATACGCCCTGCTCCATGAGGTGCCGAGCACAACCAGTCCTCATTGCCCTTACCTACACATATTAATGAACCATCACGCATATTCATAGGAATAATCACCTTCTCTCCCTTCTGAGCAGAGATAGCACCTTTACGGATGGTCTTGTTTTCAATATCAATGTAGTTGTGTATGGTAGAAAATTGAGCACCGTTTATCCACGTCCATCCCATTGCCTGACAAATGATACAGGTCATCACCATACGGTTATGAACGGCATACTCCTGGCACTGCTTCATGTCAGCAAGGTAGGCCTCAAGATCACTACCCTCGATGTAAGCCAGTTCCTCATCAATCTGAGGTTTCTTTATCTGCTTCAACGCTTCACCAATCTCGCGCTGACGGCCTTCGGCTTTAAGACGTGCAATAAGTTCTTTACAAGCTGCACTTGTGGAGGTTAGATTTTCAATACCTTTTTTCTGCCAATAGTTGCAGACTTGTACTCCAAGGTTTCGGCTTCCACTATGGATTACCAGATACTTACTGCCATCTTCGTCCTCATCTAACTCAATGAAATGATTGCCACCACCAAGGGTGCCGATGGAACGAAGGATATAATCCATATTGTCAATTTTAGCGTTGAAAGACATAGACCAGTCTCTGATATTGAAAGGCTGATCATGAACATTGAACCCACTGGGAATCTTTTTAGTTACTATATGATCAAGTAAGGCTAAGTCAACATCAACCTTACCTATTTCAGTTACCAACATTCCGCAGCCGATATCAACGCCTACGGTGTTAGGCACAACGCGGTCATTAAACCGAATCACAGAGCCTACGGTACAACCTATTCCGGCATGACAGTCAGGCATAATCCTAATCTGGCATCCTTTATAAGCCTCACTATTGGCTGTTTTCTCTACTTGTTTCTGTGTCGCATCGTCAATGATAGAAGCGAAAATTTTGTAATCATTCATAGTCAGTCAGGGGTTGAGGGTTAGTTGTTAAGGGCGTTCAGGACTGTGGATTGGCACAGGCCGAGCATGTCGGCTATCTGGGACGCGGTGTAGCCTTGTTTGTAGAGGTCTCTTATTGTATCGTCATCCATAGTTGTAGGGGTTTATGGTTTGTAGAGGGGACAATGGGCGGATTCGGGTGTGTAGGCGGGTGCGTTTTGCCAGTGGGGACCGGGGGTGCTGTAGGTTTTGAAGCGGTCGCAGGTGTCACGGATGGGGCAGTCAGTACCGGGGCAGACGCTGTGGTCGGGGAGGCAGTCGGAGAGCTCGGCGGGGATATCGGTCAGGGGAACGGTTCGACCGGCGAGCGGGTGGGTGCAGTCGGTCAGGTATTGGATCTGGCCGTTGCGGATGAAGGAGTGGCAGATGGTGGTGCGGTCGGCTCGGGGGTGCTCGACCAGGAGGCTGGGGCTGATGGTTGGGTTGTCATAGTCTCCGTTGAAGGTCCAGCGGATTTTCCAGAAGGACTTGGGACCGACGCTGACGACGTGGTACTCCTGACAGGCGGGGCAGAAGAGCTTGAGCATGTCATCGTAGTCGGGGTCGTGGGGGTAGGCTTTTACGAGTTTCATATTACTTGGTGGGTTTATGGAGTTTTTCTAAAAGGGAGTTGAGCTCGGAACGGTAGTCTTTGAGTAGGCGCGTGTAGGTCTCGATGTCGAGGAGACGGTCATCTATGCTCAGGAGAAAGAGCAAGATGAAGAAAAGCAGCACGGCTATTACAATCAGCAGGAATATCATAGCGGTTTAGTTTGAACTTAACTTATAGGTTGATTTTAGCCACAGGGGCCTTTGCAATGAGTGACGGTTTTTTTGAAGTAAGAGCAGATGTTTTTATCTGGATCTATTTCAATAATCATTAGGGTGCACAGGAAACGGGTTCCGTCGGCGCGGCAGTGACGGCAGTGACGGCAGACGGAGGATAGTTCGGGGCGGGTTTGCCTGAGATTTCCGTAACGGGGACCGTCGCAGCCGGCGCAAAGACTACGTTCCCAATCAGAGCAGGTGTCATCTGGTTTTACTATTGAGTAATGGTGAGTACACCTGTATTCTCCACGACCTATTATATCACAGTGAGAACAGTTAAAACAGGTATGACGGAGGCAAGGAGCGGGATGTTCGGGTTCCAAGCAGTGTGGTGGTGGAATTTGACGGAGAATCTCAGAAGGAGTCCAAGAGCGGTCTTTTTCCTTACGGCGGGGTGAGGAGTCAACGTCGTAACGGCGGGTACGCTCGGTGCGATCGTAACGGCCGGGGGAGTCGGTTCGACGCTTGGGGAATATCAGGTTTAGGAGTTTTGATAGCATATAGTCCGATGAATTAGGTTAGGGCGGGTGGTTACTGACGGAAGTGAGGGGAGTCTCCGTTGCATCGGTCTATGATCCAGCGGAGCCAGTAGGGGCATTTCTCATATTGGTCCCAGATTCCGAGGACGCAGGGGAGCCAGAACCATGGGAGTATGAAAAGAATGAAGATGGACTCCCAAAGGAACATTCTTAGGTTCTCTTTCATAATAGTCAGCAGTCTTGTTTTAGGTTTCTCGGGGAAAAGTAAAATAACGTGGGTGGTTATTTTAATTTTCTTTGTGAGAGTAAAATAAGGGAATTGGGGCGAGGGGTGCGGGACAGTTTTTTGAACGGGGGGGGGTAATTTAGGGTATATCAAGGAGTTAGGGTTAGATTTTGTGGGGTTTATGGTTAGTGGATGTTGACGAAATCGAGCATTAGCCAACGGTTTGGGGTGGGGTTGGCGTAGTTTTGTTTGTTGTGGAGGCGGGCGTAGAGGTAGGGGTAGAGGTCGTCTATTCGGGTGAGCCAGGCGGGGGCGTTTGGGAACAGTGTGGTGGTGCTGGAGTATTTGTGGTCTATCTGGGGGAGTTTCTGTTTGAAATCGTAGATGGGGTTCTGGCAGGACCAGTCGGAGCGGTTGTTTCCGCCAAAGAACTTTATATTTGGGTACTTGTGCTCCAGGGTTCCACAGAAGAGGATGAACTCTATCTCTTGCCTTTGGTTGGGTCGTTTGGTTTCCAGGACTACTCGCATGTAATGACCATACGTGCGATTCATGAGTTCCAGCCAACTGTCAAGGTTTATAGTCTCATACTCCATTAGGCCGTGGCAGATTATTGGTTTCTTGTTACGGTCAAACCTTACTCTCAGATCATACATACGGACTCCCAAAAGTTCCTGAGCAGCTATATCAACCTTTTGGCAGCGGGCCATCCAAAAGAAAGGACGCATCCACCAGCGACGGGGGCGTAAATAGGAGAAACTGTTATGTGAGGCTAAAAGTATGGATGGAGACTGGGGCATAAGCTGTTGGAATAGGTTATAAGGTTAAGGGGCGGTATAAGCAAAAGGATGTTACTCTTTGTCGTTAATACAATCCGTAGTGGAGTTTATTCCAGAGAGAATGGAATCGTTATTAGGATCCGGAGCTTGAATCTCTGACATGGGGTGAGACATGCAAAAAGCAAGACTTACTCCATACATCTTTATAAACTTACGACGAAACTCTTTTGTAGTCATATCTCTTTAATTACATTAAGGTCTATGTAAGATGTGGCAGCGAAGATGGTATATACTACCCTGTTGTTAGGCTTGCTTTTGTCATCTTTGATAGGTTCTCTGTAAAACTCAGGAGTGGTTACTACTGATGCTATGCAATCGGCTAAATTATCGGCTGTGGTATGTTCCTCTACCCAAGGCATAGCCATCAGGTCTAAATCATTTACCACTGAGCCATGTATTGCTATCGCCCAACCACATTTTGCTGCGACCTCGCGTATCTTGGGCCAAAGAAAAGTCCAGAAGATAGCATTGTTGTCTTTAAGTTTCTCTAAGTCAAAGGCCATGTTAGAAAACGAAGAATTCGATGGTTAGGTCGCGGAGGCCTTGGGCGGCGGTTAGGCTGTAGGAGAGTTTGTTGATGTAGCCGGTGAGGCCGTTGATGCGGAAGCGGCGGGTCCAGTTCTCGGGGATGGAGGCGATTTGGGCGGCGGTGCAGCGCATCTGGATTTGGTACTTGCGACGGGAAAGGATGAAGTTGGCGTACTCTGAGAGGAAGGAGTCAAAGAGGCCGCGGGACTTTATCTTGGTTTCTACCTGGTGGGTGTCGGGGTCTATGATATCGGGGTTAATGAGGGGCTGTGGTGCCCAGGAGGGTTGTTTCCAACTGCGGATCTTGAGGGAGAATCGCTCGCCGGCACCTATGCCTTCCTGCTGGCCGTTGTAGTCAAACTCGCGACCCCAGGGGTCAAGCGAGTCTGAGGTAAGGGCGTATTGACCGGCTATCATGCGCCACTTGCTGTTGCCGAAGCCGTCATAGTTGGGGTCATAGGTCTGGATGTTGGCATCGGTACCACCTCCCCGCATTACGGCTATGGTGAGGCCCCAATCCATTGACTGCAGGGGAGAGTTGCCGTCATCGGTATTGGTGGGGTCATAGTTCTCTATGAGGTGGAGCACGAGGTCAAGGGAGTACTCTACAAGGTCGGAGGCGAGGGTCTGACGGATGCGCTGCTCAAGGAATTCATGCTCCATGTCCTCATCTATGTAGGGGCAGAGGATGGGTTCTATCACACCATCGTTGACACTGACCTGATACTGCTCATTCTCATAGTAGCCTTGTGCAAGGTCTATCTCGGTCTGGTAGTTTACGTCATTGCATATAAGGGGTACAAAGTCTGATGAGAGCTCTACTACGAAGTCCTCGTTAAGATCAGAGCAGTCACCTAACTCTACTCCCTTAAACTGGCCTACCTCAAAGAGGACGGGGTGCCACTCTGAGAGAGACTGGGCATCGGCGTTGACTTTGATGCGGTAGGCGTTACCGGTGGTGAGGTCTATATAGCAGGTGCGGTTATTGCTTGCGCCGGCCTGCTTGGGAGCGCGGTAGATCTGGTTATAGACCTTATCAGTTATGGTGTTATCCTGCGGATAGTCTATGTAGTCATAATCTGTGTTGTAGTCACGCTTGCCTTGGCGGATATTTTCACGCTGCTCTTTGCTGCTGGATTCCTCGGCGTAGCAGACACGGACACCGGTTATCTTCTCAGAGACCTTATTCATGCTGATAACGTCGCCCAGGAGGTCTATTGGGGCCTGCTGGGAGCGGAATACGTCACGGACAAAATAGGCGGTTACGTGCTGTTTCTCATAGTCATAGTAGAACTTGATGCCGAAGCTGGCAAAGAGGGAGTCAAGGATGGTCTGTACGCTGGCCTCGGGGAAGTTGTCACTGTTGGCGTACATGGTCATGACATCGGCATACAGGGTGAGGGCATCAACGCCTGCAGGGATGACGGTGATGGAGCGGACTCCATCCTGACCTACCTTGACATGTTTGCTCCAACCATATATGAGGTCTGTGAAATCGGCCTCCTCGACGTTGAGGGACTTGGGTTCTCCCATTGCGAGAGAGCCGCCGGTACCACGGCTGTTAAGCCAGTCATTGACCTGGTTTATATTCTCAAAGAAGGGACGACGCTCGTAGAGGGGTTTATCCTCATCGGGGAGGTTGTTATAGTCGGCAGTAGTGATGCTGGTGGTATGGTCTGTCTTGAGCCAGTAACCCATGTCATACTTGGTCTCCTCATCATACTTACAGTGGGTGGTGAAGAAACAGAGGTGGCGCATGTCCTCGACGGCCATGAGCGCGGAGTTATCAAACGAGACTCCGAGGTGTGCAAAGAGGCAATCCAGGAAGTAGAGGACGTAGAAGCAGATTCCGGACTGGGGACGGTCTGCATCGAGGACCCAATAGGGCCAGTGGTCTGCAGGACCGTATTTATTCTTATTCTTGGGGTCTGAGACGGAGGATGAGGTCTTGCCGTCCTCATCTACGTCATGGTGCATATAAGCGACACGGGCGTTGCAGTAGGGCTTGTAGGGGTAGGCATCGGCCACGTTGATAAAGGAGGTGGTGACACGGGGTTTCTTGACTATGTTCTTATCACCATAACTGACTTCACGATCCAGGATAGCGACATCCTTACTGCCCGGCTGACATTCACAGACTCCGGGATAGGAGAATCCGAGAGCCTGCGGGGTGAACTCGGTCTCTGATACGGAGGGGTTGGCTACTGATATGTCAGTATCCTCTTTTTTGCCGTCCCAGGTTACTTTAACGCGGTACTGAAATGAGATTTTGGCCTTGACATTGCCTACCTTCTCACCGATGGGGATGCGGTCTTTGAGAGGGATGTCACGGCAGGTAAGGTTGCCTATGAGGTCCTCTATGCTATGGTCTGAGGCCGCAATATTCATGGTGAGAGCACCCTCGATAATCTCATCATCGGAGGTGACGAGAGTTCCGGAGCGGAAGGGCATGTTATCGACCAGAATGCGGGCCTTGGTGTGCTCAAGGGAGACTGGGCGGGCCATTGAGGCGGGGTCATCCATATTGCCCAGAATGAAGCGGTTGCCATTAAGAGGCATACGGACGGGGTATGAGAACATCTCTATGTCATTGAACAGAGGGTTCTGATCATCTATGTCAATGGAGAAATCATCCGGCAACTCCAGTGGGTGTTGCTTTCCGTTCTTGAGGAGGGTTATGGCTACGTGGCTTTTCATTTCTGGCGGAGGTTAAGTTGGGCGTTACCGTTGAGGGTGATGCCACGACGGGTGAAGGTGTCTATGGTGACATCGCCAAAGGCGGTGATACGGAGATGGCCGTGGTCCGTGACATGACCGCCGGTGACGTTGAGGGTAGCACAGTCATGACAGGTGATAGTGCCTTTGCCTACTACGCTGGTACGGTCAAAGCACTCTATATAGCCGGCCTCTATGACGGCGCGGGCGGTGTCATTGAGGGTGACATCGGCATCGTCCGAATTGACGATGACAGAGAGGCGGCCTGAGCACTGTACGGTGCTCTTACCGAGGACATAGACGCGGTGCTGACCGGTGAGGCGGAGCATACTGACGGTATCACCTACCAGGATGATACAGTTGCTTAGATGCTGGGGCGGCTGCTGGTTATAATAGAGGCCGGCCAGGTTGAGATCTGCGCGGTACTGCTTGTAGTGACGGGCGAAGGCGGCGATAACCTGAGCGGGGACCTCATGTACCACTCCGTCCCAATAGCGTATCCAGGCGGCGGCCAACTCCGGGACGGTGCTGGCAGCATTGAAGAGAGCCTGAGAATCGAGACAGTTGTTACTCTGGCCGAGAA
>Ga0265298_10001941_pt1 | contig 29867 bp, 34 predicted proteins | sample AusTroGonzalo_MG_3_FD_193486 | JGI IMG/M metagenome (GOLD analysis project Ga0265298, IMG submission 193486) | Bovine rumen microbial communities from tropical cattle in Woodstock, Queensland, Australia - Gonzalo_01 | ecosystem: Host-associated > Mammals > Digestive system > Stomach > Rumen ...
CCCCACATGATCTCACTCTGCATATCGCTCAACGACTGTGTGATGGACGGAATCAGAACGCCCGTAATATAATCGACAACCGCATTTCCTGCGGTTTCCAGACTTGGCTGAAGTGTAGATGTCTGCCACTCCGTGAACGTTTTATCTCCCGCACCAAGCCCTTCTCCGATTAAAGTCGCAATCGCGCCTTTTAGGTCTTCCAATTTAGCAAGAATTCCTGCGATAAATCCCGCAACCAGAGATTCGCCAAACACTTGTGCGTCAGATTCTGTTGCAATGTTCGCATTGGCGAGCATCTTCGTAACGCCGCTACCAAGTTCAGGCGTTTCGTCTAACGTTTTCTTCGCTTCTGCGATATAGTCTTCAGCAGTTTTACGCCCAGAATCAAGAATTCCAGAAGTATCAGTTGCATCCAAGGAAGACTTATAACTGTCAATGAAGTCTCTCGCAATTCCATCAAAATCACCGTTCAGCATTGCCTCCGCATATGCGTCAGCACCCTTCTGACCAAGAGACTCAAATACGATCTTGTATTCGTTTTCAAGATACGAAATTTCGCTCGCAGAATACTTTGACGATTCAGCTAACTGACTTCTGAACCCGCTCAACGATTCTTCAAGATGCGCCTGATTCGCATTGATTGAATCAATCACACCGTTTGCATAATTGTTTCCTGCATCTTCTCCGAGCGTGTCTACTGTTGCATTAAACTCACGAACATAATCTTCTGCATCCTGATCCGAAAGCCCAAATTCTTTCAACTTTTTCTTGAACGATTCAGAATACCAAGTCGCGGCTTCCTCTCCTGCCGCAGATGCTCCAGTCCAAAGAACCGAATATATTCTCTTTGCTTCTTCGTCTGTGTACATCTTCGAGCCTGTTGCACGACTATGCTTTGAAGCACTTTTCACACCTTCTGGGTCAGAAACCTTCTGATCCAACTCATTTAATGCCGCAATGATTTCATCTCCGAGTATTGCCTTAATCATTGCAACTATGGATTCTACCAACGCATTTCCGAGCGCAACACCAAGGTTTATAACAGCGGCAAACATTTCACCGTTTGTAATTAACCCCTGTAAGCATTCTCCGATTGTCGTACCAACTGCCGCCCAATCTACCTTCCATATCGCTTCAGACAATGTTGTGCAGAACCCGATTGCCAAATCTCCAATCGCTTTTGCTATCCCCGGCCCGTCCAAACCAGAAAGAAAATTAGCAACCGCCGAAAGTGCTTTCCCGATCAATTCTCCGAGTGTATTCCCAAACGCCGTCCAATCAACTTTATTGATCGCATTGTTCAACAAATCGTCCGCATTCTTCGCTAATTTAATCGGATCGAACGCATCAATAAGTCCTTTGGCGAGTGAAATCGCTCCGTTTATAAGTCTCGCAAACTGGCTTCCGATTTCTCCCCACGGAACTTTGTCAAGCGCAAGAGTAAGAAGTTCTCCAAGACTTGTACCAATACTCTCCGCATCACCGAATTTAAGATTCTCTTTTAATTTCTCAAGCCCGCCATTGATCTCATCCCAATCGAGCCTGTTGATATAATTTGCAATATCGCTGATCGCATCCGCAATAGCCGAAAGCGCACTCGCCGTTGCCGCCCATGCAATATCCATGAGCAATGCAATGGTTTTCTGCAACTTCTGATTCCCAAGCAGACTACTTACCGCATCCGCCGCTTTTTTGATCGCATCAGACAACATCGTTGCATATGTCGCATACGATGACATATCCAATTTTGCGAACGAACCAAGAACCAGATCGACTGCCGCCCATCCAACTTTCTGCATCGATATGAACATCTCGCAGAGAGAATCAACCATCTTCAGCCCTTGCGGGCTTTCCAACATACCCTTGACATTTCCCGCGATCTTTTCAATATCACCCATAGCAGTATGGATGCCCTGAGAAATGGTATCCAACCACTTCCCGATCTTGCTTGCCAAAATCGGTGCAATCTTCTCATCCAATACTTCGCTGATTCCATTCAACTGATCGAATATCAGCCGAACATCCTGAACGATGATATTGAACCACTCTGTCGTTTTCACCCAATCTCGCACCGCGACAACGATCTTGTCCAATCCGTTTGCAAGATGCGTGATAATCTCCATAATATCGGCAAAAATCTTCTTGCCGTTGTCAGCGTTCATCCACGCCCGGTCAAACGCAAGTACAATCTCCGCCGCTAGATCAACAATGTCACTCAGTAATGTTTTGATCGCTTGCATCATTTTCTCGCCGCGACCGTTTTCATCCCAAGCTTCTTTCCAAGTCTTCTTCAAGTCTTCCATCAGAAGCTTGAGCGCATCACCGAGTTTCTGTAATGTTGCGGGCATCTCCGGGTCAACCAGACTGCCGCTTCCTCCTCCGCCTCCTCCATCTGAGAGTTTGTTGATTTCATCAAACCCCATCAGGCTCTTCTGCATCGCTCCTGCGGCGGCTCCTGTTTTCTTTGCCGCATCAGACGCAGATTTGCTTGATAATCCAATTAAATGAAGGAACGTAATCAAATAAGAAATCAGATTGGACAGCAGATTAACCAACATCTCAATGATCGGCCCGATCACATTTCCGATCGCCGTCCAACATGCGTTTAACTGATTCTGTAACTGTCTGTTCTGTGAAAGAAACGAGTTAGCTCCTCTTTGAAGAATCCCGAACGCTCCTCGAATCCCGATCATCGCCGGGAGCATCCTCGTAAATGTCCGAAGCAGATTGTTTGCCGAAGCGTTTACCGCTTGCATACTGCTTTTTGCATTCTTTCCAAGCACCCCGAACCCTTTACCCGCAATGTTTCCGACCGCTCCTGCAATCTTCTGAAAACTAGCCCGGATGCTGTTTACCAACGAATTACACGCACTTTTGATCGAATCCGTTCCCGCTTTAAAACCACTAGTATCTATCTCAGTTCCAATGACGATTCCATCTTCGCCCATAAACAGCCTCCCTTAACCGAGCATCGCGTTCAGCCTCGCTTTCTCCTCTTTTTCCTCTTCGGACTCTTTATGACGGATCAGAACCAAATCCTTGTTCGCGTTAAAAAACTCCTGTTCCCACTTCTCCAACTTCTTACCCTTGGCACGTTTGGAACGTATGCTGATAACTGTTGAAAATGTACATTCCCCGACTTCCATGTAATAGCCGAGGAATGTCCACCAATGCAGATATTCCAGATCGCGGATTTCCTTCCCGGCAACCCGATTGATCGCCGGGATCATGATGTTTGCATCCTGCTCGAAATCAATCAATTTCGCCTGTGTTGTCGGTTTATGCTCCCGATCATCTCCGCAATCTACAAACCATACCAGTTGCTTAAACGCTTCTTCGTATGAATCAACAGGGATATTCTCAAAGTCCTCATATAGTATGAAAAGCGATATATAAGCCTTCTCCGCTTCATCCAAATCTGGATCATTCATCGCCTCGATAATCCGAAGAATATCCCTGTAATCTGTCCGTATCGAATACTCCGTGCCGTTGACCTCTAGGCTTTTCGGCAAGGAATATCTCATCTGTATCCGTCCTTATGCTTCCCGCTCTTTTTTTGATAATCCCGTGTATACTTCTCAACGTGAGCATTGACCTTCTTTGCTTCCATCTCGAACCGATTCGATACAAACTCTGCAACCGCGTTCAATGCTTTCTCGCAATAGAATGTTCCCTCAATCGGAGAAAACGGGTCTACGCTCCCGAAAAACGCTTCCGAAAGATTTCCCCCAAACAGATAATCGCAAACCTCATAAAGCCGTTTTCTCGCCTCTGTGAGCGCGACCACCTTGTCATCAATAGTTGAATCATCCGGGAGTTCATTCAGCGGTTCTACAACCTCTGTGAACCGTTCTGAGGCAACTCCGAACCGATCAACAATTCCAATATCGGCAGGATTGAAATAAAACGTTCCAACCTTTTCGCCCAATGTATTTGAAATCGGGACTGCGATTCGACCGTCATCAACGACAATCGACAGTCCTTCGTTCTTTTCGACAACACTTAAATCCTTAGATTCCATATTTTTCCCTTTCCGCAAAACGCTTTAAAAAATAAAAAGAAATGACCCCGCCGAAACGGGGTCACGCAACCTTAATTTCTCAGGTTCCGGGAGTCGGAGTGAAGGTTCCTTCTCCGTTTGAAATCGTCCAAGTACCCGCCGTGCGATTGCCGCAGTTAAGCACCTGAAACGGAATCTGCATACCAGAAGTATCGCCGCCCATCGACTGAGGAACGACAACACAATCCTCACGGTATGCCCACTGAGTCGTGCCGTTGCTGTAAAGCAGAGCCTCAACACGAGTGGTCTTGCAATCATCCCCGGTAAGCCGCTCGTTAACGATCTTAGCAAGCTGAGTGAACAGCGGATCGCCTTCGTAGCAGTAGAACGGCTCAACGCTCGACTGTACTTCATATCCGTTATGCGTAACGGACTGCTCGCCAAGGATGTTCTTACGAACTTCGACTTGGGGATTCAGTTCCTCCGCATAAGTTTCCAAGTCCTTGCCCAGACGGACATACTGTGCGTTACTCGTGTCAAACGCAACATCGATGTAATGGGCAAGATACTTTCTCTCGATCTTTCCTGCCATTTAATTCATCTCCTTATTATCTGTCAAATTCGTTTCTGTACCGTGCCTGAATAGAAATGACCCAATCTTCGCTCATATCGGCGTTTGTCACCGTAAGATATGCGGGCGTTGTCCTGCTGATGTCCATGATCTTCGCATCACCGTTCAGTTCAGGATACTCATCCAACTTATAGGTCGTTTCCCCTATCGTAATCGGTTGCATCTCCAACCATCTTCCGAGCATATCCAACCATTCCTTCGCATTCGCCTTTCGGTTCTGCGTCTGCCCGGAAACCCGGAGAACAACCGTAAACGGATATAAGCACATCTGCTCAACATGACCCGTAATGCTCTCCCGCTCATACTGCACAACCGCGCCCGTAGTCGGGAAGATCGCCTGTCCGTATTCTCCATTCAGCATTGAGAATGAAAATGATTCCCCGGCATCCAATCCGGGGAATGTGTCAATCAGATCACGAATCGCAGGAGTCAGCAGATCATACCCCGCCGAATCATACTGGATGTTCTGTCCATTGCTTTCCATTTATTTTCCACCTTTCACGACCCGGTTCACGCCTTCGCTCCACTCACGCCCGTGCATCCGCTTCGCTACCTCGAACCACATCTTCTGTGCTGACGGACAGGAATATCGGATCGGCTGACCCTTCGCGTTATAACCGTAGTACAGCAATGTCGGGTACTGCGGCAACGGCTTCTTGTAAACGTACAAGCTTCCCGTCCCATACCTCGGAGCATTGACTTGCTTCAGATAGTCCCTCAATGCCCCGGTCTTCATCGGCACAATCGGTTCCATATCCTCGATAATCTGCTGATCGAGCCATTTCTGGCCTTCTTGGAACTTACTGCTCCATCTGCTCATATCGATCTTGACATGGAAGTTCTTGTCATTGATTTCGATATTCTGAAAGTCTGACTGCTTCACCGACAATCACCTCCCAGTTACCTCGAAATGCGGAATCAGCGAATACTTCGCGCAACTCGTTACAGCGAACACGTTATCATGCGTGTGATTCATATAATTGTAAAAACCATTCTTATATGAATCATCCGATATTTCAGCATCGCTTTCCTGACCGTTTACTTCCCACACACCTTCCATAAAAAAGTCAAAATTATCACCCATCTGGAAAGTGATATATCCATCCTTGCTTGAAAGCCTCATAAAATCCTTGGGCGCAATGTATGTCTTGTCCCCAATAACTGGTTCATCCGAACTTCCTGTGTACATCACATGAAGCATAACGTTATCGGTCGTATTCTCTCCATACATCGAAATGATCTTCGCCCTGTCCACTATCAGATGAACACCGCTTAAAACCGTGGGAATCCATTTCAGGTTCTTGTTGCTGTCCTCATATCGGTTGAACAATGTTACCGTCTGCTGATAAATCAGTTCCAGTCCCATTATCCCCACTCTCCTCTAATGTGAATCGGAACGACACACATCTTAACCAACTGGATAAATTGCTGTCCGTAACTCGTAATACTCAACTCGGCATTCGTGAACACCCAATTCCCCGCTCCGCTGTTGAAACTCAGGCTCGTTCCGCCGTCTGAAATAGACGCAATCGAAACGCCGCCGCTCCCGCCTCCCCCGGCAGAAGCAAGACCGCTCATCGCTCCTTCTCCAAGCCCCGCCACTTTCATCCTATGACAGACCAGAAGCGCAATCGCCTGTTTGTATAGTTTCCCGAACTGCTTTTTGCTCACCATTGGACGGACGAACTCAATCCACGATTCAATCGTTTCGTCATCGGTATTTTCAAACTCGGCTCCGACCAACCGTATCATATCCATCTCCGTCATATGGCTCGCCTCCAGTTTTTATTCCGCCTTTTTCTTACGGGTCGTTGACTTTTTCTTCGGCGCGGGCTTTTCCTCCGATACCTCTTCCTTCGCTTCTTCCGCTACAACAGCCTCTTCCGCCTTCGGCTCTTCGACAGGCTCTTCCTTCTTCGGTTCAGCCTTCTTCTTGGCCTTCGGTTTCTCTACAGGCTTCTCTTCCGCAACAGGCTTTGATTCATCCAGAATTTTGAGAATGCCCGCATTCATGAGTGCCTTGAACCCCGGAGTATTTACGACAGCATCACTGAACTCCATCTCATCATCTGGCATCATGACCTTGTTGTTTACGCCGACAACCTTAGTTCCAATATTGCGAATTTTCATGTTCTATTCCTTTCTTTCAGTACAGAATAAGGGGAAGGTTTAACCCTTCCCCCATAACGAATCACTTGTTATACGCTTAGCAAACGCCAACCGCAATCAGAGCAGACATCGGATAGTACACGATAACGCCCGCAGTCCTTGCTTCGCACGGAACGATCGTTTCGAGGTTCCGAACCTGAACAGGGTACTGATAGTACGGCATCGGATTTTCCAGAGTCAGCTTCCGAGCATCGTTCTTGAACAGGAACGCAACGCCGACACCCGCATTGGACGCAACGCCCGGTGCGCCTTCGGCGTAGGGGTTCGTATCAGCGGAGTCGGACTCCAGTTCGGACACGGACACAACATCCTTAATGTACGGAGCATGATCGAGGATGTAGCTCAGCACGGATGCGGTCGTGTTGGGAAGCCTACGGGTGGAAATGTCCATGTAGACTTCAGCCGGGACGCAGAGCGTATCGGGACGCTCAACGTTCTTCGTGGTCTTCGCGACTTGCTTCGCCATACCGTTGATATCATCAAGGATTTCGTCAGCAGTCTTCTCAGTCCACTTCGTCTTGTTGGAAGTTCCGCCAGTCGGGATGACATAGTACGGAATATTCTGACCGTTGGACAGAACGCCGAGCAGACCGCTGTCAGCATCGCCCGACCACGCGATCTTGTTGGTCAGATTGTCGATCTGATACCGGGCGGCTTCAGCCTTCCGGGTATCGAGGCTCTTGCCCGCGAGCTTGGATGCCCGCATCTCCTGCGCACTGTATCCGTAAGAAGCACCGAGGCTCTTTACTTGTGCGTAGGACGGCTTGCCGTTGACATCGGCTCTCGGCAGATCGGTCGAGTAGTTGTCGATGATCTTGGCGAGACCCTGTTTGTCATAGGTGTAGTAGGTAATCGTTTCTGCGCCGGGGTCTGCTTCGTTGCTGATCGGAAACAGAGAAAGCGCAGTAAGTTCCGGGTACTCAACATCGTAGGACTGAGACTTCACATAGTCCAGTTCACGAGCGAAAAACACAGAAGCATCGTCCGCACTGTCGAAATGCGTTCCCGCACTTGCCATAATAGCGGCAGGAATCGCGGAGTTCTTCAGAGTGCGATACTCAGTCTGGTCGAAATGCGTATGCTTTTTAGCCATTCTTCAATCCCTCCTTTTACTGGGCCTCATTGAAAAGCTCAACGAGTGCCACATGGTCACTATCCACGCCAGACAGGAAGCGGCCTTTCAGCGCAACCGTGCTAGTGGAGTTGGAAGTGAACTCGCCAGTATCCTTGACCATATACAGCGCATCTCCGTAAGCGGGAGCCGCATTGGAGTCGCAATGGACATAGATACGACCGTAACGCATGACACCGATCGGTGCGCCCTTGCGAATGTACAGATCACCCTCAAGATCACGCTCGGTCGTGCGGTTGTTCGTGGTAATACCTTCAAACGTAGCGTTGGAAGCATTGGAATCCGGGAAGGCAATACCATTTCCAACATTCGCGCCCTGAACAACGCCGATACCGAACTGCATAACGCCAGTAGCGGCCTCGTTGATGAAAGTATCGATCGCATACGGAGCGAGATCATAGATGCCGCCCGGTGCGCCTTTAACGGTAAAATATTTGTAGCTAAGCTGTGCGCTCATTCTTTATTCCTCCTTACTTATGAGCATGACGCTCAATCATCTTTGCGCGGGCAGACATCGCAGACGGAGCGGACTTGACTGCTTTCGCATCCTTGTTGAACATCTGCTTCTTCTGGTAACCCGTACCTTTCTTCATCGACTTGATATCGGCAACAGCGCAGTCATACGCCGCATTGATATAAGCCTTGCTCTTGCCATCCAGACGGATGCCCGGACGGACAGCTTTGATAATGCGCTTCTTCGCGGCAAGCGGCTTCATCCTCTCAAGCCCGTCAAGGTTGAGCGCACGACCGATCATGCCGATCTGAATCCGCTGACGGACGATCGCGTCCACAGCGTCCGTGTTGAGCGGAACATCCTCTTCCTCGACATACGGAATCGGATCATCGAAACCATCAGTCTCTTCGTCTTCGGGAAGAACCTCTTCCTCTTCCTCAACGATCTCCTCTTCCTCTTCGTCAGCATCGACCGCTTCGTCTTCGGGGATGATTTCCTCTTCCTCGATGACTTCCTCTTCCTCTTCGTCCGCATCGGTCTCTTCGTCTTCGGGAACGATTTCCTCTTCTTCCGCGATGACCTCTTCTTCCTCTTCGCCCTCTGCGTCCTTCTTCATGTCACGTTCAGCAAGAAGGGTGTCGATGATGTCGAACAGATAGTCGATATCCTCGTCCTGATTAGCAATGATACCCATCGCTTCCTCTTCGTCTTCGGGATCACCCTCTTCGTCACGGCGGTCACGCCGATCCTTGACATACTGAACTTTTTCCTCGACCGTTTCGGGAGTCTTGACCTCCTCTTCTACGATCTCCTCCTCTTCCGCATCTTCGGCAACCTTATGGCTCGCTTTATACTGAGCAATGGCTTCATCAAGCTCTTCAGGAGTCAGGATGCCGTCATGCCTAAGAGTCTTCTTACTCTTCTTCATCGGTTTTCCTCCTTTAAGGATATTCATGTTATTATTATCATCGCGACCGTCCAGATTCAGCCGCGCAGATTCCCCCGCCCTTGCTTCGCGTACAAGCGCAAGATGATTCACCCGAATGTTCTTCTGGATCGCATCATAATGCTCCCCCCTCCAAACCCCCGGCGTTTCATCCAACTCAAGGTTGTACCCGAGCGAAAGCTCCTTCAGTTTGCAATCCTTCATCTTGTCTGTATCATGCACAATGATATCCGCCCGGACATCATCCCCAGACCTCTGGCCTTCCGACAGGATTGTCCCGATCTGATAACGGTGTACGTTGTCCTTCGTCACAAGCCCCGCATCGTGCGTAATGATAATGGGCTTACCCTTGTAACTTTCCAGACTCTCCTTATCGAATACATCCTCGGGAAGCCGCAGTTCTCTGCGAATGCTCCCGTCCGGGTTTCCGTACTCGAAAATTCCCGTTGTAGTCAGAATCGGCTTGTCTTCCAGATACCCCTCTGGCGTGAACGTTGCCTTAGTAACAGGAAGACTGTCCATTCGTATCACGTTCTTCAGCGTCATCCGCTCACCTCCGTTTTACCGCTCTCCATCCGAGGAGACCCCCTCACTTTGTTTAAAAAATTCATCATCACCCCTCCGAACACTTCAATGCATATAAAAAAGCCGCTTTCGCGGCTTCTTAAACCCAGTATCCGTCACACGAGTTCTACAACATCCCGGAACATGTCAAGGTCACGCTTCAGAATCGTTAGAACCTTTCCGTTCGCCTTGGAACGCACTTGAATCTTTTCGGCAAGCTCATACTCTTCCCACGCATTCAGAATCTTGGCAAGTCCGTTTGCCAGAAGCACCAAGTATTCCTTGGAACCTCTCGTGCATTCTCCCCAATCGCAAATCTGCCTAACCACAGAGCAAACATTTATCGGGTAACCGTATGGGTAAACATCCTTGTTCTCCCAACCGTACTTGCGAATCATCGCGCTTGCGCTGTTGACGAACATCACAATCTCGTTCTCCGCAATCTTGCCAAACAACGGTTTCAGCATCGCAGTTACCTCCCGTCAAAGCATTAGGTCTTCCCACATCATTATAATAACACATTGCGCTAATATATGCAAGTGTTATTTTGCTTTTCGATAATATATTTTCTCGATTGGGAAACCGTGCTTGCGGTAGGTTCCGAGTCTTTTCTCACCCTAGAGTATTACATATAAGCAAACTGACATTCAATGACACGCTTTTGCTTATTTATTTTTGATGCTGTACACCTTGCGTCCCTGTGAGTTCTTCTTCGCCTTGGACGGATTCTGGGCCACGATCTCCGCATCGATCACAATACCGCCGTACCCGCCTTTCAACGTGCTTTTCTTCTTCTCGTTCAGATGAATGCCCGTGATCCTGTAAGATGTCCCTCTCTGGACAAGCGTCTCCCTCTCTCCCGGGACTTCCGAAAGCGGGGCAATGTACATGGCCTTGGTTCCCTTCGGCGCATAAATGTTCATGACAACAGCCGCATCCCCGGTCGGAAGCAAGTCTGGTGCAGTGTCCGTAGACATAAACGCATCGTCCGTTATGACTTCCCCGACCAGTTGATCTGCGAGCTTGTCAACATCCTCCTGTGTCAGTTCCTTCTCCCAACACTTCTGTCTGAACCGATCGCTCTCATTCGGCATTCCGAACGCCGTAAGCCCGGTTACCCCTCTCTTCAGATACATATCCTCGTCCAATGCATGCCGATCGATCGAATTCGTCAGATTGTCGATCACTTGCTCATGCCTCGGCGAAAACGTTCTCTCATTCCTCAGACCGTCATTGATAACCCGGTAATCATCGCTCGTGTACGTTTCGATCGCGTCCCTCTCATCCCGGCTGTAATCGTCCTTGAAGTGCTTATCCTCGAAATCATCCGACATGACCTCAAGAACGCTGTACCGCTTCGCGCCTTCCTTGCGTTCTTTTGAAAATGCGTCCTTCGAGAACGTGTCCCCGGAACTCCCGCCAGAACTTGCGCCCGTGCCAGAAAACCGTCCGTTCTCGTCCCTCGGATGATCCTGTTCCTTCCATTCATCCAACCTCATCCCACGATGAAAAAGGCGCAGTTCTCTGCGCCTTCTGTATCTCTGCACACTATTCATTTCACCCTCCGACCTACTTCTGCTTGAACTCCGGGCATTCCTTCCCGTCAAGCAGAACATCCATCGGCTTCAGCTCGTACTTCTCGCACGTTGCCTTCGTTGGAGCAAACTTACCGTTCATCTTTGCGTACTTGCAGTCCTTGCACGGAATCTCGTCTGCGTCCACCTTTCGGAACGTAAGCTCTTCCTTGTCCCATCTCGCCATCTCTGCACCCCGTCAAATATCGAAATCCTTGAATACAGTGCGCTTCCAACTCACTGGAACCGGGTTCTTCTGAATGTACTCCTTCATGGACTTCGCCATACGGTTCGCAGTTTCCTCGCTTACAGACGGGTAGTATTCCGTCCCGACAAACGGGTAATGCTTAAACATCTTGTCGAAATCCGAACGCTTAATCAGAACCCACTTATCCTGCTCCGGGCTGTACAGTTCAATGTCCGCATCCGTGTCGTGTTCCTTGTCCGCTTCCTTGCGAAAAATATCGTAGTCCTCGTCAATCACATATACATATTTCTTCTTACTCACAGTATCCCCTCCTCCAAGGAAAATAATAACACAATGTGGTTAACTGTGCAACTTATTTTTTCTTTTTAGCAAAATCTGGCGGATAAAAATCGAAAATTCCCGGCGGATCAGAAATCTTGCTCGCGTTTTTCACCATCTTTCTGAACAGCTTCGCCTTCTCTTCTTCCGTCCTCTCGACACCATCCTTGCCCTCGGTCATCTCATAAATCTTGTGATTCATATTCTTGACCTTCATGGTATCGTCCGAATGAATCTGGAACTCGAAAGTCTGCCCGTTCGGGCTTGTAACATCGAGATGGATTCCCTTATAATCGACTTCCCTTCCTTCTTCTTTCGGATAGAATCGGTTCTCGACCTTGCTGACTTTATATCCTCTCTTCTCAAGCTCACTGATCGCCTTTTTCGCATTATCGACCATATTGTTATGATCCGTCATCATGGTGTAACGGACACAATCCGTAATCCCCTTTGCGATCTCTTCGTCAGAAGCGTTGTAATTCGGGTCTCTCGCCAGTCTCTTTTCCCTCACACGATCGATCTTTTCGGCAAAATGGCTCCCGGACTTCATGCTGAATTCCAGACCGCTCATACAACATCCGATGTCATCCGACATCCCGATCATATCGGAAGTAATCTTCTTTTCCGAATCTCTGATCCCGTCATAGATCGCCTGTACTTCCTTGCTCTTAGCGGGCCTGTCCTTGAACTGAACCTTGTTGTCAACCTTCGCCGCAAGCCCCGGTACGGAACCGATCGTCTGGCCCTTGCTGTTCTTCTGGTAAACAATATCGTCCTTCTTCATATTCTTCACGACATTGTTGTACTCCATCCTGAACCCGTCTTTTATAGCACCCTTGGCGCATTCGGCAATCGTTGATGACCGACTGCTCCCTTCTTTGACCTTCGGTGCTTTGTAACGAATCGGCTTGTTCTCTCCATTATCATTCGACCCGGAACCGCCGCCTCCGCTCGTGAACTGACCGTTCTCCGCCCTCGGATGATCGTTCTCGTTCCAATCCGCGTCCAGACGAATTCCCCGGGCATCCAGTCTCCTCGCCCGTCTGCGCTTGTATCGCTCTATCGCGTTCAGTCTTCTCATATTCCCTCCAAAACTAAAAAACAGCCCGTAGGCTGTTTGAAAATCAGTGCATCAGTCCCGCCAAATCTTCTCGTGCTTTCTCAACGCATCGTTAAACTTCTTCTGCTCCCTCTTGGCGTACTTCTCATACGCTTTCACAACGTTCTCTGGCGTACCATCCTTCAACTTCCAAAAACTCGTGTCCCAATCCCCAAGCGTCCCTTCATCCGAGTCAGGGTCTTTGCTCTGAAGGTAGTCCGACCAAATCGGCTTCTCCATTGTTTCATATTCTGCAAATTTCACTTTGTTTTTCCTCCCAGTTCCTTATATCTCGCAACAGCAAGTTTTCTGATCTCGATCGAAAGCGGGCTTGCATTATCTCCGTTACATGCACAATCCGCAAACGCTTCCGCAAAGCATTCGCTGTCTCCTCTATCAAACGCCTGATCGCTGATCCCCTTCTTTAGCTCCTCGTTCTTCTTGCCTTTTCCGTATTGCGTCTTCTTAACGTTCCTGCATGCTTGGGAAACAATCTTCCTTGCTTCCGTACCTTTGTTCCACGCTTCCGCCTTATCCCACGAATTCGGATATTCTGGGTTATTACTGGTAAGCCAACCCATCAGAAAATGCCCCATCTCGTGTGACAAGATTCCGTTCACACTCGTGTTCTTAGGCCACCAATTATTATCCGTATTCTTCTTGATAACATCGTCAAGATTCCTCTCCGCATCCTTCATGAAATACAGAGGCGAAAACCCGATATATTCGCCGTTCGTACACGCAACGCCGCTTGCACGATTCCTGAACCCCGCAAAATCTCCCGACATATCCGGGAATTCATCCATAAAATTCTCTACGGCTCCGATCCCATCCGACATCTTCTTCGGGTCTAACTGATCGAACTTTACATCCGCGTACTTCTTGTACTCCTCCTTTGTTACCTTAGGATTCTCGGATGTCCAACTCCAACCCTTATCATTCAGATAGGTCTGCAACTCCCCAATATCCTTGCAATCCGTTGCCCGCTTCGGTTTCGCCGGGGCCTGTGTCTGTGCTTGCGACTGTCTCTTCACCCTTGCGCTCGGCTGAGCATTCTTGTACTGCTTGCCCTTCAGATTGCTCGGGCCTCCTGTAACGTTACCGTCATCATCCACAAGAACATGCGTCCCTTTGATCGTTACCCAATCTTCCTCATCGAACCGAGCCTTCAGCCTCCGCAACCGTCTGCGCCTGTAAGCCTCGATCACATTACGCATCTCTTGCTCTTCCCCTTCATCCTGTTCACAACATCCAGTTTATCTTCAGTCGGAACAATCCCGGCTTTACGCATCGACTCCATGATCTTTTCACAAACCATTTCGTCACCGTTCTCATACGCCTTCTTATAAAGCTCCTTCAGATACTCCATGCCTTCCATCTTTCTATACCTCCATCATATCACATTGGGATATCCGTGTCAACATATTCACGGTAGATATTTTGCCATTAATCTTCAAAATGCGATTTTCCGAATTGATCCTGCTTAAATGTTTTCTCCCAGTCCCGGTACTTGTCCCGCTCAACGATATCCTTTGAACACTTCTTTCTGCACCGCTTCTTTGATCGAAGACAAATACATCGTGTCTTCCCGTCTTTCCAGTCTATAAAAACTTTCAAAACCTCTGTCTCATTCATGACCTTTTCCCCGCACGAAAAACGGTTTAAGCCGCCGTGCTTGAATAAAATGCAGAGAGCGCACAGACCTGATCTGTACGCCCTCAGGAACGCACTCTACACATGGCAGATGCTCTAAACCTTATCCAAAGGTTCTGGTCAAAAGCATTCCGAATTCCTGTACTTCCTGTGTGTTCCCAAATTCCCTCAAAAACACGCTGTATACCGCTTCGTAGTACCACTCCTGTAAATACTTGCTCTTGCAGTTGAACCGCTTCCACAGCGTCTCTCCAATCTCCGCATAGTCCGAAGCAATCTCTCTCAAGTTCGACAGCTTATCGCCAAGCCCTATCAGCTTAACCTCCCGGCTTCCTTCACGCAGTCCTTGAATCGTCCGTGTCTTGCGGTCTCTCCACGAATCATTCGGCGAATACCCTTCCTTCATGTTCTCGCTGACCGAGGCAACCAATTCCGCAACACGCTCGCCAAACTGCTCCGTCAGTTCCTGTGCCGTTACCCCCGCGTCTTCCATCACATCATGAAGGAACGCCGCACATATCACATCATCGTCTTCCGTGTACCGGGCAACAATCGCTCCCGCTTCCAACGGGTGCAGTATGTACGGTTTCTGCTTCCCTTTCCGTAGCTGACCCGAATGCTTTTCCATCGCATACTGAATCGCCTGTTCAATCTTCGACACCCGCTCACCTCCACACACATTATAACACAATGCGTTAATTGTGTACAGTAAAAAGCGAATTATGTGACAGATTTTTCTGGTACGCTATAGCCGATCTTTTCCCAAGAAGGAACATCCCCAGATACAGCCTCTGTATCCTCGCCAGAATACGTTTGCAGGAACGCCAATGCCGTTACAGCAGATTTCTCTGGGCGTATTCCTTCTCCTGCATAGATTGTAGAACCATCCAACCCTAACTCAATGTAAGGCATTTCTTCGAGCTTGTCGCAAGACTCACGCAGTTTGTTCTGATACTTCCGATTGTTGCAATAAAACTGCCCGTCTTTCCATTCAACAACATGGCCCTGAACCTTAACTTTAAAAGACTCTCCCATTACAGTCCTCCAAGCATTCCAAGTATTCGTTTCAACGAACGCGGGTCTTTTCTTTCAGAAAAATAGCTCTTCCCATTTATCGTATCAAACGGGTCTACAAATCCTAATGACTGAACAAGAACGCTCAAAATCTCCGTATCGCCCGAAGGATATTGTTTACCCATATATCGATTGAAAAACGAATCTGGTTTTGTCGTATATCCTTCTTCCAAAAACTCTTCTTCACCGTTCTGAGTTCTTTCACGCAAAAAGCTCCGCATTTCAGTTCCGACAGTTGGATTATGGTTTTCAATGAAATGTCCCAACTCGTGCGCAAGGGTATTGGTAATCCCCATATCCGACACTTTATCGTCACTCAGTTTTAAATCACTGACCAGTTTTTCACTATTCCGTGCATACACATGAATGATCGACCCGTTCATACAAATACCCCGCCCCGGGCTATCGTGAATGAAAATGGTCGGTCTTTTTCCGTTACAGCCTTCAAACCACTCAGTCGGGAACCTATCTGTTGCTTCTCGAATAATCGCGGCAGTTCTATCCTCGTCTATCTCGCTATGAACAACAGGATAATCGGACGCATTTGCGGGTAACCCGAACGGTCGGATATCCCTCAAAACATCATACACATCCTCTACTTGCGGTTTACCGTTCTCGTCTCCCTCGAAATTCTTCTTCCGAAGCTTTGCTCTGCTCTCGATTTCATCCCGAAGAATTGTTCCCGGCTTTTCGTATGACTTCGCGTCTCCTCCCCATGTATACATAGCAGAACGATCGAACTCTTCTTTTATCTTGTTCCTGCGTTCCGCATCAACATACGGATTGCTATAATCGCTCGCATGATTCCCAACAACAGTCCCATCATGCTTGTATGTGTTATTACTGTTAATCAGTTCGCGCTTCCGCTCTCTTGCTATTTCCTTGCTTTCCTCGCTTCTCGCAACCGAATGGATAGTCGGTCTATCATCTGACTCATCCCACAGATAGTCCGCCATTTCACTCATGGTTACAGAAAGTGCAGACTGTCCTCTTCCACCTTTCCAACTCGTTCCATTCCAAGTAAGAATCTGTGATTTTCCGTCATCCGTCCAGTTCCACTTAATTTTTGATCCAACTGGCATGTCCTTTAAAAGTTCCATTGCCTTTCCATGAAACTCTTCATACCGTGCCACATCTTCTTCACTGGTCTCATAAATCGAAGTTTTCGGACGCTCTTTCGATGCCTTGATAATCTCCTCAAATCCCTTGTTTATGCTTTCCTTCGTAGCAGATTTCTTCGGCGCATCGTTCATTACCTTCAGAACATTCGGATTCCCTTTGTCTGGTTCACCCTCTTCATTTAGATGCACCCTATGCCCATTCTCAGTCGTAATCCATCTTCCTTCGTCTTCCTTCGCATCGCGCCTTGACTGTCTCCGCTTCCGAAACTCGTCAACACTGTCCTTGCGTTTCTGATACCGATCAATAGCAGTTTGATAATCTGCCTTTGTCTGGTCTACAAACCCGCTCAGCCAAGGATTGTCCGCATTTAGCTTATCGAAATATTCGTGAACCTCCGGGGCTTTCTCTTTCAGCCAACTCGGTCTTGAAATATAATCCGCAAAAAGCGTTGCAAACATTTCATCCGGGTTTTTCTCTACATACCCTGTTGGAGATGCAAATACGTTCTTCTTCTGGTTGTATTTCCCGAATAATCCGCCATGATTCAGCGCAACATCAGTTTCAATTCCCAACTGTTCAATCTGATGCCCAAGTTCATGATAAAAAACATTATCGCTCCATGTGTCAGACTGATTCGCATACAGCCGAATCTTTCCCTTTATATCCGCATCAGCAGTAGCACTCCCGCCATGCTTTTGATTCGCAATCTCGAACTGAATCGGTTCTTTTGGTTCCTCAAGTTTCGTAGGCATATCCTCGATCTTTCCCCTCGGCGCAACCCACTCATCTTTTTCGCCCGCGACCTTCTTTACCGACTCGTAAATCTCTTTATAATTCTTCCCGACTTTCTTCTGCTGATCCTCAGAAAGATTCATCCAGAACTCAACGGCATTGTCTGCATCTTTCGCCGCATCCAAAAACTCCGAATTCATCTCAGATATAACAAAGGGATTCCCCTTATCTGGAAATCCTTCTTCGCTGATATGAACGTGGTTCCCATTTTCTGTTGTTACCCATTCTCCGTCATCTGCCGCATCGTGCCGAACTTTCTTCTCTATCCAACTCGGAACCATTACCTCCGCTTCTCCTGCGGCTCTCGGGCTTCCAAGCGTATCAATCGGTCGAACCTCTATCTCGTGAACCTTACCGTTTTCTCCCGCGAACTTTCCCGCCATCCGCTTGTCAAACGAATATGCTGAGAACACATCATCAGCAACTCTTTCCTGTCCATGCTCTCCGCGATACAGCTTAATCGGCTTTGTAAGAAAGTCCTCAAACGAAACAGTATCGTCTCTCTCGTACTGATACAGACGATACATAATATTCAGTGCCGCGTTCCTCGCCTTGTCCGAGCTTAGTATCCCATCCATGATTGCGGGCTTATACGAACTGTCCTCGTTCCTTAACCAACCCGCAAGCTTACTGTCCCCGACCTCCTCGACAAGCGCATCCATCGCCGCATTAATTGCTTCTTTCCGATCAATCGACTTCAACCCGGTTTCAACTGGTTTGATCTCACTCAGATTGTGGGAAGATCGCTCCATCATCGCAGTACGATATTCTGTTTCAACTGAGTCTCTACCTCCGTTCTCATAAATAGGTTTCAGCTTCTTGGCGTTCTTATGCATGAAACTTTGAAAATCATAAACGCCTTCCCAGTCATAATCGGAATTCTTTGGCTTTTCCTCTACGCCTTTATTCGCGTTCGAGAAGTTCTTCCCGGTTGCCCAACCTCCTGCTCCGCCAAGCGCATTACCGCTCGCATCAAGCGGCACATGCTCGCCATTTTCAAGCGTTATCCAAGAATCTGGATTCTCATCTAATCTAAGCCACAGACGCTCTTTTCCGTCATGCCTGACCCTCTTTTCCAACCAGTCTGGAACCATGACTTCATACTCGCCAGTTGGAACAATGTTCCCCAACGTATCTATCGGGCGAACAGTAATCTCGTGAACCTTCCCGTTATTCCCCGCAAAATGCTGAGCAACCCTTTTATCAAATGAATACGCGGAAAAAACATCCTCCTTTAATCTTGACTGACCGTTTTCTCCCCTATACATTTTGATAGGAGTAGTCAAAAAGTCTTCAAACGATTTAAATTCCTGATGATCCTCTCCGCCTCTAGCTTTATCTAATGCACTGTATTCTTGATATGCTAAATACGAAAGATTCAATGCCGCATTTCTTGCCTTTTCAGTCCGAATAACTGCCCGTAATATAGTCGGCTTATACCCGCTATCTGCGCCTCTTGTCCATCCATGTATCAGACTTTCTCTTACATCCTCATACAATTCATCCGATACCGCATCTTGCGTCAACTTAATCCTGTCAAGCTCATCGTCATATTTTGACAAATCTTCCTTTGGCTTTATCTCATGCAGATTCTTCGATGATTCAGCCATTCTCGCAAAAAGAAACTCCTGCTCAACAGCATCAAGCCCGCCTTCTTTGAAAATGGCCTTCGTTTTCTCAACATTAGCTTTCTTTTTAATGAAGTCCTGTACGCTTTCCACACCTTCCCAATCATACTCATCTGAAGGATTCTTCGGTTTAAACATCGGGTCATAATCTTTCCCGCCAATATCCCCAAACGACTTCATCTGCCCGCCAATCGGCTTCTGCTCTTCGTCCAGAGGAATATGGTTCCCATTCACCGTGATCCACGAACTCGGCTCTTCATCGAATCTCTCGGCAAGCCTCTTCGCCCGCCTTACCATATAGTCAGACACTGCCTTCGCAGACTTCCCGTGCTTATCTGCCGCTCTGTCTGCCAACCGCTTTAGTCTGCGGTTCTTAAACTCTTCAATAAATCCCATACAACACCTCAAAAAAATACAGCCCGTAGGCTGTATATTTGAAAATGAATTATTCTGTTACTCTCGGTCAATTACCTCTCCGTTCCACCGAATGTACGGGTTCTTCATACCCTTGTATTTATCCAACATCCAAATGAACCGATTCTTCTCATTGTTCATCTGAGTCTCAAACAATGCCTTCATTCGATCTGGTGCATCGTCTTTCATGTGCCAAACTGGTTTGGCAACAAAAAATTTGCTGTTCGTAATACTTGGTGCAGGCCCTATCATTTTCTGATACCCCTCTTCCTAAGCTCCTGATCTACAACCTTTCCAACTTCCTTCGCAACCTTTCTCGGGCTATCGCTTGACAGATATTCTGCATATGCTTCAGCAAACCATTCAGAATACCGACCGTGTCCCTTTGGTGACTTGGCATAATCAGAAACAGCAGACAAGCACTCATCAACATTTAACCCCAAGTTTTTTGAAACCTTATCGAAAATAATTGAAGAGAAATATTTCCCCCGTTCCCTTTTTTCGTCAGCAAAATACTCTAAAACATGGCTAAGCTCATGATAAACAATCGCCTTTTCTGTTGTGCCTTCAGGGTGATAACCACAATCTGTACAATTTTTATATTTTTTCCTTAAATAATTAAAATTCTTAAAATACTTACTGTTTAATTGAACTGTCCTCCAACCATCTGCCGCTCCATAAAAACTACCATCCATATCCACAGAAACTATTGCTCGAATATTATCCCGCAGTTCTGGAACTTTATTACAATAATCTTCTACAGATTTCCCAACCATTCTTGCGCTTTCAACATCACATTCTTTAAGACCAATCTTCCCTTTCCCATTTAAAACAGCTTCGGTTCTCATAGAAACATCGTCCGATGACTTGCAATCATCATAAGATGGAAATTTAGTAAATACTGCTTCCCTATATTCGTTATACTTTTGCTCTACGCTATCTAGTTCTTTTTTATTATTTGACAATTCTCTGTTTATTTCTTCAATCCTTGATTTCTTTTCCTCTTCCGTATACCAATCAAACTCTTCATCTATAAACTTCAAATCAAACTCAAGTTCTTCTATATCAGACTTTAACGAACGAATGGTTTGATTATATTCCGTTACATTCATGTTGTAATTTCTGATAACATTGTCTGCTTCCTCAACGCTCATCTTCTTTCCAAGAGCTTTCGGTTGTCCTCCGATTGCCCTTCCGTTCTCGTCCAACGGGATATGGTTTCCATTTACAGTAATCCATGAGTCTGGTTCTTCATCAAAACGGGCGGCTATTCTCGCCGCCCTTCTCTCTCTATACTGATCGATCTTATGCTTCAACCCAGTCGATCCCCCACTTGCCAATGACATCTCTAAAATCCTCCAAGTCGTGCGGAATGATTGAAAATAGATTCTCCTCCGGGTCATACCCGATATGGCTCAGCTCGTGGTACATCAGTCTGGACATATGCTCGTCATCCAGAATCCCCGTGTTCGGCGTGTAGAACGTAACGATGAAGTCATAAGCAATGAACTGCTTAAACTTATCCTTTACCTTCTCCGTATCTGCGAACACATCTTTCCCGTGAACCTTCCTCGCCTGATCCGAATACTGATAAGCAATCCGACACCCGGTATCCTTCAGATGCTCGAACTTCTCCTCCGTCTGGATCAGCTTATCTGCAATCATCCGCAAGTCTTCGCTTCTGTAATAATTCGCCATACGCTTCCTTCCAAGCAAAAAAATAAGAGGCTCAAACCTCTTCCTTGATCGGTATTGGCGGAATCTCGGCTCCCATCTCCTTCGCAGTTTCCAACCATACCCGCTCGTTCTCCGCTAATTCCGCCACCGCTTCTCTCCAAGTTTCTCCCTGTCCGACACATCCGTCTAGGCTCGCGCTCTCCGCTACCCAACACTTATGATCTCCGAACCTCGTCTCCTGCACGAAATATGGATAAACCATATATACCCTCCATCAGTAAACAGGCTTCCCTTCCGCGTATGCTTTCTTCGCTTTATTTACCGACATGTTATTTCTGCAATAACACGCATCATGGTCTTCATCCTGTAACGGGTCGCATTCCCATCCGCAAACATCACACCACTGGGCCGCTGTATCGGTAAAAAACTTGTACTTTCCACACACGGGGCATAAATGCGCTCCAAATTTCCTCTCTTCTGGATAAATTGTAAGATCATGCGGGTCTTCAAATGCCGCCATTTTGGATACCCTCCCTATTCTAATTTCTGAGCCTTTTTAACCTGACGATTATAATACTTCATAGCTTCTTCTTTATAATTCGGAACCACATCGTCATACATGTCCCGATATTGGGCAACCATTAAATCGACAACCCTTTTGCCCGGATATCCCTTTGCGATCATCCCCGTAGACGGTTCAAATCTGACTACATATCCAACCATGCTCTTGGAATAGTAATCGTATTCATATCCGCTAAATCCCAACATATCTTTCCCGCAAGGTGAAGAAAGCATCTTAACCGCATATTCGTTCATTTTTTCTTCTGACATTCCAGTTAAAATTGGCTCTCCGCGCCCTCTCGGATTATCAGCAGACGGTTCTTTTGCATGCTTTAAATAATGCTCTTTAGATCGTATCGCATCAAACCCCTTACAGGATTCGTTCTTACCGTAAGCTGAAATTTTTATTCCCTTTTGCTCGTTATCCCAATCAACGCCGTCAGCATCAATCTTCATATCTCCAACAACAGCTTCATTTGGGAAACTGCGCTTTACTTCATCAACGCCATGATATTTTTTGCCCTTTAATTGATCCAACGGAACGCTATGTGCATTCGGGAACTTTTGCCCCTTCATCGACCCGGAAACAACAGTGCCTTCTTTATCTATCTCGACAATAACCCCATCCCCTCCATTGGGATGCACGGTAATAAAACTCGTTTTCTCTACCGCATCTGCATTAACACTATCACATTGCGTATTATCTGTCAACTTATTTTTGTCGAAATTGTATGCTTTCTTTCGCCGTTTGGGAGCCGGGTCTGGAACCTCGCCAATGAATCGGCACAGCACATCGACTCCGTCCTCGAACGCATTAAAGCACTGAAGCCCCTTGATCTCCTTGACGCTCCTCCATCTCGGTCTCGTCATCTCGAACTCATCCGCTTCGGGTTCGCCGTAATACTCGGTACACAGAAACAGATACGGAGGATCGAACTCGCTCTGATCGTCCTTCTTTCCGCGACCAATGAAAATCAAGTCCTTCGGATAAATCTTGAACTCCTCGTGCGTTTCCCGTGCCGCCGCTTCCCTCGGGGATTCTCCGTCCTCGATCTTTCCTCCCGGCCCGCCTAGCAGTCCGTATCCGTTATCGCTCTTCCGCACCCCGGTCAGAATCTTGCCGTCCTTTACCACGACAACCCCAACTCCGCACGGCGCACTGTCCTTCTGGAACTTTACATCCTCGGCCTTAACTGCCTCCTCCGCCGTAGGAGTTTTCGGATTATTCGGACTCTGATCTTCTGGAAGTCTCGTTGCTTCTGGCGCATCTGGCATTGCGTTTCCGCTCTTCGGCTTTTCTCCCGGCTTACCCTGTGGTTTCCCTTCCGGGAGTCCATTCGGTTCTGCACCTTCTCCGCCTCCGTTTGATAATGCGCCTCCACCCATCGGGTCTCCACCGCCCATCAGTGCCGCCATCGGGTCTCCGCCGCCAGTCGCACCCTCGGCTCCCTGTTCCTGTTGCGGTTGCTGACCATACTTCGGCATGCCGTCCGGGAACAGCTCCTTCTCGTCCTCTTCGTCAAGCATGGTCTCGACATCGAACGTTTCCTTCTGTGCCAACGCCCGTCTGACCTCTGCCGCCGTCACGACATCCATTCCGACATACAACTGTGCCGCTTGCGCTCTCGCCGTCTGGGTCGCAATCTTGGCCTGTTCAAGCTGTTCCTTCTCCATGTCGGACATCGACCAAAGCGGGTTGAATTCCACATCGATCTTCGGAACCTTTTCGATCTCGCCGTTCGTTACGCCCGCTTGGAAGATGATCCCCAACAGATACCGCAGATTGCTTCTCAGCATCCGTTTCTGGATTCTCTGGACATAGTTATAGTAGTTCTCGAGATCGGACTCTCCAGTTGCGCTCATGCCCGCCGGGGAACGCCCAAACAGGATTGTCTGCGGGATGTTCGTCAGTGCCGACAGATAATTGCAAGTCGTATCGATAACCTCAGACACGCCCGTGAACGAGAACTGCCTGAAGCTGTAGTCCTCGCCTTCAGCATCGATCGTAATTGTGTTCATCATCCCACGGGCCATATCAATGGCTTCTAAGCGTCTCAGAACGCGATCTTCACCCTCCTCGGTAGAAAGTTCGACCGCAAGGTCTTTCATGCTGTAGACCGCTTGTACGGCCCTATCGAGGAGCTTCGTTGCAGACCCCGCCGCAACCTCCGCATCCCGGATCGCCTTGTTGATCCGAATATACTCTGGCATGCCCCACATCTGGTAAATGCTCGTAGACGCATTCTCCGGGAGTACGCCGTTCTGGAAAATCAGACATCTGCTCTCATGTACCGTAAACGACCCATATCGGCTCGTAACGAAATACGATTCTGGCATCCCCAGTCTGCTCCCGCGTGTTCTGAACGGGTCTTCTGGTTCATAGCTGTACATTGACTCGTAGTCCGGGACAATGATCGAACGGTCATATATCCGAATATCATCAATCGACTCGATATGCTTCCAGTCCAACGGCTCTTCCAGTCCCCGACCGTCATTGATGAGCATGACCGCAATCGCACCGCCGAACAGCCTTGTCCACTTGATCGCCGTAATCGCGGTTTCTTCCCAACTTAGTTCATCAAGCGAACGCTCCACGAACATGTTGATCTTCTCATCATCGATATTTTTCAGCTTGAACCCGGTTCTCAACGCTTCCTCTGCCGGGGCATCGATAATTCTTGAAAATAGACCGTTCCCCTCGTAGAACCGCTCTAGAGTCTCGTCCGGGACATCCGCCTCACGCTCGTAAAAATAATGCTCCGATACATCCTGCATGGTTCCGTACTTATTGAACACATTAATGTACCCGTCTCCGCGAAACGCCTTGGGAGCATCGTGTGCAACAGCAGTCCCTGTCAGTTTGCCGACCAGTTTCTCGTACCGCCTGTTGCGAACCTCTAAATCGTTCATAAAGACATCCTCCAAAATATAAGAAAAGCACCTCCCGGTGCTTCCGCTTTCAACGCCCAAAAGAGGGAGCCGTTAAGCCCCCTCTTTACCGTAATTGTTCTGTATTGTATCCGCTATCATGTCCCCAACACGTTCACTATCCGTGCTGAACGAAATGACAAGCTTTTTTCTGACTGGTTCCCGCGTCCACAATGGTCGCGGTGAAACTGTCATTTCAACCCGTTCTCCACCAACATCCGTCAGCACTTCCACATGGTCTAACTCGTACCCGCCTTCACTTTCCAGTCGGTCTTCCTGCTTTTTCGCCCACGCAAGAAATTCCTTCAGCGTCCCAAACCGCACACCCGCAACGCTCGCATCGCTCACATCATGCAGTTCAATCACGCCAATCGAACGCACCTTCCCAATCCTGCAAAGGAACTTTACCGCATCCCAACTGTCAGAAAGTCGTATGTCCCCTTCTCTGGTCAGCGAATAGCTGTACCAATCGTTACCCTTGTGCCATTCATCAGAATACTTCATCTTGTCCAGTTTCATCCAGTCTCACCACCCACTACAATTATACCACACATCTGGATACTTGCAACACATTGTGCCTATATATTTTTAATTTTTTGTTACTTACCTTTTCCGTTTGGGTTGCTCAAGTCGGCAACCACTCCGATCCATCGCATACTTCGACCCGTCCTCAAACTCAAGACTGATCCTCTTAACCCCGGAAAGATTTCTGTTCACATCGCTATGCATCTTCTGATATGCCCGCAATGCCTCCGCATCCAAATCCTGAATGCTCCTTACCCCAGTCATCTTCACAGTCATTCCTGTCGGAATCTTATTGATCGTATTCAACTCCCCAAGCCGCTCATACAGCGCAACCGCCGTGCTGTATGGAGACTGATTCCCGTTTTCCAGTGTAACAACCTCTTTCAGAACATGAATGCTGTTGCCCTTCTCCGTATCAATTTTCAATAGATTCCGCTCGCCAAGCACAACCCTCGCGCTGTAATCCCTTCCCGCAACCTTTGACATCTTTGGATCATCCGCCTTCAGAAGGTGTCTTCCGTCCTTATCCGTGATACTGATCTCGGCATTCGCGACTTCTTCTTCCCAACTCTTGCATCCTCTAGGAGGGTGCTTCTCGATCTTGTACTCTCCACCGCTCTGAGACTTCAGCGGGATGTTCGCTTCCCTGTTCGCATCTCCAAGCCGCAGTGCCGCCGTAGCTGTTGCCATCTCTGCAATATTGTCCCTTGTTGGCTTGCCGCCCTCAAACACATCGCTTCGCTTGAATTCAATCTTCTTCCTAGGATGGTCTGCATTATACTTTTCCACCCGTGCTTCCAGTGTCTTACAGGCCTCTTCCCAATCCGCCGCATTCGCCAAGTCATTCACCTTGGATGCGCTCTTTGTATGTGCAAACGCAATCAATGCCGCCTTACTGGGATTCACGCCCATCTTCTCAATCGACTTCGCGTGTTCCAGTACATGAATTGCGGAATTCATTCCGTGCGCTTTCCTCAACGCCGTTCCGTCATCCGTGAACTTATCGTCCCCACCATCCATCCCAGTGTCATGGAACTGCGCCGCAGTCAGCAATAACTTCCTATCTACCTTCGTAATAGGCATATCTGGACTGCTAGGAATCTTCTCAATCACATTGATCGCCTGATTTGTTTTATCAATAACCTGATCCACATGATCCTGCCCATGACTTGTGTATGTCCACAGATAAGTGTTCTGATCGCTCTGGGCTACTCTTTTTCCTTTGTCGTAATGCCTCGCTGATTCCTTCTTCGCCTTTCCGATAAACTTCTTGAACTCAGCTTTCGACATTCCTTCGACTTCTACATTATCAAGCGGACTCTTCTCCTTTGATCCTCGAACAAATCCTCCGATCTTGCTTCCGCCTTCCTTGCTGATCGCCGCCCAGACTTCCTTGGGACTCATACCCTCCGTATCAATCCCCATGCCCTTGGCAATACCGTATGCAAGCCTAGCTCCTGCATCAAACCGACTGTCCGCAGAATCCATGCGCACCCCACGCCGGGACATCCTCGCTTCCCTTCTCAGCATATAATCCGCTATCTGCTTAGCTTCTCTGTATGTCATAGCTGTTCACCGCCAAATTATTTTCAATAACACGAAAAAGGACACCGCTTTCACGATGCCCTTTCCCGTACAGTTTCGGTTTATTCTTCTTCCTCTTCCCCGATCATATCGTCCCACTCGTCATCGTCAGCCATATCCCACTTATGCGCCGCATCGAGTGCTTTCCGAACATTCTCCGTAATCACCATGTCTCCGCTTCCGCCGAAATGCTTATTCAGCGCATCCAGAGACTGCTCAAAGAAATCCTCGGGATAATCGACCTTTTCTCCCCTCGCTTCGGATTCCGGGTTGAACGTGTTCCAAATCGTCTCGTACACCTTATACTCGTTCGGACTTTTTGCAATCCTGTCAAGAGCCTCATCCCAAAGCTTGTCATACTTCGCGGTGCGCTCTTCAAAGTCCATATCCGCATCAAATCTATGCATTGCCGATCCTCCGTTACTTCTTCTTTTTCTTGGAGCCGCCTTTTCCGCCTCCGCCCCATCTCTTCTTCGTTCCGTTGAACGTATGCTTGATCGCCGTACTTGTCCCGCTCACGTTCGCAACATGACGCTCATGTGCAGTCTTGCTCCGATTTTTATCTGCAAGAATATTCTTGGAAGCATTCGGATCGAAACGACCGCTCGCCTTCAAATCCTTAATGCTCTTCCTATGCATATTAATCTTGCTATTGTGAGCCTTCTGCTTATCGAACTTCGCCTGTGCCTTTGCAATCTTTTCAGCATTTCCGCTCGCCTGTGCTTTAGCAAGGCCGCGCTTTGCCGCAGTCATCTTTTTGCGGGCATTGCTCTGAATCTTCGCTTTTGAGCTGAATCCTCCCTGTTTTCCTCCTTTCACCATGCGGAACGCTCCGCCGCCGCCCGGTGAAGAACCACCGCGCAGTCCCTCGCGTCCTGCATGTCCCCAGTTCCCGGAAGACGCTGTACCATAATCCTCACGATCTGGTTCACCGCATCCGCGCTCGTCCAACCGCCGTTCTCTGCGTCTTTTGTACGCCGCTATCGCTTTGTGATCTACAACCATTTCTTCGCTCTCCTATATAATAACTCAAAGTGTTATTAAGTGCAATAATTATTTCTTCCGTATTTTGCTCAGAGCAATCTCGAAACCAAACGGATCGTTGCCCTGTGAACCCGGGTCTACGCTGTGGATATTGAACAGCCCATATTCTCCTCTGAGACCGCCCGCCGGGTCATCCACAACCTTTGCCCAGAATTTTTTATTCCAAGCCGTTGGCATCCAAAGCTTGTCTGTCGGGAACTCGATATACATATCCCCATCGACAGTCTTCGTATTCAAGCCCATCTTCTTCGCTTCATCTTTGGCCTTGCTGAGTGCCTCGTCCGATATGCCCTTGTTCTTGAATGATAATGTTGGATTGTTCCCCCTCGTCCCACAGTAAATATCGAACAGCTCGCCGAGGCTGATGTCCTTATACCACTTCTGCCTTCCGTCATTATCGCCATTATGACGAATTCCGCTGAACGTATCTCCGTTCTTCTCGAATATGTACTCCGTATTGCTGACCCCATATGGGCCACCGTCTTCGATCTTGATCCTCGTGCCGTCCGGGAGGCTCCGCATCTGACTGTTGAACGTGCGCTTCAGTTTGGTTTTCAGCTTCTTGTCGATAGGCTTATCCGGGTCTCCGTAAGCCTTCATCATCTCCATCGTACTGCGCCGATCTGTAATCTTTCTCCCGATCTCGTACTTTTCGTCCGGGGTCAACCGACCCGTGCGCACCTTCGGACTCCGCGTCTTCGGAGCATTCTGACCGATATTCCCCTTTGTGATTTCTCCTGTCTCGGTTTCAATCGCATAATGCTTTCCGCGCTCGGTCGTTCTCCAAACTTCTTCGTCCATCCGCATCCGTAACCGGGCATCACGCCTTTTTCTATATCTCTCTACGCAATTCATAATTCTCTCCAAAACTCTTATCTGAACCGATTCGGGATAACCACGACCGGGATTTTATCATACCCGTTCAGGTATGCCGCAACCGCCCTGTGCCGTCCTTCCTGCCCACGGTCACGCAGATTCAAATAAGGAACCGCGAACTTCTCGCCGTCCCTCATCTTCTTCGCGTACTTCTGAACCAGTTTCATATCGACCGGGAGCATTGAAGACTCGAATGTCGATTTCTCGAACACTTGGAAAGCGCACCGTTCCAAATACTCCTTCGGACTCATCTCGGACATCTGCGCCCTTCCAGACTCCAACTCATCCCGTATATACGGAACATCGGGATTCAGATCAAACCCGGCGTAATCGTCCGACTTTGCCTTCTCGATCGGATGTTCGCTCTCGTTCCACTTCTGCAACTGCTTCTTGCGCTCTCGCTGTCTGATCCTGTCTATATCTTTGTTCGCGTCATGCCACGCTTTCTCGGCTTCATTCGCTTCTTTGGAAACCCGATCGTACTCTTCCTTGATCTTCTTCCCTTTATCCGTGTACAAGCCAAGGAACTCCGAATACATCCGACCAAGCTCCGGGTCAACCACAACTTCCTTCTTCAGTTGATCGCCCAACTCCCACCGCTTATCTTTCAGCATCTCCATTTCGCGATAACTGTCTCTGCATTTCTTGGCAAGCTCTTTATACTTGTCCTTGAACACATAACTGTCATCGCCGCCCATGCTCTTAATCAGCGATTCCCTCGAGCGTATGTTCCTCGGCTTCCCGGCTTGCCCGATGTTGCCTTTCTTAATCTCCCCGGTTTCGGTCTCGATCGCATAGTGCTTACCGTTTGAAGTAGTCCGCCAGATTTCTTCGTCAAACCTTGAGGATACCCTCAACGCTCTGCGATTCCTGTACCTTTCTGCCGAATTCATA